>Ga0116227_10007166_pt1 | contig 21967 bp, 16 predicted proteins | sample S1TSphgellanicum_FD_89693 | JGI IMG/M metagenome (GOLD analysis project Ga0116227, IMG submission 89693) | Host-associated microbial communities from peat moss isolated from Minnesota, USA - S1T2_Fb - Sphagnum magellanicum MG | ecosystem: Host-associated > Plants > Peat moss > Unclassified...
GGACGGGGGGAGGTAGGTGGTAGGTAGGACGGGGGAAAATTTTGGGGTAGAGAAGAGGTGGAAAAAAAAAAAAAAAATCGGGCAGGGAGGATGGGATTTTCGTCCATCCAAAAAACGGCCTCAACGGGCTCATCCGCAACTGGTGCATTGGTGGGTGCTAATTCACTCCAGCCTTTGCAGAGGGGGTAATACTATCTGCTGCCAGAAGAAGGAGATGTAGTACTATTTCTGCAACTAAGATTAAGGTGGCAGATTATTGTTCCTTCAGACACACTACATACATTTCCTTTGGACCCACCTTAAGATTGGGTGTGAGTAATTGTCATCCATGAGGAGCACAATTTTTGTGCATGGTGATGGTGTTGAGTATATGATATCATGGTGTTTGCCAAGTCCGAAGCGTTACCTAGTTTCCAAGGTAAAATGGGTTTTGAGAGCTTCAAATGAGTTAGTAGTGGAGTTGTCATGTATGTGGAGAGAATCACATGAATTATTACTCACTCTCTTCTTCTTTTTAAAAGTCTTTAATGATGGATAGGAAGTTCTCATGAGACATGACATCATATGCCAGGGTTTTCATCTTTTTTTGTACATCTTTGCCTCATAAAATTTAAAAGAATTTTGAGTTTGTCGTGTATTGCTTTTTTGTGAATGGGAGATGTAAATGAGGCTAGCTACATCACGTCATTGAATTTGTGAAATGTTGGTGTTCATGACACGTATTTTTGAACAAGTATTCATATCATGACATTGGTGTTCTTTATTTTCACTTGTAGAATTTTGAGCTCAAGAATAATTAATTTGTCATGACAATTGTTGTTGATAACCATGGCTGGCAACACTTTTGTACATTTGCATGATTTATTTTTTTGGTGTGCTCTGAAGAATATACTTGCCTTAAATTGAAAGTGGTATAGTTGGTGCAATTTTGTTGTCTTATGTAGGCCACCTTTTTGGATCACTTGATGCTTGTTTCCATTCATTTTTGAAATTTCTAAGCTGATAAAGAAATTGCCAAAATAAAAATATTTTGACACTTTTATGCTTGTCCCTTGTAAAATGTCAATTTGCTTCTCCAATAAAATCCCATAACTTCTTTTTTTCTTGGTAAACAAAAGGACTTTACTCAGCACAAAAGAAAAAGAAAACAATCACCAGGCCAGGACTAGGGGCCATGCTCCCATATAACATTTTAAATCACTCAAAATGAAACACATATGATGGAGATATAAGTAAGTGTTTGGTCATATGTAGGCGATTGGTGATGGGCCGGTCTACCCAAGTTAGATTGAATTGGTGAACAAATTTATTTTATTTTTTTAAGAATCACATTTTTCTTGCAACTACAAGATTTTTGTTTTGTTGCAAAAATAAGATTAAAATTTATACCAATGTGAACAAGTTTCTAATAGTTTCTATCTTGATCATTAATGTACTAAGAAAAGTGACAACATTGAAGCTCAAGAAATTTGAAAAATGGGACGTTACTTGTTTGAGAGGTTTAAGCCAAGAAAACATTTTGTGAAATGTATTGGGACAAAATAACCCAACTTATTGACCTAATCTATATTATTAGGCCTAAATGAATCAAAATGTACATCACCTCCGAGGGAAATTATTCAATTTGTGTGTCCCACCAAGCTAGATATACATGGGAAACTCGACGAAACACTAAATTATGTGCAAATGATTTATTTTGCACACAATCACCATTCAATTCAAAGAAATGTCATTTTATTGTTGAAGAGACCTAGTGAATTTTTGAAACACAAGTCAAGTTGTGTTCAACTTTTATTTTTTCTAATTTCATATAACTATAGCTCTTAACAAATATGGTAAATCCCAAACTTCTACAAGTAAGAACTTAATTGTCAACTGAAAATGTTAACACTTCAAAGAAAAAAATTGAAAAAAAAAAATCTTGCCCTTTAAGGTTTAGAAAATGGGACATGAGTGAAATTAGAAAAATATTTCATTTTTTGTGCCTCACCTTATTGGATGTATACATTAAAATTGTCCACAACTTTGAAGGTGAATCAAGTAAAGCATTAGGTGAGGGGATTTTAACCATGGCATCAAAGGAATAAAATGGTAGCTTTTGTTGAATTTGAAGCCTCTTTCATTGCAATTGAGAGGGAGGGTTGGGGGAAATGAAGGGGATTACAATTGTGGCTATCAAAACTTGTAGGAAGACTAAAAATTGTCCACAAACTTTTGAACCCATATCCATGTATTACATAACAACAATATAACTAATTGAAACACCTTTAGATTTTTTCCTTCAAATCGTAATTTTAGATACTAAATATGTTAATACAATATTCATGCCACAATTGGCAATGAGTTTTTAGGTCACACCTAGGATAATGTCATTGACATGGTATTGTGTATTAGGTATTCCTATGTATTTTTAATTTGATTTTGTGAAAAGGAACATGAGTAAAATGGCAACACACATTCATCCATATACTCTACAACAAACCCATGATTATTTTTTATGTTAGTAGCATCATGATCAAATTGGTTATAAAGTTAAGGTTACTACCATAGTACAAAGGTTCATTATGCACTAATTAATTATTTTTTATATTTCCAAATTTTCTGAAAAATATTTACCTGCCATTACCAAAAATATGAAAGAAACTCTCAATCATACTAGATTCATTCTTTAGTATAGTGCCTAATTGTAAAATGTCATTAATTTTACTACTAAAAGTAAATGACAAAAAAAAAAGTATTATTAGACACCTTGTTGTCAAACTAGCCCAAGGAACTATGGTAGTCTAAAATGATTCACTATGCCCATTTTGATTAACACACAAAAACTATGTATGTATGTTATAACTAACAAAATTGTCTAATTAATGAAATTGAATATAATGTTGTTGCATGTGGTGGAAGTAGCATTAAATGGATTTCTAGAGTTTGGCTATTTTGACTTAAATGAATCATTCAAACTCTAACATGGATTCTCATGTTTTCAATGAAAACACAATGCTATCTTTTATGCTACTTATTTATGTGTATTAAAATGTAAATAATTATCACTTAATTATTTTTTGAATAAATTACTAAAAATATGATAGTACTATGGTTCTCATGTTCTGATATATTTAAGAATTTAATTAAATAATTAGACTATTATGAAAAAAACATGCCTTTGGGAATTTAGGAGTTGTTTTTTGAACCAATGTAATGACTTTAAGTTTAAAATTTTAGAAAGTAAGAAATAAACTAAAACATGAAACAAAAGATATGTGAATTTTAATCATATAATTTCACAAGTGAAACTCATTTTATTCTGATACTTAAAAATGAATTATGGGCCAAATCAAATTATTAATATTAATGTACCATTTTGACATTGAGCAAAAAATATTTTATTAAATTTATTAAACAAAAAAATTCATTAAATAGATGTAACTAAAAAATGTATTAACCCTAATCAAACAAAATTAATCACATTTCGTAAAAAATTAATATTAACAACTAATATGATACATTTTAAAATTTTGAAATGTAATGACATTTTGAAATTCATTGTAATTGACAAGAAAATGAAAAAAAAAAAACATTACAATCAATTTCATTGTGAAATTACATAACTACATAACATATTTACAATGCACAAAATTTGAAATATATGTGTTTATGTTTTTCACATTGGCATGACTTATCACCAAGGGATGTGCTTAGATGGTTAAAGCCTTGGATTATGAACAAAAAGGTCAAGGTTGAATTTGAATTTTAGATATCTTACAATTGTGACTTGTACATGACTAACAACAATTATGGTGAAATGGTAATAAATCAAAATAAAAGCACATTTAATGATCCATTGACAATCTAAAGTGGAAAAACAAATTGTCATTGTATAACATGTACACAATTTGACAAAGACAATATTGTTATTATATTATTGCAATGATAATGGTTACATCAAAACTAGCTTAAATGGGACAATTATCTAGCCTTATATTATTGTGTCCTATCAAAATAGATTTTGGTTTGGATTTTTTTCTAAATGGAATGGAAAGGTGTTTTTTTAGACTTCTATTTTTTCAAAACTACTTTCATTTTAAACACCATGATCACAAATGATGAAAACAATGAACAAATTTTCAGTAGTTTTTGCATCAATTTGAATTTCATTTTTCTTCAATTGAATTTGGATTGAATTAATGAAATTTGAATTCAATTCAAGTTGCATGCAATGTCATTCAATATTCTCATTTGAATGGAACTTAATTTTCTTTTAAATCATCATTTCATTGTCAATAGTAAAAATTTGCAATAATAAAGAGCCCAAGTATAATAATTATTTATACACTAAAATGCATGTATTTTTTAAAAAATAGTCCCACCACATCAAATGTAACACAAGTTTGATCATTTCAGTCATTGTGAATTCAATCAAGTTTATGGCCCATAAATGGTTGGTCTACTTTGACTAGAGTCAAAAGTGTTGTGTGCCCAAAATGACTAGAATTTCAATTATAAAAACCATGATTTGAAATAGTGATACAAAATGTTCAAAAATCTCATTCAAAAGCATATGTTGTGTGTAATTTTAAAATTGTGGATTTTTCTATATAACAATAAGATGAGCTTGGTAGACCAAAGTTATCCCACATTTATAAAACAATAGAAATTTGGTAATTAAAGAACAATGGCTTGGAAATTAATGAAAACAAGGAATTGCAAATTAGATTTTTTAATAATCCTTTTATTTCGCAACTTTTGTCTTATTTTATATTACTCATTTTGATGGCAATTTTAGGCATGCCAAGATCTAACAATCTATTGTTTAAATGTTTAGCCAATGATGCTAGGTCAAGCCACTAACATTCATTTTATCTTTTTATTTGTTTCACTAAGTTGTAACTACAAAAACTACTTTGGAATGTCAAGGGAACTAAACCACATTGTGATATATTTGTATTAGTTAGGCCAAGAACATTGGACTCATTGTGTACAATCATATTTCTAAGTTTGTACATAACTTTAGGTCATAAATATTACAATGTGTACGAAAAAAGTTACCCTTGGCATCGAAAACAACAATAAATTTTTTGCCCATGAGTGAAGTTGAAAAATATAATACTTTACATGTAGAAAACATAAAAGTGGACTCCATGTGGCATGCTACCATTTTTGTGAGTTAATGAGTAACCAACTATAGATTGGAATTTTCCAAATGAATTATCTCTTCTTTAACACACCCTTTCATGTACAATCCATTTTGGGTATAGAAATGCATAACATGAGTTTATCACGAATAATAGAAAGTGACATCACCATTTGTGCATGTGGATGAAGGTTGACTATGGCCCCCAATAGTTGATCAATCACAAATAAGGATACATTTCATGTTCATTACTACTATTTGTGTAGATTTATATTTTAATGTGAAAATAAGTGGAGCACAATGAACATTACATTCCAATTGGATTCTTTGTGATAAAATAAAACATTGTGTGTTTCTTGTCAACATTTTTTTGTAAAATGTTGTATATCAAGTTACATTAATATCAAAAATTTACCCTAATTTTCATTTTTAAATGCACTATTCATCCTTTATTTGGATAAAAACCCTACATGTTGATGACAAATAATGCTTATGCAATATACAATTATACAATTATAATGGGTTCAAAACAATTATTACAACCAAGCACATGACCTCCTTGATGCATTTTGAACAACATCAACATAAAATATCATAAACTTGTCCAATGTAATGTGTTAAATGTTGAAGACATGAACTATTGATATGTTTATCAATAGAGCTTAAATAAGAAGAAGTTACATGCAAAAACAATTCTACATATGATTTTGATTATAATATCATGAACATTACCTAAATTAGTTAGTTCTTTAAAATCTTACATGATTATTAATTTGATGTTACTATGTTAGGTTGGATTGTTACCAATATCAACTAAATTTGTATGTAATGAAAAAAATCTTTTTTTTACTCACTTTCAAAACATATGAATGTTCCTCTCAATAATTTTCATGGTATCAAATCATGCATGTTATTGGGACCATTGTTATTTAGATTACTTCATAACCTTTCTAACATTTATGAAAAATCAACATGGCACCCCACAATATAGAATGTTTGACAATGTCAAAAAAGGATTCCCTAACTACAATGCATGGAAATTTTGTGTGGCCAACTTCATACAAAGGAATGAACTATTGATTTAGTTGAATTCGATGTTGAAAGCGACTTCAAGGTGAAGTTAGGAGAATGCATTGGACTCAAATCTTTGCAAATATTTTGACACCTCTAACTATTTTGTCAATAGAGGGTTGTCTAAACATGTTATCAGAAATAACAAACTCCTCATTAGCATCAAGAATGGCAAAGACACTACTCCTATGATCAAGACATTTGGTGGGATTGCTTGCATGTAGTAGGAAGGAAGCTTCATGATTCATGTTGGGAATAATATTGAAATAAACAAAAATTCATACATCCTTAGTGTTAATTCAATTTTGTAGTCTATTGGGGTTTTAATTTGTGTAAGAAGGTTGGGTTCAAATTGTTTTTTAATTCACAAAATGTTTTTCTAATGAACTTTAAATTCAAAGTTGTAAAAAAGGGTAACATGGATGTTCTAAATAGGTTTTACAAGTTTTATGTGTGCCTCATGAAATATTATTTGATTTAGTTGTAAACAAAATCAATTTCATTTGCACATGGCACCAACATCTTGGACATTTGAATGTTAAAAACTTATTTCTATTGTCTCAAAAAGTTTAGCAACAAATATGCCTACCATTCATGCTCAAGATCACTTTCGTCACGCTTGCATATTAATAGGAAAACACAATAAAAAAGGAACACCCACAAATAGCTTAGACCATATGTACTATAGATGAAATCATGTTTTGAGCTTGTGCATGATAATGTATGTGACCTTTTTACCACTACTTTCTTGTCAATAGCTCATTATGTACATTTTTTACTTTCATTGACAACCATAGGATATCTAGTTGGGTATTTTTATGAAATAGAAAATGATGATTGTGGAAATTCCATCAAAAGTTTGTGCTCCAAGAAGGGGGGTAGATAGATTGTTATTGAGTTAAAAAAAAATCAATGCAACAACCCTAGTGTAATACAACAATTCACACAAACCAATACTCCTCATTAAAATGGTGTTGCAAAAAAGAGGACTTATTAAATGGGCAAGGAGTCTCACATTCCATGCAAATATCCATGTTCGTTTACAAGTTGAAATTGTCAACACTACAAATTAATTAATAAACTTGTTCCCAACAAGAACAAGTGGTGGGCTAGACCCCCATCATCAATCATTTGGGACACTTTTAGATTTTTGTCACCTAAGGGTTTTTGGTTGTGTTTCATTTCTACACATAAATCCTTATATAGCTAGTTGGTCATGTAAATCTCATGTTCTCTATGACTTGTTTATGGCTTCACATCCAAGGGATGTTATTTTTTTCGTCATGGAAAAAATAAGTTATTGTGTCCAACTTGGATGCTATTTTTTATGAAGATCACCTTGATTTTCTACCAACTACTATGATAGTCCCAACTTTTGTTGACTTTTAATGCAAATTAATTTTAGCCTCTTACATTTATATTCTTACACCATCAAGTGTATTGATTGATGTCGAACTTAAAACATTGTTTAAGGTTCTAGTTTTAAATGAATGAAACTAGGTTTATGCTTCTAAACCAAGTTTAACCCTATATTTCCTTTCCATTTAAATAAGCAAGATGAAGATAATGCTTCGACTCTCAAGCTACGATCTTTTATTTAAGCACAAATGAAGGGGTTCAAAGCTCAAAGGTTCATTTTTAGGTTTTACCTCCTATTCGACATTGAATGCACACAAAGGTTGAACAAAGGGGTGTATGCATTGTAAGGCGGCTCATTTTCAACAAATGTTCCACTCCTTAAAAGTCCATATGGTAGTGTTAAAATGACAATATATTTTGATATCATTAATTTAGTGAGGAATTACATGGTGGTTAAAAAATATGAAAATAAGCCATACTAAAGAATTCATTAATGTACATGTTAAAAAAAATAAAATGATATCCACCCAAAAATGATTATGATATGGACTTATGAAAATATGGTTCATTGTAGGCCATTCAAAAGTCCCTAACTTTTGCAATTATGTTCTTTTTGTTTTAACATATCATATATTGAGTCCCTACAATATATCCAAAATAAAATTCATACACAAAAATGCATGTATATAAAGGCACAAACAGCAAACCGGTCCATATTTTTCAACTTCAAAAATCCATTATTATATATTTGGTGTATATATGTTGTAATTCTTTTTTATAGATGTCTTTTTCTTCAAGTTGACAATCTAAATATAACTACAAATTTAGAAAATTATTTTTTTTATGCCATGTTAATAACATGTAAATGCACACCACTTTGCAAAAAATTGGATTGTGATGTAAAAAATGAACCATTCTACCTTGCAACCACCCAAAGAATCAACCTTCATTATAGATTTGATGACTTTGTGTTAAAATTGATTAAAGTTTTCAATTAACCAATCACATATGATGAAGCATTTCAAATGCCAAGCCGATGTGAAGCTATTGAACATGAAAATAATGTGATCCACAAGAATAAAATATAGCAACTTGTGGACTTTCCAATTGGAACAAAACCAATCGCCATTAAATGGGTCTATAAAATTAAAATTCACGCATGGCACCATCATGAAGCTCAAGGCACAATTTGTTGTTCAAGGTTTCTAACAATGTGCAAATGAAGATTTCAAAAAAACATACATGCATAGCCAAATACAATACTCTTCAAGAAATGATGGTTCTTGTAAGTCACAACAACTAGACCATGTGTCATCAAATGATGTTGAAATAACTTTTGAGCCAATTGAAAAGGTGTATTCAAATTAAAAATTTGAAGGTTTTGAAATTAAGGGAAAAGAAGACAAGGTTTGGAAGTTGTTCAAAACCCTTTACAATCTACAACAAGTTTTTTGTGCATGGTACATTAAAATTGACAATTACCTCCAAAATCAAATTTAAACTCATGCTACATTTGATGTTAATATCTACTACTTCAATGAAAGGGACTAGATCATATGTGAATTTTGTACATTGCTGATGTGTACCTCATTGGAAACTTGTTTAGAAATTAGAATGGATTCAAAGTGAGATAAATAAACAATTTAAAATGACCAAGGGCTAAAAACATGGTAAAGTAAATAGAAAAAATAGATATATCAAATTCAATTTTAAAATGGTTCACTTTTTGACAAAGGTAAAAGAAAGTAGATTCAAAATCACTTGAAATAACATTATAAAATCATGTTACTTTCCATAATTAGCTTATAGTAAGTTGAATTCAAAATTTTGAAATTCTTAAAATAATTAAAGTAAGATAAAAATATATATTTGGAATGGGATGGTTAAATTGCATTCAAACTTATTTTCCATTAGAAGTTTGATATATCACAACTACAATATATAAAATTTGAAAACATATTATAAGTAAATTTTAGGGGCACATCATGTTGAAAATGAAAAAAATCAATATTTCATCTACTTTCACTTATGTGTACGAATATGGATAACTTAAAAAATAGAAAAAAAATGTTGCTTGAGTTTTTTTTAAATCCATTTAAATGCAAACTAAACACATGGTTTTTAAATATCATTGTAATAATTTGTTTAAGAAATTCATATTGATCATTGAAATGATTAATATTTATAAGTTTCATGTATTAAAGCTTATTAAATATGGCTACTTTTCATTTATGCTACAAAGTAGATAACAAGTAAATTACATGGATCAAACACTATTTATTTTATCATGCCCACACCTTGAATTAGGATTGATGTGACAATCATTAGGCTTAAAAAAAAAATTTAATCGAAAAAGAATAATAGTTGTTCACCTAGTTGCTTGCCAAATTTGAGTATTGGATGAATGCACATTATAGTGTACACCATTTGAGGGAAATTTGGAACTACATGTAGTATCAAAAATAACAATGAGTAAGATTTCACTCACTTTGAATTATTTTAAAGATCACATATAAATGATTTGGGCTTCATAAAAGAAGTGACAAGAAGAATGAATATGAAATTGAGACATAATTTTACATTTGTGTAAATGCACACTAATAATTTAATAATTTTTTTTTAAACCCTTATTTGAAAGTAGTTTTTCATTTTTAAAAAAATTCAAAACTTCATTTTACTTTTGTCAAAAAAATTAAAAAACACTTAGCCCAAGTAAATTTTCAATGGAAGAATATTTTTCAACTTAAAAAAATCATAATCATCAACATTATCATACCATATGGTATTAATTAACATTGTAAAATCATCTAATTTAAATTCCAAGACCTTAAGGAAATTTGAAAACTTTGATGGGAAAGATTATTCTTTATGGTTTCTTTTATGTATGTGTAAAATTTCATACAAAAATTATCATTAAATGTAATACTTCTTAGTCCTTTTTTTGGAATTCTAGAAATGTGATAGGGCTTTTAAAATCAAAATAATATTTTGTTGGACTATTATATCATTCATATATGCATTGATTTCACAACATAATGTTATATTAAGACATAAACCATCATCTATTAGAAAGTTTTAGTGAAAATTATTTTCCAAATTTCCACCATGATGCATGAAACTCATATAGGTACTGAAAAATGTCAAACTACGACAATTTTTTGTGTACATTCTAGCATGCATTCACCCTATTCACAATGTAACGTAGTTGTTATCTCAATGCTTCTTGATTTGAAGCTCAAGTTTGATATGGAAGCTCTAGTAATGGACACTCTTTTGTACTAACACATAGTTGGTAAAGTCATTAATCTTAATTAGACACGATCGAATATCATCTTCATAGTCAATATAATCAACAATTTTTCTCATTAACCCTAAGTTCCTCATTTGGATGGTATTAAACATTTGTTTCATTATATTTAAATGGCAACAAATTTAGAATTTTGTTATTGTCAAGGGAAAACATTTGTATCCTCAATGGATATTTAAGCAACGATTGGGTTGGGGATTTATGGGAAATGAAATCTACTGTTGGGGATATTTTCAAGCTCAGGTCAAGTCCCATTATGCAAAGAAACATGAAACGACTTTGCACTACTATGTCATCCACTAAAACAAAATACATGACATTCATTAATGGAGCAAAAGAAAGTTGTGTCGTTAAGGAGGGTTTTTTTAAAGTACAAGTCCTAGATGGCAATGAACCCACATAACTATTGTGTGACAATCAAAGTTCAATCAAAATTTCAAAGACTCCTATTCTCCTTTTTAGATGAAATTTATTATAATTAATCATCACTTTTAACAAAGCAATTGAAAAGAAATTAAAGTTACTCATGTTGTTTCATTAAGTTAGTTAGCAAATATCCTTACAAATCCAATAGGTTGAACCTTGTTCAAAAGACTTGAAAGCAAACTAGAAATGTTAAGTACCATTGATTATTACCATACTATTTTGAAAATATTTCATATGCTAGAATAATATGGCTAAGATTCTAAATCAAGATAATAACCATCCATTAGAACATAATTAAAACACATCAATATATGTCCAAAGCTTATGTCCCTTGTGGGAATTGATTAAGATTCTTTGATATTATGTATTTAAAACATTTTATTTTCAAACCTCAATAAATAGTTGTTAGATTAGCTTTAGGGATTCCATAATGATCCATTCGTGTTGGGTTGGCAATGACAACATCAACTAGGGTGCGAATGCCATCTTTGGTGAGCACAATGTCGACGAGAGGAGTTGAACATGTTTGAATATGAATTTTTGTCATGGACATTTCAAGACCTTTAAAATTGTAGTATTTCTAAAAGTTAGGTGACAATTTATTTCAATAATTTGGGCACAAATTTTCAAGTCCATGTACAAATGACTATGAATTTTTATGGCCTATGGATCATTTTGAATTAAGAAACATGTGATGAATGTTTTTTTTGGAGCTTTGAAAATATTCCCTAAATGTTATCAATTTGAAAGGAAATTCAAAAAAATGAAAGGAACAAACCATAAAGTGGAGTTTGAAGATAATGGTGAATATTGGATTGAAATAGATTTTATAATAGAAATAGACAATAATTTTCAAACTCCATTTTATGGCTTTACACATGTTTTGAAAATGAAATGTTCCACTAGAAGATAAATGGAATAAAAATAATGAATTATTTTGGGCAAAAAAAACTAAAAGGTGAACCAAAAAATGACCTTGTGACATTGCCATATGGAAACATGGATTTTTTTTAAAAAACATTATTATCACCTAAAGCTCTTGGCACCAAATGTGAAGATTGCCACTACTTAAAAACCCTAAGTCAACATTTTTGTTTCCCCTATGACCTTTCATTTACCGAGCTTATTGCCATCACCATTGATTTTTCCATCAAGCTTTCCCTCTCTTAGTAGAAACCAATGTGGCATGTGCATGCCATTGGCCCAAGTGTGAACCCATTACAAAATAAGGAAATTCAACATGTGAACATTGTTTTGTAATGTATGTATAGATTTTCTGAGCAGCCAAATATCAAAGGAAATCATGCTTGAATTGAATGGTAAGCCTTCAAGTGTTACCAAGTTCTCAATTGATTTTTCCTTCCAAAACATAGTTTTTTGGAATTTATTTGAATTTTCAACGGCATAATTCACTTCAAAGTCAATATTTCCCACAATTTGAATCCAAATCTTACCAAATAAATTCCACTAAATCTTGCTCATCAAGATCTTTCCAACAACTCCAAAGGCACATTCCAATTTTTCCAAAATTTGCAGCTACGATTTAATTTAATTTTCAATGAAGAAATCATTCAATATTCAATAACTTTTGCACCGCAAGTCCAAACATCATGGAGCCAAGCCCATGCACCCCTCCTCATTGAGAGCTTTCTAAAGAGACCAAGAATTTGATTTGAAGCATCTCGGTGGATCTCATAACTACAAAACAAAACAAACTACCTTCCTACATAGATAGATTGTTAACTAATGTCAATGTAGTCCTTACCAAAATCATTAATATATAATTATAGTTACCAATGTGCACAAGGATTTTGATGAATATTAAGAATTCAAAAACATTGCACAATGCAATTTGCAATTGCATTATGGTGGCATTGTTAGTGCTTTGTTGAACTTTTGTAGAACCTAAGGTTACAATATTACACAATGTAGAATCCATATGTGATTTGCATTATATGTTTTCATGGGCAAATGGAAAAGTTTTTGTAGATGAATTTAATTTAAAAAAATTTGGTTGATTTGGGTTTATTGTGACATATGCATTTGCAAATTGAAGTAATGAAAACATTATTTTAATTTTGGAATTTCAATTGCTTTCAAGGATTTTACTATTAAAAGTTCCAAAGATTTGATTTGAGGTATGACTTTTAACTTCTCAATTCTTTTTTTTTGCTTCACTATAGGCACTTAGGTCCAAACTTGGTAAACAATTAAGAGCCACTTGCCCCCATGACTATGTCCTTAAAAACAAAATATTTTAATAATCATTTTTTTTACGATTTACAAATCAACTCAAATTTCTTTTCAAATCTTAAAACTCAAAAATACGTTCCATTGTACTATTATTTAATAATTCACTTTAAGACAATTCCCATAAGAATGTCATTTTCAATGCATTTCAAATCTTTTTGAAAGGTTTTTTATCATAAAAAAACATTGGAACTACACTATCATAAAAGCACTTTTGGTTATTTAATACATATTTTGATTAATTTCAAACTTAACCAAATGTTCTTATTATTTCATTTGGACCCACCAAACCTTTTGATTTTGTGTCATAATTGTAGCTAGTCAATAACAACTTGTTTTGTAGGTGCATACTAAGGTTTCAAGTCTAGATCTTTTGAATAGTTGGTGTCAATTGTTTTGATTTGTTACAAGTTAATTTTAAACTTCAAAGTTTTCGAACAAGTCAACTTTCTCATTGTTGAATTCTAATTTGTTGCAAACTTGCAAAGTATGTTATAAGAGCTAGGTGTATCATGGGCACTCTACAACTCCTTAAAAACTTTAGGTTAAAACCTACCTTCCCTTTCTCCTCTACTCCTTGAGATGAGGTTAATCCATTATCTACCAAGTCTCCCACCCTTGTTGTTGTGTCCCCTAATGATAGATTAGACATTGTTATGTCTAATTTAGTGTGCAAGGATTTGTGTAAACAACTTCCTACAATTTGAGGTGGAAGTTATATGAAGGAGCACGAAAGTTTTAGGATGCTAGGATAGTTTGATTACCATTGGTACAATTAATGACATATAATCATTTTTTAGGCTTTGCAAACATTGATATTATTGTGCAAATTTGTAAGGTGTAACAAGATTTATGAGGTTTGCAAAGTTTAGGGGCCTTAATCATACATGAGTTGTAGAATCCTTAATTTTGATGTGATTAATGTTAAGTAAAAAATTTGAAGTTCTTAATGTGCAATGTAATGGCAACATGGTGTTTATGTGTTTTATTGAAGTGACAAAATGTTGTAATTATTCAATGATCCTTGTATTAAATATAAATGAGTTAAATGAAAAAGTTGGGACTTGGGAATGGGAATGGTTTTTTGTTTTTTGTTTTATGATTTGCATGTGATGTGCATTTGTGAAGTGTTAAGTTTTTAGATTTGCAAATAGAGAAACTCAAACCATATTGTTGATTTTCAAGAACATGCAAGGGAAAGCAACAACAATGGTGTTGTAACCTTAATTTTGAGTTCATGACCAAGGTTGGGGCATGCTAAAAGAATAGACTACAAGAATAATGTCTTGGGACTCATACACACTCTCACAAAGTGTGAGAAAATGCAAGAAAATGAATCCAACATTCCCATGTGAATTTTCACTTTGTAAGTTGGGAGTTCTGAAATGTTTTGAAATTCTAGAACAAGGTTTAGGGGATCAAGTTTTGTTCAAATGAAACCTTATTTAAAGCATTAGAAAGGTCTTGAAGATTAAATATTCAAAGTGGGGTCATGTTCCCAATTCAAAGGTTTAAAACATAAGATATGGCCAATTGAAAGGCTACGAGTTAATTTGATTCATGATCATTAAATTGTCTAATAAAGGCTTCAAACTAGTTCCAATTTGGGAGCGTAATATGTTTTGGGAACATCTCTTCAAGGGCGACAACTTTCCCTTGTTCGAGGTTTACAATTGGAGTTCATATGAAAAATTTATGCTCTTGCAAAATAATGGAATTCATAATTTGGCAATTTTAGGACTCCCATAAATTTGGGCCATTTCAAAGTAATCCTTGTTGCCATTTGAAAAATAAAATATAAGGAGAGAATGGTGAATTTGCCAAAATATGGGAGACAATTTTTCCTTCTTGATTTGTCCATGCAAAACCTTGTCAAGGTGATGCATTTAAAGCTTGTATCAATATTTAGGAATCTATAACTCAATCCCAACTAATGTTTGCTTGTAAATAATCTATTGTGCAATAAGATTACAATTGAGGTTTTTGCATTGACTTGCATAAAATTCAAATTTTTGTAGTATGTGGACTATATATGCAAGTAGTGGTGTCCATTCCTCCTTACAATCAATAATAAAAGATAGACTAATGTAAATAAAATGTGTACATGATAAAATTTGATCTATTGAAACATTATTGTGCATATTGATGTCAATGTGTGTTCCATTGCCATAAATAACATTTTCTAACATGTCATACAATATCATAAACCAAAGAAGATCATTTAAAATGTTGGAAACTTTTATTATTGTTGTTTGTATAACTATTTTTCGCTCATTATGTGGGCATGGCTTGTTGATCTCCCATATAATTACTCATATGAACCTATAGAATTGAAAACCATGGGCATAATATTCAAAGACAATTGCTTAATGAAGTAAAGGGAAGACAAAACAAGAGCTAGATTGGATCATCACTAATAGTTATCCGAATATGCCTTATGCAAATCACATGTAACATGGTGTGGAATTTCACCATGTAGCCAAATACACTATCTTAGCAACCACCACATTGCCAATGTGTCTAAATATAATTACTATTATTGGAGCTAGTTTATGGGCACTTGCAAGTGACAACTCACTATCACCTTTTTTTTAAAAACATTGTTTAATAAACTCCATCTCACATAAGAAATTAGTTAGTTAAGCTACATGAAGTATGAATTGTGTAGCTAGATATTTGGTAACTAGATAGTCTAGAAAAAAGGTTGATTAAGAATTGAAGGGCTGAAAATTGTGTTTTTGTTCAATTAAGTATTCAATTATTAACATTCAAGAACATTGTTGAATGAGAAGTTGCAACCTTAGTTATAGTCAATGAATTTGAAAATGGGGCCTTGTTATTATATGTCATTTTCTAGCCAAAATAAAAAGAATTGTTTGAAGTTAATGAAACCATTATTTTTTGTATCTTAGCTGGTTGGGAGGTTTTTGTATGTGGGGATGACAAAAAGACATTTTGCAATCTCTTAGGTCATTTACACAAGTCATTGGAATTGTAAAGTGTAATGAAAAATTCATTTAGAAATGCTTACACATTCCCTATTTTTTGCATCATGAGACCATATTGTCACAATGTTCATTTTAGCCCACTTAACCTTTTTTAAACCATTTCTAAATTTGAAAAAAAAATTATAGTCATTATAAATAAGTTTAGATCAAATTTGAATTGGTTTCAACAAAATAAAAATTTCTCCCCCATTAATAAACAATCAAATACAAAATATAGTGGAAGAAGATCTCACACATGCATATACAACTTTGATGGCCATACATTTTTATTGTTCTACCTTCACAAAACACCAACAATTTCAATCATATTGTTGTATGCTTCTAGGCATATAACATAGTATGTATATGCCATTTTCTTATCTTGTGATGATGTGCATTGCATGCCACAATTGTCAACCCATACATGATTTTCCATGAAAGTGAACCACATGGATGAGATTAATAACAAGTGTGATGTGAATGATATGGATGAAAATTAACAATAAGGATGAACTAATCAACACAAGAAATGTTAATGACATGGGAAAAAATCATATTTTGTGGATGCCATTAAAGAAACATATAATGTGCATGATATTGACCACCTATACCCAAGTAACATTTGAAAGACACTTTGATGACATCAATGAAACAAGTTTCATGAATGAAAAAAATTATTACCTATATGTTCTATATGGCAATGTGGATGAAATTTGACCCTTGTGGACAATGGTATTTTTCACCTATAAATCCAATTTAATCAATTGGTCAATTTCATCCATGTTGTTGAACTTCATCCATGTGGTATTTTTAATCATCTATTCACTTGCATTCTTGTGTAATTTCATCCATATTGAAGAGTTCATTGACATCATTTTGTCCATGTGGTGTAGTTCATTTTCTTCATCGATTTCATTCAAAGTTTAGTCACAATAAAAGGAAAAAGTGGGTTAAGGACTAAGTCTTTTTTAAAGATTCAATTTGACATATGTGGCCCTTTTTATGAAATTCTAGTGATGATGATTTCATTGGAGTTGGTTTAGGTGGGATAGGCTATAATTGTAGGTTGTACGAAAACACAATTCCAAATTTCAAATTAGAAGTTGATTCCAAACCGAAAATTTTAAAAAATAAACATTTTATGAGTTGTAATGTTTCAAAATGTCCCTATGGATATGAAGATATTGAAAGAGAAACAAATCCTTTTATTTTTTTCAATGTCTTTTGGAATCTTTGTGTCCTTTGAAGAAAAATTGAATCTTTGTGTTTTTCCAATTTCATACACATGTTTACATATGATTTCATACAAATGTAAATATGTGTAATTTCATTTGGATATGTTGATATTATTTCAAGAGATTAACATTTATTTTTCTTTGAGATCAAATTAGTTTTCAATAAAAAAATCTCCCTTAAATACCTAATTCAAGGATCTCCACTTGCTTAGTTAATTTAATGTTTATCCACCCTAATTGCTTCCAAGATTTCAATGAATTAAAAATAGGGATGGTTGATTAAATCTCCCCTTGGATGATAATTGGGCAATATTTTGTACAATTTGAATCCTATATATATTTGAAAATAACAAAATTTTCAAATGTAAACCCCTTATTTCTTTTTTGTCATTTCATCATCACTGGTAGTGCATAGCAATGTAGAGCCCAAATATAATATCATAAAGCCTACAAAAAAAATTGAAACATTTAATGAATTGTAAATGTTTGAAAAACAAAAAGACACATCCAAATTTTTAAGTGTGTTGAAAAGAACTATTCAACAAATGTCTTTTTGTATGTAAAAGAACTCTTCCAACACAATAGAATGATTACAAATTCATAAGATTTTAACTTCATAAATAAATAACCATAATTCCAAAAGATGGACAAAAATTTCATTAAATGCAACTAATGATGATTTTTCAAAGTAGTGGATGTATACTATTCATTACATTCAACAACTCTTTTGGCCCCTTTCATTGTGATAAAACCCTTCAATTGTGTTACTTTTACTCTTTTGACCATTCCTAATATCAAACTTGATTTCATCCATCTTTTCAAAACTCATTTGGATTTTATTATTTATACTTATTTAATTTGTGCTTAAATCATTTTCATTCATGAACACAATTCCATCCATAACATTTTATGCATATGTCCAATTACATGTGTGATAAATTCCATTTGTTTGAACATAATTTTATGTATGTTCAACAATACAAATTTGATTTATATTGAATATTGAATTCCAAAAAAAGGAAACCTTCATTGTTTACATTTTTTCAATTTATGAATAAGTGCACTTTCATGATCAAAATTTCATCCATTTAATTGTTGTTCTTTCTTATGATTGTTTTTTCTCATCTTTGTTTAAGTTATCTATTTCTCACTTGGGAACAAAGGATGGGGTGATTGGTTTCTTTCTTCATCTTTATTCAAGTTACTCATTTCCAATTGAGAACCAAAAGGTTATGTCTCCTAACCACCTAAAGCCTATAAGAAACACATGATAATTAAAGAATAAATAATTGCAAGCATTTTCAAAGGCAAGGGGATTTGGTAGGGATATAAGCATGTAGGGTGATTTGAAATGCAAACATGAAATTCTTAAAATTATACATATGTTTTGAAACATTCAATAATGTTACATTTTGCAAATAAGAACATGAACACAACATTTACAAAGTCAATATTGCAAGTGGAAGAGGTGGAATATGTCCATTTTCCTTTGAACCAAACTCCAAATTGGATATTCAAATCAATATAACATTCAAGGTGGGTAAATGAATGAATGCATGCAACAATCACCAAAAAGAATTTATCGGATTTAAGGATTAAATTTAGAGAGAGGAAGAGGAACAAGCCTATGCAATGCTCCCTATGCAATAACTAAAAAATGAGCCATTTTTCAAAAAAGGAATAGTCATAAGGCTAATGATAGCACTCAATGACAATTAATGAAAAAACTTTGTGTCATTTGTTTTTTAATGGCAATTGAAAGAAGGTCCAAATAAAAAGTGACAAGGTCAAAAAATCCACAAGATATATGAATATAAATATAAACTTATGAACATAAATGTATGAATACATTTTTGCTACTAGAAAATTTGCCAACAAAAAAAAAGGAGGATAGGATTGTGAATAAAACTAATGACCGACCACCTTGTGAGTGGATCATGTAGGATCAATTGGATCATGCTAGCTTCATATGTGAACAACTTAATGTTTAATCACCACAACCTTTGATTATCCAAAGTTGTGGAACCAATTAGCTAGGGCTTCCACATTTGGTTGGAAGAATTGATGAACCATTGTAACAAAATTAACTTACTCAAATTTCAAATGTGTTTTTCTTTGCTTGTGTAGAAGCTCTTGTTGTATTAGATTTGACTTTGTGTGGTAGTAATATGTAGCACCCACTTTCACCAAGACTATAACTATACTAAATCAAAGGTACATTACACATGACCTATGTCTTTGTAGAAAGTATTGTCCTATGGGGTTCACGTGTATGGAAAAGACAAATGAAATTGTTATAGAGAAACAAGGACATTGTGAATAGCGATGTTTGAAGAAAATTTTGTGTACATTTGAGAAGTACATAAGTAATTTATGTCCTATCATTCTCTATATGCAAAAAAACCATGCATCTATGACAAACAACCAATTTTTTTTTTCCTTTAACACCCCTTATCATTGTGGGTGTAACAAAAGGTGTAGTAAAAGGGTCCCATTTGACATGGTGTGAGTCATTTAAACTTAGGTGTTGGGTGATGGGTCTTGGTGGAGGCATGGTAGCCCACAAGGTTTGAAGGGTAATCCTAGCTACTCCTTTCATCTCTCCCCAAATTTCACAGAAAATCATTCCTATGTTGCAATTTTCTCCCTTTCTCTCTCTCCAATGTCTATAGCTGTGCCCTCCCTTCTCTCTCTCTTGCCATTGCTGGCCCCAAGAGCTTGTGAGCTCTTGCTCTCTCTCTCTTTCTTGTCTTGTGTTCATTCATCATCATCATGTGCCTGAGAAGCTTGAGAAGTCTATTTCAAACCTAATAGTTGCTATAAGATCTTCTCATGAAAGAGGGCTCTACTTTGCAAGAAGGTTGTAACTTGTAACAACACAGCATTGGGCTTCTAGGTTGGTCATCTATCCCAATAGTTTTTCTGAAGAAAAATGATTGCTAGCCTAATAATTTAGGGTTTAAGTGTGATTTTGCTAACAATTTCTTAAACCCTAAACCTTAATTCCCTAAACCCTTAACCTGTGAATTACAGTACAGGGTTTAGGTTTTATTTTTCTCCACTCCAAACAAGGAAACAGAAAATATGGGGCCAATGTAAGCTTCCAATAGGAGCTAGCATAGTGCCAGTAAAACTAAAATATTTTTAAAAAAAAGTTATTCATAAAGTCCCCCTCTCTTTCACCCCCTATCCCATCTTTTAGTGGTATCCACAAAGTAAGGAAATTTTATTAAATCTCAATACGAAATGCTGAAACTCAGCATTTAATACACAAGGAGGGGGAGTAATCATAGTAGTTGTATAGGTAGGAGCAGTGAAAATATATGTAGCAGCAATAGCAATGGAGGCGCTCAGGAAAAAGGAAAGACAGAATGAAGCTAAGTTTACTACCAAAATTGGTGGGAAAAATAGATTGGGTCCCAGTTATTTCGTTTTCTAAAATTTTCATTCCCAGTTACGTGTTCGATGCCCTACTATGCCGACGAAACTGGCTGTTCTCGCCCCCTAACCTAATCGCCTCACTTTACAGATAAAGTCTTATATATCTCTCTCCTCTCAGGTTGCTTCAACTTGCATCCCAGGTATGAGGTTTTTTCCTCACACTAAGAATTTAGGGATGATTCCTGGGTGCAGATTTCACATGCTATTTCTGCCTATTGTCAGAAAAGACAAATCAAATGATAAGCAATTAAGTTGCAGAAAGTTCTGAAACAAAACTGGTGGTGCTCCTGACTAGATTAATAGAGCATATTTTGTATGATTATTTTGTATGCACTTTGGGGGCTTTCAACATAATGCCTGACCCTTGGAGTAAATACTAAGTACAAAATCAATATAAGTACACTCCCCTGGCCTGTTGGAGAAGCCTATACCACCAATATAATATGATTTTTTCTCCTTACTTTTTGTGAAGACCCAAAAGCATTATTACCCCCTAAGCAATTCTTTTATAAACCCATTGACATACCAACAATCTTCATGAAGTTAAAAGAATAAAATTGGGTCACTTCTTAGACATAAAACATTGGGAAGAATTTGGATTTTTTTTTTGGGTCCTAGTGTAAATTCGAATAATTTTGCTAATTTTTTTGAAATTAAAAATATATAATAACAAAAAATTGAAACGAAAACCCAAAAAAAAAAAAAAAAACACCCCCGCCCCACCAACTTTTTTTTGTCAACATTTTTGGTGTAAACTCAAAAA
>Ga0116227_10007167_pt1 | contig 21966 bp, 7 predicted proteins | sample S1TSphgellanicum_FD_89693 | JGI IMG/M metagenome (GOLD analysis project Ga0116227, IMG submission 89693) | Host-associated microbial communities from peat moss isolated from Minnesota, USA - S1T2_Fb - Sphagnum magellanicum MG | ecosystem: Host-associated > Plants > Peat moss > Unclassified...
ATATGTATTAAAAAAATTATTTTTTTTTGTATATTTTTAGAATTTTAAATTTGAAAAATTTTTAAAAAACCTTTTCTTTTTTTACAATTTTTTTTTTTTTTTTGTTTTGTTTTCCGATTTTGTGATGTTGCCACCATGGAGATTATCCACAAGGAGATTTAGCCACATTTGGCTATAGAAATTGATTAAAATCCCTTTATATCCTGGCTACCTTGCTTGAACAATCTATAGACACATGGCGAATTTTTTTTTTTGCCAAATGGAGAAAATTCGCCACATACACAATTTTTTTTTCTTTTTTTGTTTTGGGTTTGTTTTGTAGGCAGTTATGACAGTTTTGGCGAATTTTTAGAAGTTTTATCCTTTTTTTGCGAATTATAATTAAAAAAAACAGGGAGTTTGTGACAAAATATTCTTTTATTCAAAATACTTTTCGCAAAAAAAAAGGCGAAACTTTCTCACCCAAAAAAAAACCATTGGCTACGATAAGGTAGCTAAATAAAAACTCCTTAAATTTTTTTTTTTGAAAAAAAAAGAGAAAAAAAAGGCTCTGACTAAGTTGGGATGCGATGACTTCTTTTTTAAAAAATATTTTTCGCAGAAAAATGGTGAAACTTCGCGCCACAAAAAGAAAAAAAGAAAAAAAGAAAAGGCTATGATAAAGGTAGCTAATAAAACTACCCCCTTCCCACGCACTCACTCACTCAGTTCGGAGGAGGATCCGGTGATGATTCATTTAGGTTCCGAAAATTATCACGTTTGTTTGCTGCCCAAAAACAAGCATAAAACAAACATATCCTCCTCGGAATAGCTGATTCGTCCAATTTTGTATCACACGATCAAGGAAATCCAGCAACACTCCACGGGAGACAGACACCTTGGCCACTCTCCTACCCACCCACCGACCTTTGGACTTTCGACTCCAGACCAACGGACGTTTGCTTTCTAGCTTGCTGTCTAGCGGTCGCCGTACCCCTTCACGCAGGCTTTTCGTTGTCCTGCTTTGCAAGATCCGCCTTCTTCTTTCTTTGTGAGGCCGAAGAGAGAGAGAGAGAGAGACACGAAGAGGACGCCGCTGAGTCCGTGAGAGAGAGAGAGAGAGTGCGCAGGCGGGCGGATGCATGTATATGTGGTCGTGCGTGCGCGCTTGCTTCACAAAGAAGGCTACTATATCGGCATTGCGAGAGTAGAATCCAGTCTCGGTCATTGTGTGAAGACGTCTCTCTGTTGTTGCTGAGATCGGTATGTAGCAATAGACTCTCTATCTGACTCTTTCGTGGACAAGAAGGTACTCTGCCTCCGTACTGTGTGCGCTTTTCTCTCAGCTCCTCCATAAAGGAAGAAGAAGAAGAAGAAGAAGAAGAAGCAGCAGCAGCAGCAGGAGGTAGGAAGGGATGAGGATGGTAGTGCATATGGCTGGGAGTTCCTCCACTCAGGGCTTGACAGCGGTCGTGGCCGCGCCCGGAACGAGTGTATCGCAATCGAGTGGTAAGATTACTTGCGGCCTGGCTGCTGCTGTTCCAATGAGAAGTGAGAGCAGGCCGTTGTCATCTTTGCGTTTCATCTGTGGACGTCAAGTCGCCGGTGTTTCTTTTGGCCCTGCTCCTGGTTTGTTGGCGAAATCAAAAACCGGAGCCGTTGCAGCGTTGTCGCCATTTGTTGTGAATACTGCGCAGGTGGTTGAAGAAGTGGAAAAGCTTTCTCGGGAGAAGGTTGAGGAATCGCACAAGTTCGACTTGAAGGATTTTATGATTGCCAAAGCCAAGGTGGTGAACCTTGCGTTAGACAAGGCTGTGCCGTTGCAACACCCGGTGAAAATACGGGAGGCGATGCGCTACTCGCTTTTAGCTGGAGGCAAGAGAGTGCGACCTGCACTTTGTTTGGCGGCTTGCGAGCTTGTTGGAGGGGACGAGGAAACGGCCATGCCAGCCGCTTGCGCTGTGGAGATGATACATACCATGTCTCTCATTCACGATGACCTCCCTTGCATGGACAATGACGATCTTCGAAGAGGACAGCCCACCAACCACAAGGTAGACTTGATGTTCTATCGTTTGTTGTTTGAAGCTGTCAATGCTGTTTCCTTGTAGATGATGTCGATAGGAAGCTGCAATGAGACTTGATGCTCAGAAACAGGCACCACAGCACGCTCATTGACAGCAGAACATGAGAATTTTGACCCTTGCCCCAATATGATGACACAGCAAGATGAGTGAAGCTTGACAACGCTTCTGTCAAGTTCCAAATGCTGCTAGGTTTTCAAGGCTGATTTGCAAGGGTGCTACATAGGATATGTTGTTCTCAGTCAGAAACTTTGATTCTTTGCAGGTATATGGGGAAGACACGGCAGTGCTGGCAGGAGATGCATTGCTTTCATTCTCTTTTGAGCACATTGCACGTGAAACAACGGGAGTGCCAGCAGATAGAGTCTTGAGAGTGATTTCCTTTCTGGGAAAGGCTGTTGGATCAGAGGGTCTTGTGGCTGGTCAGATTGTTGACATTGCATCTGAAGGTGATTCCTCTGTAGACCTAGAGACTCTGGAGTATGTTCACATTCACAAAACTGCAGCTCTTTTGGAAGCATCTGTGGTGATTGGTGCTATTATTGGGGGTGGAAATGAGGAAGAAATTGACAGGCTGGGCCAATATGCTCGCTATGTTGGTCTCTTGTTCCAGGTTAGTACTCTCCTTGTGGTATTACTGGCCTTGCATGCTGGAGGGACCTTCTTGTGGTCTCTCCAGCTTGGATGGCATTTATGTATTGCAGAAATTGGTTTTTTCCTTGGCATGATTTGCTGCCTAGTTTCAAGCATTCAGTATTCCAAATTCATGCTCTCTTAGCAGTGGCATGCACTTAGACAAAATAACATATGTATTTTTGTCTAAGGTTAGGCTTGCCTCTGCTCATCCTAATTGGGCAATTGACATGCTGAACACATCAAGGTTTATGTTCTTCATGTAGTCAATGACAACACAGATTTGTGAAGTCTCTCTCTTGTTGTGCATCAGGTTGTGGACGACATTCTTGATGTGACAAAATCTTCAGCAGAGCTCGGGAAGACAGCAGGCAAGGACCTGTTGGCTGACAAAGCCACCTACCCCAAACTGCTAGGGCTGGAAAGATCCAAGGAATTTGCACAGAACCTGACAGTAAAAGCGAAGGAGCAGCTTTCCATTTTTGACCAGTTAAAGGCAGCGCCATTGTTAGGCCTTGCAGACTACATTGCCAACAGACAAAACTAGAGGGTATGTGGTTGGTCTTCTATACTCATTGCTGTGATACTTTTGGAGGGAAGTTGTGAAGTCATGAATGGTATGTTTGCAGTCAGGGCCTGTGGGTGACTGATGGGGTGCAATGTGAGTGCTTCAAATATGTACCACAATCTCTTCTGGGGGTCTCTCACACCTGTTGCTAGATAGTAGCTGCTTGGAGAACTCACAGGTAGATCCAAATCTGAACAATTTTTTTCACAATTGTATATTAGCATGAACATTGCTTCATCCCTTTTGTGATGGGTGAGGTTCAAGCATCATCATTTACATTGAAGTAAAGGAGAATCTGCATGGTAAGGGGCTGCTATGTTGGCTTATCATGCAATATAATGCCCTTTACTAGTGCACGTATGGTGAACACCACTATTGAATCATTCATTCTCCCCAACCAAATGTGTTCTTATTTCTGTGTTCCCTCACTTTGTGGAGAGTGAACTAGGTCATGCATCCTCTCCCTTGAGTCTAAAGTTTGTGGGTTTGACTTGAACTGCATATGGAAAGAAATCCCGAATCTCATAGTCAACTTAGTCATTCATAATAAGATTCTGTTTCAATGACCATGGCTGACAGTTGTGGAGGTGGAAGCCACTGAAGAAGCCATGGTTCTGTGTTGTGCACATTAATAGCTTACACAAGTTGGTGCTGCACGATGCTTTTGAGCATTTGCTAACATGTGGTATCTTAGTTTGCCCATCCATTTAGAGCTGGAAAGACCTGTTGGCTCATCGTGAACGTTGGCACTATCTGTAAGTTTCACAAAACTTGCTAAAAACTTACTCATGACCTTTTGAGTCTAATCTCTTTTACACACAATATCTTCATTTTGAATTCCCAACTATATCAACTTGTTTGGCTTAAGAGAAAAAGAATGTTGCCAAACCATGGTTTCAGCCACAACCTCTAAGTTAAACTCATATTCTATGAATGACATATCATGGGCCATCACTTGCCTTACAAGTAGATCAACAAGAGAATTTGCATCAAGATCTATGGATTGTGCAAAGAGAACTTGAATCAAGATCCAAACTTCAACAAGAGAAATTGAGTCTATTGGATTGTCCAATGTGTGTGATCATCTCTAGTTGTTTAGAGTCTTTAGAAAGCAAGCTGGCAATTTGCTGCCTACAATTATTTGTTCATTATTGTGTCTGGCTCTTGAAACCCAATGCATGATTTGTGGAGGCCCTATTTTGTTGCATGCTATGGCAAACTGTTTTCAAAACCTCACCAGAAGTTCAATCAAACCGACAAAAAAAAACTAAAAACCTTCAGTTCCCTTCAAAATCAAGAACCACACATGATGCGTCTCAGTTGCAAAGCATATATTCCAGTGTTGTGCTAATGCATTCCAGCGAGGTCTTTCAAGCCTAGCAACTAAGACCAGTGACCACCTTACAACCAGGTCATGGGATCAATCCTTGCTACTTAGTTGGGTGAGATTTGGCAACTGTTAGGATCAAGCACTACCCACCAATTGCAGTAATGCCTATTAATGCCTGCTGCCTGAAACTTTAAACCTACCCATATAAAGAGCTGTTGTCCTGAGAAATAATAATAAGTACATCAAATCCTCAAGAACGAAGAGAAGGAAGGGAGTTCAGGAAAGAGAAGTTGCCAGGGGAAGCACCTTTTTCTTGAGCTTCTTGAGATTTCTTTAAGGAAGAATTATTGGTGATGGGTGCAGTTTGTTCAGCCCTACTAGAGGTTGGTGAGGTAGTAATAAAATCAGGACTTGTAAAGGATTTTTGGGTTTATAGCTAGCTACCCCTCACCCATTGCTATTGAAGAGCTGAAAGCTATATAAACTGAGAGGCTTCTTAAAACTCTCATCACCTGGGCCGATCATTATCATTGGCTAATAAAACACAGCCATTTCCTTTTACTGTAGCTCTCTTGCAATTGTCTGTAGCACTTGTCTCTACCTCAAGAGCAACTTGCCACTACGAGAAAAAGTTGTGAGCGCACCCATGAACTAATTAATGTGATTCACACTATGCTATGTCCCCCCCACATAGATAGTACATGAACTACAAAGGAGTGAGACACTTGTCAACTCTTGATTGTATGTGTCCCCAATTTCATCCCCTATAATCTGTTTACTTGCAGGCTTTATATCCATGCAATCACAAGCTTTATGAAGGTTGAGATTCCAACATGTGGAACCATTGACTATATAATTAATCTAGAAATTGGATAAGTAAGGGTCTCTTTCCATTAGAATGCTGCCATGAGAGAGCTACAAAACAGTATGTATGTTGTCATCATAAGAGAGCATAAGGGAAAGGTACTGAAGTAGAGTCCTGTTGCTTGCTAGCTGCATGGTAGAGTGCTGCCATGAGAGAGCTACAAAACAGTATGTATGTTGTCATCATAAGAGAGCATAAGGGAAAGGTACTCAAGTAGAGTCCTGTTGCTTGCTAGCTGCATGGACGAGCACTTCCCATTGGAGAGTTGCAACTGGGCTGGAAGTATGCAGGTGAAGTAATTAGTGTTAGCAAAATTTCCCATGCAGGGAACTTTTCTACAGATCTACATGTTCTCCATTTTTTTGTGGACAGATGTCACCTTCTAATGATTCATAATTTGCCTCACACCTCCACACAACTATGCATTTGGTCAATGCTTGACATGTAAAGCTGCAAAGTATATGTGATCCATCACATGTAATGGGAAGCTATATTGTAAGGGAGAAATTTGTGATCACTGTAGCCTAATGGAAAGAGGGCTTAAGCAATGTGTGTTTTTCGGGTGAAATTTTGTCAAATTTCTACCTGAAAATATAATTTTGACTTATATACAGGATTTTCCATGGAATAGTGACCCAAATTTGCCAGATTTCAAAATTTTTTTGGGTGAAGATGGCCAGATTTTTATGATAAGGTCTAGTAGGTAGCCAAGAATATAGAAGGATTCTGGTTTTTTTCTACTTTCATATCTAATGTGCAGCATAGCAAAAAGCACAGCAAAGCCTAACACCTGGGTGTGGTGGAGCCTCACAAAAGGCACAGCAAAGCCCAACACCTCGGTGTCAAGCCTGGCAAAAGGCACAGCAAAGCCTAAGAGCATCTCCAGTAGCTCACTGGAAAATAGCCTGCACGTCATGTTTTCACATTCAAATATTTTGTGTTAAATGTTTTTCCGTCCCCACCCCTAAACTTGTAAAATACTAAACATTATACAGTGAGAAATCATGTAAAGATCACACATGGGGCCAATTAGTGTGACCAGTCGATCGGTAAATAGTAAGCGTGTTGGCTCAACTAGCATCATGGTTTTTTTGAAACCCCGGTATGTGGCAACAATTTGGTGTACCCACACCCACTTTCACACCACTTTGATGTATTGCTTGATCTAAAAGTGGCGTGCAGGCTCGTTTCCAGCGAACAGGTGGAGATGCTCTAACACCTGGATCATGTTGAGGCTGGCAAAAGGCACAATAAAGCCTAACATTTACACCTGCTGGTGATCGGCAAGTGGTCAAGTTCTTAGTAGTCTCTGACCTTTTACAGCCCAGCTTCAGTTTTATGGGTGCGAGGTTGAGAAAAAGTAAATAACTAATCTTGCATGTATGTATGTGAGAGTTGCAAGGCTGAGGAGGGTTGGACCTGCTCTTATAACATTTTTTTTTTTTTTTTTGTTTTGTTTTGTTTTTTGAGGGGGGGCTTCTTAATACTATAGAAACTTTTCAGGTTGGGCAATAATAAAATAATTTTTGAAAGCGTTGATTTTGAAAAGAAAAATCTGTTTGAAATGCCAAAATATAATGAAATTACAATGAAGGGAAAAATTGAAAAATTGGTTTCATCATGTTAGAGGTTTAGAGTCTAGAGAACTTACCAAAGAAGCTACCTACATTTATTGTCAAAGTTTCATAAATTATTTTGTTTATTTTGCGGGAGTGAAATTTGAAAAGTAAAATAATTATTTTATTTAGCATTCAGATGTCAAACCTGTAAAAGGTGTTTGCGGCATTTGTTTGATCTATAAATTCTGTCATCAGCCTTTTGGGGGATGGGCAGAGGGAGTGGTAGCAGAGGAGGTTTCAGTTTTTCATTGACTTATCGACCAGTTGCCCTTGTGAGCAAGGAATAACACATGACAATGACTTACATGAACCAAGTCTCAAGAATAACTTAAGCATTTCGTTGGGAAAACAAAAACATTTGTGTTCTGGTTCTTTGAATGCGGATCAACAATACAGAACATTTTGAGAATCCCATCAGAAACACAACAATTGGGGAAACGAATAATCTAAACCCAAAAAAATAGATCCCGCAAATGTTCATTGTCTATTAAGTTACTATAAAACCATTGCACCCATGTGGTGAGCCACTTCCTCACCACATGGAGCTCATGGGTCACTCACATGGATCTCAATTATCTTGAAATAATTAACTGGGCTTGCAATGAACGCAATCACCTAAACACACAAAAGGAGTTATGAGTCTTTGCACAATCACGAAACCAAGCAAAAAGAAGAAGAAGAAGAAGAAGAACAACAACAATTTGTGTCTTTACGCAATCACCTAACTACTCAAGCCAACTAAGTCTTGACATGCACAATTTGCGTGTTCATCGTCATCCTCATGGTGAATCTGAAAAACATTAAAACAATGGAAGATACAATCTTCTTCACCCGTGGGGAGGAGGAAACAAGCAAATCTCTTGTTCATCATCCATCAAAACACTCCTATTCCAAACATGATATTCTGACCTTTTTTGGCTTACAAGATCACCATGTGGATGATATTGGTGATGATGAGATAGATGTCCATGTGACTTGAATCTTCCTCACCACCAACATTAGTCCTACCATTTTCTCTCTCCCATGAAGAAGACGAAGAACAAGAAGGAAGAAAAAGAGAAAGAAAAAGAAGGCCATGTTGATGAAGAAGTTATGTTTGTTGGTTCAGGATGTTCAAGAATAGATACATACAATTTGTGTTTTTTCTTTGTTCTTTGTGGAATTTTGTGATGTACCCACTCTGGCGATTGATCATCCACAAGGGGAATTAGCCAAGTGTGAGTGACTACATGTCAGAGAGGAAAGTAGAAAAAACATTAAGAATCCTACACAAAACAACTTTGTTAATGCTCCCATGACATCTTATTATCGACCAATTTCTGGAACTACAGGATCACATAATATATTGGACAGACCTTTATTCATGGGTTTTTGTTGTGGTAGGTAAGAGGAAACTTGTTCCAATTTTCAAAGCATGCTTAGATTTGGGGCATCCACCACCCACTCTAGTGCTTATTCATCAAGAAGCTATAGTCCTGGGGTAAAATAATGAGGTCATGTTTGTGAGGGTGGGAGATGAGAGAAGGCTTTCACTTGGCATTCAAAGTTTTTTAGATTAATTTTGAAACTTCATGGAGAACACACGGGGATAGTGGTAAAGAATACTAAGAATAAGTGAGGGATCACGGAAGCTTAAGATTTGGGACTATATTTGTTGAAGGTTATTGCAAGACACTAAACAATTCTAAATGGACTCTGGCTGGTGCTCATTTCTTTGCAGCCTACATAGAACTGTGTCATTCTGCATGTTCTGAGAGGTAGAAAAAAAACAATCCATATGTTTTGTGAGATTTGCATGTTCTATTGTCCTAGAGGAGTTTCAAGCTCACAACAAACAAACAAACAAACATCTTCCCAATACATTTAGGGGCTTGGTGATGAGAATCAAGTATTATTAGCTAAATGCCCCTTGAACAACATTGAGGCTTTGGCGGGTGTGAGGAACAAGTTTCAATTGTGACCCATGACCTACTAAACTGCATTTTTGTATGTTTGAAAGATCACAAAGGAAGCATAATAGTTTAAATTGTCATAATTTTTTAAGAATATTTTCCATTAATTGCAAAATTTACATGCTCAAAACTTGATACAAATTTTTAAAAAAATTGCATGTTCAAAGCACTCAAAGCCAGCACATTGTAGGTACAGAGGCCCTTAGGAAAGGGTTATGGTGACAAACAACTTTCGGAATAAATATGGCATGCAAATGAGGGCCCAGTTTTTCTCCTTTTGAGGGATGTGGGGGTGGTGGTGGTGAGCCCATGGATTTTGGGATTTTGCTGTTCTCCTCATGTTCCCACCATGTTTTCAGTGTGTTCTTCAATGTGTTTACAATGTAGCATGACACTTTACCTTAAATGAACTTTGTCCAAAGTTTTGGACCAAAAATGCTCAAAGTTGGCCCCAAGTTTTTTCAGCCCTGACTCCTAGTGTAACGAGGGCCCTGAGAGCATTACACACTCATCAGTGTTATTCTTCAGGAATTTTGGTTTGTAGCCAAAGTGGGCAATCATGGAAGATTTTGCCAAGTCTGGCTACAAACCAGAAATAGAGTATAAATCTTTAATCATCCTTCTATATTTTTAGCTGCACAAAGTACACAAATCTGGTGATTTTTTACTTTTTATTCTTTCCCCTCACTTCTAGGGACTGAAACCTTGTAAATTCACTTCTTTTTTTTTAATTTCTAGTTTTTTAATTTCATTTTTTGGTGAAATTTTGCCTGTAAAAAAAGTTGGATTTTTTAGGATCTAAGATTTCACAAGAACACCACCTTTAAGTGCTGAAGGGTGATGGGTTGTGACCAGTGTTGGACAGTTCTCACTTTTTTAAAAACAATTCTTCTTCATCAAGCATCCTTTCCAATAGTAGGTATGTATGTGACCACATTTATAATCAAGGCAAAAAAGGGTATCATTTCAACAACCATTGCAGCTAATACTTAAAACAAAAGTGAAAGATCCCAAAATCATGCAACCAATGAAAGGGTCTTTCAAATAGAATATTTGGGGCCCCAATGGCATTGTGGTAGGAGAGAGAGAGAGAGAGAGATTTATTTATTTATAAGGTGACTAATTAAGGAATTTTTTAGAAGCTCAGGTGATATAGTTCTAACAAGGCCTTGGGTTAACTAGAACCTACACTGGCACCATGGTAGACACTGAAACCCCCAATTTTTGGGGGAATTTTTTCTGAATTAACTTCATAAAAATTTCCAATCCTGGCAGGATCTTCAAGCCCAAATTTAAACATTTCCAAGGTTAAAATATAGCCTCTTAGAGTTCTGACTCAAGAAGGTGAAGGTGGACTCAGCAGGGGCGAATGAGCACCTACACTTGGTAGGTCCACCTTTTTGAATAAGGCCTTGTAGAATTAAATAATAAACTGAGGAAATGTTAAATTTGGACTCAAAGACCTTGATTTAGTCTAAGGATGGGATATTTCAAATGTTTAGAAGCAACCCAAAAAAGATCGGGGTTTTTGCCATGATACCGGTGTAGTTGTTGGTTCACTATTTTCCTGAGCCAAACCGGCAAGTATTGACATTTCTTCATCTAATTTTACTGTGCAGGATCGTGTGATGAGCACCGCTGGAGATGCTCTAAATACTGTAAGCTGGAGATGCTCTAAATACTGTAAATTGAAGGATCATTATAGCTAGAAACTAAATAAAAAAGAAATGCAAATATCATGGCATAGCCCTTGTGTATTTTACACGTTTATTGTGTGGGTCATAGGTTAAATACCTTTATTGTGTAGGTTATAGGTTAAAAGCCCACGATGCAGTTTTCACATTTTTAATTCTCTAAGGAAGGTGAGCATTGGGCACATGCCCTCTTCCATGAAGAATAGGGAGAAAATGGTGAAGATTTTATTCGTGTCTAGCATGCTATGGGAACCCTATTTTTTATACAGTGTACTTGGTTACAAAAGGAAAATTTCTCTTCACGTTTTGTGTTGCGGGTTTCAAGCATTCAAATTTTCAAGCTCTTGTTGTAGTGAGACGATGATTTCATAAACACAGCTAGCTAGATAATGGAGTATTGAGTGAAGGATTTTTTTTATTGATTAGGTCATCTTTGCGTATCCTGAAGAACAACAACCTGAAGCCAACTTCCAACTAAACACTATTACCATGATTTTCACCCACATGGCTATAATTCCTCCTTTCATGTTGTTTTTCTTATATGCAATGAGGATTTCCTTGTTTTTTTTTTCAAAAAAAAAATGTAAAAAATGTCATGTTGGATGGTTGTAATCTATGTTATGTTCCATTCATCTTTTAGCTAGTTCACCATTGCCTATTAAATAACAACTTGTTGACACATGTCAAAATTTAACATTTATTTTGTTATGAAGTTGAAACATAGATAGTTGTTAATACTTATAACCTTATGTGCTTCCAAAGATATTAATGCTACTAATTTTATTTAAATTCTGATTTGCCAATCATAATCCATCATAATTGCAAGAATAAAATGCAAAAACATTTAACTAAAATTTTGTACAAACACACAAACATTAAATTGATTTTTCTTGTATTCTAAATTCTTTAACATTTAATGAACCTTTGGGTTAAAATCTATCCATGGTGAACCCATATCATACAGATGGTTGATTAGGGAGATATAAATGTTTAGGTAAGCAAAAAATGAATATTTCATAATTTCAAGGACTATTATCAGTTAGTTGGTGTAGCAAATTGATATTTAAATAAAGAAATTTCAGTGAAGAGACAATTGGAATTTTCAAATTAGCCAATGAAAATGAATAATTGAAAAGTGAGTTGTGGCATCTCTTGTTAAGAATATTAACTAGGTTTTCATAAAACTTTTGGTACCTAGTTTAAGGTAACTTCACCCCTAGTTGATCAAGATGTGTCCTTTAGGGTCTTGCTGCTATCTAGAAAACATATGTAAAAATCCTAAAATGTCCCACAATAGATATCAGATAAGTAAAAAGGTGATGCAATAGAGGACAATAAAAAAATCAACACTCTAAAATTCAAAAAAACTTGCTTGCTTGTAGAAGATTGGAATCACTAGGGATTGGAAAATGATTTAAAAAATCCATAAAACTTTTAATTTTGGATATTTTTCAAAAATGTTAGAGCATGTTTTGGTCTAAGACTTGGTTTGGTTCCATTTTCATTAAATCCAACTAAACCCTAAATCTAGATACTAACATGGTTAGGTGAGTAAAAAATGGCACATATGAAAATTCACATTTTACACTTGTTGAAAATTCTTGCAATATGATAATTTGTAAAGCATACAGCCAATGTGAAATGGACTTTCAATGATTAAAATGGAGCAAATTTATTTTTGAGAAAATCAAAATTTTTTGTATTAAGAAAATTCAAATGCATTTCTTTTCAACACTTGATTTGATGTGGGCTTATGTTTTTATTTCAATAGTCCACTATCATTAATTTTTTTTTTTTCAAAGAATTCATTTATATTCTCAATACAATTAAAGTCTATTGTAACATGCATAATTTTTAAAATGGCTTTGTTAATGTTGAATATGAAATTCATCTATAGTTCATAAAAATAAGGATTATGAAAGTCCAAACATTGCACCTAACTATGTTTTCACCTAAATTTTAATACTCTAAAAATAAATTCTTATGTAAATTAAACTAAAATTAATAACTTGCTAAAAAAACAAGGCTTGATTGTTGCCTTTTTATTTATATTGTTAAATAACTTGGACTTGCTAATCTGAAGGGACATCAACCCAATCAAGGCCTAGGTTTCAGTTTTAGCAAGAAGGTGCAAGCATGATAACAAGAAACAATGTTACTTGCTTGGGTGATTGCTTACAAAATAATGGGTTGTTTTGTAAAATGATATGGTACACTATGACTCATTATGTACATAAGATGATGGATTAAAAATCCATGATTTTTGCAACATCAAAAAGTCTCACATGATAAAAAGAATTTGAACTATAATTATGTAAAAGTGTGGATTGTATTTAATTATGTCATTTTGAAAGCATTTCATGTCTTTTAAAACATAAAAAAAAACAATATGATAAAGTGTGTTTGTGTATTCTATATTCATTAGATTCAATTCCATATTATTTCACATATAATTTTTATAATATATTTAAAACACTGTCATATAAAAACATTAAAATGGATCTATGGTCCCTTGCATTATAAACAAAGCCAACAAGAGGCTTGTCACATAATATGGCTCTGCCCTTGAAATTAGGTCCAGAAGGATGATAAATATTCAACAAACTAATAATATTCAATATTTCTTGTGAATTTGGAGGGGAGGTGGGATCACACAGGTTATCAATATCAATAACAAAAAAATTGGGTGCCAACTAAATTATATAAAAAAACTTAGGTAAATAACTGTTGATTATACATAGAGGTCGGCTTTCAAATAACCAGTTGAGAACCTGCTGTTAACCTGTCAGTTATACACCGGTTATATGGTTATATATATTATATAATTATTTTCTGTTTGAAGATTGATAACTTATCTGGATGATAATTGGGTCATCCGCGTCTTCGGTTATTAGATTTTGAAAATTCGATACCATGTGGTTATCAAACAAATCAATAAATGATTACCAGCTTGATAAGTGAGTCTAAACTCATTGATTGGCCAATGTTACTGGTCACTACCCTGATCAACAAAAGAAATGATGAAATTTTTATTAAAAAAAAAAGAAAAAAAAAAGGCAGAATTTGATCAAATTTTTTACAAAAAAATTGACAGATTTCTATAGATGGTTCAAGTAAGTAGCCAAAAATATAGAAAAATATTCTTTTTAAAAATATTTCTTATTTAGCTTGTAACCAAATTTGGCTAAATCATCTTACTGATCATTACCACTCTGGCTATAACACAAAAAAATTGCCAAAAAAAAAACACTGATCATCATTGTTGAGGTCATAACCAGTTTCTTCTAGCTTCTCATCAATCTCCAGCAGCATCTGCACTACTGTTTGTTGTGTGGTCCCTTGCAGCTTCTCTTAGCTGCCTAGCACACATGCACATCTGGGCTCTGCACTGATGCACTGATCCTAGAGGAGGTAGTCGTCTCCAATACGGCAGCTAGTTGAAGAAGATAACTAAGTGGGTGTCAAAACTGTGCTTATCTTTAGTGCTAATGGCCAGGGTTTCTTCTGAAGATTTTTTTGATGTTAGGCCAAAGTGGTGTTCATCCAGGAAATAATTTAGTCAAATTTGGTTACATAAATAGGTATGAAGAAAACTAGGAAAGAAGAAAATAAAACAGAATCCTTCTTATATTCTTGGCTACCTTCTGGAAGTTATCACAAGACTCTGAAAAATTGAAATCTTTTAAATTCAAAATTTGATGAATTTGGGTCATTTTGTTTTTCAGGAAAAATCCTTTGTTTAGGTAAAAATCATAGTTTTCACATTACAATAAAATGAGTTCTTATTCGTCAAGTGCCTGGATTTTAAGTGATCTCATTGATCTCACTGAAAGAGATCTAATGGAAATTCACTGAACGAGATCTAATGGAATTCCAGTGTATTCAGTGATGCTTTACATGGACTAATGAATTGCACCCACATTTTGTAATAGTCGTCAAAATTTGACAAAAAATAATTTGATCAATAAATTTTTTTATACTAATGATATAAGTGTAATAATTGCATAAGTAATCAGCATTGGTTGTTAGGTGTACATGTGATTGACTTAAAAACATTTGCTGATGAGATTAGTGTTGATTCCAAAAATAAAATAAGACAACCTTAAGAAAGTCTGTCACACTAATTGCTAGGTATACATGGATTCACCTAAAACATAACATTTGCCGATGAAATTAGTGCTGATAAAATAAATAAATGGAAAAAACCCTTGTAAACCTTGTTTTTAAAATTAATTAGCACTGTTTTCATGCACCCTCTCTTAACACTTAAAATGGATGATGATCTCCTCTCATTGGTTCCTTTCAAATTAGGGTTGATCACAATAATAAGGAAGGATTTCAAAGACATAAGAACAAAGGTTTAACACCCACTGTTGCAAATCACTTGGAGCTTAATATTCTCTTCAGATTTATTCTTCTTAACATCTCCTCGGCTGAGTCTTAATTGGTCCCACCAGGCCTGGCCTCTTCCTCCTCCTCCTCCTGCTGCTGCTGCTGCTGCTCCTCCTCATCCTCTTGCTGCTGCTGCTCCACACACCACAACAAAATATGCAAGAATATGGCTATTTAGTGTGCAAACCTCCCAGCTTGCTGATGGTGGTGGATAGTACAACTGAACTAGCTTACAGCTCTGCTGGATCAATTCTAAGAACTTTTGGTGTAGATCTAGATGTACAGATATCATAAGAGTTCAACAACTATGATCAGCTTGTTGACTTGTTGATACTTTCCAGCTTAGCTCTACTCTCTGGATCTCCGCTAGATTGTTGATCTCCATTTCTTGTCTTCACAAATTAAAGAATCTTGACACCAGCTTCTGAACTCACCCCTAGTAGCTGGCCTTCTGAAAACTCTTGCTCCTCCTCCTCCTCGTCTACAACAAATTTGGTGGGTAAATTTATATTAGTTACAGATCATATATAGAGTCCAAAACCATTTTGTTCATTGTTGATACAGCTGCAACTTCCTTATAATACTCTGTCCACACAGAGAGAGAGAGAGAGAGAGAGAGAGAGAGAGATTTTGAATTAGTTACATCAGATGGTTTTGGCCATGATAGTGCAACAGCTTATGAATCTCTCCTCTGATGTAACAAAATGATGCATGGGTGCAGTAATATAGTGTGCAAAACTATCAGTTTCTTGTTGATCTTTTAAAGTAGTAGTTACTAGCTAGTCTTGATGACCCATGATCGATGTCTAGATCTTTTGTGCATTGTAGTACTCTCATTAGGAGGCTGCGGCTGCACTTGAGCTTTGTCTTGTAAATTCAGTAGCCGGAGCTGGTATCTATATAATTTGAAGATCAAAGATGAGAGAGAGAGAGAGAGAGAAGTATAAGGTTCCACACTGATGAGCTAGTGCAAGAGATTTAGTCTTGATCCCGCCGGCTTGACTGATCGGGGGGATATTCATGCAGCAGCTGTCTTGTTGCAGGTGAAGCTGTGCACGTTACAGCTAGCGAGTTGATCTTTGGTGCAAAGCTTTAGCTATGGAGCTGCTATGGCTCCCAGCTCCGGCTCCTACTAGTGCTGATTCTGGATCATGCGGTCGGAGAGACATTAACACACAAGTGGATGCAGTTGCAGCCGTTGAAGGTTTTGACGTGCAGCTGCAGCCACATGCAGAGGAGCTGCTGGTGCTGCAATTACAACCTTGCTGCAGTACCTGCAGCAAAAAGGTGGACTTGAGCTTCCCAAGTTTAGCTGCCAGAGCTTCAGTTTACCCTAGTCTCGAAGACTGTCCTGTTCTAGTCTCCTTCAATATTCCTCGATGGCCATCCATGAAGCTTGCAGCTCAGCACGAAACAATATGCGAGCTGCTTCCAGTCTGTGCTTCCAATTCTTCTAGTTCAGGATTTAATTCTGCCATAGCAGCTGCTGGCTCAATTTCGCGATCCGCTCCAATTGAGTCTAGTCCTGATATTCTTCTTCCACATCATGTAGAGCAACATAGCGACGACTTTCAAAAGCATAATTGTCTGCAGCGTCCATGCCGAAAACGATCTAACATCCTAGTGTCCGACCTGCAAAAGAGCACTAGGCGCACAGCAGCAGCTGGAACTAGTTTAGTTTCTCTTCTTTCCCCTAGTGCACAGAGCACGACGTCTTTGGGCGCCGGATACAGCGATGGACAGAAGAAGAAGAAGAAGAACAAGGCTGCCGGAACGTCAACAAGCGTTGCCATGGTGTGTAATAATGCAGTGATTCAGGAGACGAGAAGCTGCTGGGGCGAGCTGGTCCGGCGAGGAGAATACGAGCCTGCATTTGTTGGAAACCAATTAGGAGCAGCAGCTACTCATGATCACACCGCGACTAATGCAGATCCTCCTTTGCAGGAAGCTGCATGTGTACGAGGTTGCAATTGCTCGAATGGGTTTCTTCACCAGCAGCAAGACTTGGTTGTGCACTCTGCAGACTCTGAAAATTACTCAAGCAGCTGCGCCGTGAAGATCTCAACGGATTATAATACATTGCGACATGATCTGAAATCTGAACAGGAGCAGGAATTTTATTGCGATTGCAGCATCGACATCAAGCGCTGCAGGAGCAGCACCAGCAAGAGGCAAAAACGTCGATTCAGATACACACATAAGGTTGAAGAAGCTGTAGACGATGCAGAACATGATGATGCATATGAAGAAGACAACATGATCCAAGTAATGAGCTCAACGTTTCCTCGACCTGAGAATCCGCAGGACAGGAGCAGCAGCAGCAGCATGCCCTTGCAACTAGAAGAAGGACCTCATCAACGAAGCTGCAGAAACAACAGCAGCCTGCCATTGCAAGAAGAAACTCAGCAACCAACTTGCAGAAACTTCTTGAGCAGCAAGAAAAGATCAGTCAGATCAGGGAGCAGCAGCAGCAGCAGCAGCAGCTTGGAATCAACAGCTTTTAGTAACAGATATTCTGCTGCATCTGGGGAAGAAGAGTACTACTCCTGCAGTGCCACAAAGCTGAAATTGAGGAAGAAAGTGAAGATGTTGAGGGGGATGATACCAGCAGCAGCTGCTGCTGCTAGGGGATCATCAAAAGACATGAACATGTCCAGTACTACTACAGACACGAGCTTGGTACTGGATGAGGCAATTCACTATGTCAAGCTGCTGCAGCTCCATGTACAAATGCTCAGTACTGGAGGATCAAAACCAAAAGAAGAGTCTGTCCACACTAGAATTCATACATGACCTAAACCCTCAAACCCTAAACCCTAAACAGCTCCAGCTTTCTTTGGCAGTATAAAATGAGATCTAAGTCTCTTGAACTGATCAATCTTCCTGACATTTGCGGCTCCTTTACCTTGGTCCAAATATCTGTCAACTTCCTCCTCATGGGCAGTCTAAATGATCTGCACATATATGTGCATGAGATCCTTCAAGCTGGAATTGTTTCTGAGAGTGGCTGAATTGCCAGAACTAGGAAAGATAGCACAGTTCCATGTAGGTATATATATAGTGTAGAACAGACATAATTGATCCTAGTAGCGATCATGGTTGAACTTACACAGATTAGCTGCCTATGAAGATCCAGCTGCCCAAGTTTTGGAATCCTCCAATTCTATGCTTTGAATGCAAAACTTTTCATAGACTCATGACAGAAATTTGCTGGAGTTTGATCAAATCTTGTAAACTAGAGATTTATAACTTCATGTCAAATATTTTGATCTGGGTGCAAGCTGTTAATCTAAATTTTGCAACTCATTCCTCTGATGGCTGAATGAAGTACTTTGTTTGCATGTTGACGAATGTGTGCTGTAAAGATTGTCATGTTTTTAGAACAGTTTTATCAGTCAATCTTGTGAAATGGTTTTGGGTTTCTGTTGGTGATGTTCAAAAACTGAAGGATGTTAACAAATGTCATGAGCATCATATGTGTAAGCATGATCATATGCATCAAAGTCAGGACAATTTCTGCAGAGAGTGAAAATCTGCAATTATGGCAACAAAAGCCTCTTTTCTCATTCATCACACCTGGGGTCCCTCTGCCCGGATCTCCTTGGGTGGTGGGTGATCTATGCTGGAAGGAAATGTGGTCTATTGCACATAATTGGTACATTGAATGTTTAATGGAATTGGGTGTTGGGAAGGTACTGGTGTTTTGAAGTTTTCCAAGTTTTTTGTTCTCCACCTCATTTTCATGTACAAAATTGGAATAAGTCAGCTGACTAAAGTTGGCCAGAATCTTTGATCGATGTTCTAGGCTTAACAGGCTGCTGTCAAACTTGAAGCTTCATGTTTTAGGCATTGCAATATTGGTTCACTCATTCATGCATTCACCACTGACAGCCTTTAATTTGAGCACCAATATATGCAAACCTTCAAGTTGCCCTAGTCCCAAATTGTCTGTTCTTGCCTGTGAGATGGAAGATGCCATGATGCATCATCTGTGACCTTGATCTAATATGATCACTAAACAAGAATCGGTGTCAAGCCTGTGTTTCTCTTAACAAAGATTAGCACTAATGAAATAAGTGGAAATCAACACTGAGCGCTAGGTGTACACACGATTTGGCCTGCGACGTTTGCTGATGAGATTAGTGGTGATCCCAAAAATGAGCTTGGGGAAGTCAGTTTTGTTTTGAATTCTTAGCAATAATCTCTTGGAACAATCTCCTTACCGTTTATCTCTCATTACGCCTTTTTGGCATAAGCAATAAGATAAGTGATTGATGTGTACAAAAGGCATCAAACTTAAATGGAGGATGATTTCCTTTCATTCATCGATTCCTTTCAAATTAATGTTGATCATAATAAGCAATGATTTCAAAGATATAAGCAAAGGTTTAACACCCACGAATGTAAGGGTTTTGCAGCGGTGCAGTAGATTACTTCTCTACTGGTCATGGACATAAATTTCCAGATGTTAACACCCCTTGATTTTGAACAATTTGAGTTACTATGACATTATCATGGCAACTACTTCAACCTCAAGTTGAATTTTGGGGCATAGTATGCTTCCAACTCAAAGCTTCAAGGAATTTTGTTATGTTCAATGCACAAATGATCAGGAGGAGAATTTGAACATTTGAGGGTTGAACACCTAAACGTATTCCAAACTTCATTTGTTCCTTTCCTGTCATAACTTACATTGGGGAGCTGCACAGTTAAATCCCACCATATCCTTTTGAGCTTTTAAAGTGAAGAACATACCAAGCACCATTTTTTTTTCGCCTAATTGTCACCACTTTGCAACAAAAACAAATCCAGTGCAACTCATACAAAGGATTTTTGTGAAAGAAATGTTCCAAGTTGCCAGATTTGCATTGTTTTGGAAGGAAGGCCTCTGCATTTTGTGGTGTTTCTTCTGTTGTTTTCAGAACACAATTATTTTGTATCAAAATCGCCTCACCAAAATGTTTGGTTAAAATTTAAATGCATCACTTTTATTGGGGGAAGAGGACACCTTAATTCATAAAATTGGTTGAATATGAAACCGTTCAGAAATACACTAAATAAAGGTCTCCCCAAAGAAAAACCCATGAGCAAAAACCTTAGGTTTCATTGAAAATGAAGATGACTGTCAAAATGCAGGATGCCACTAGGTCAAAGGGAAATAACAAAGTACGAAACTCAAAATTTCTCCTCAAACTAGGATGATTTGAGTTTTCTCATGTCTTTAAAACAAATTTCCCCTTGTGTCTACCTAGGTTATGGGATACCTAAGGACTACATAGAACTTAACTATGGGACTAGCTACGAATCTTTAAGGTTTGAGAATATTTATGGATAATTTAGGGACTACCTAGGGTTACTTAAGGCTGACCTATAGTGCAAGACGGGGTTATATAAGATTTACATAAACAATTACCTAGGGACTATCTAACTTGGGGGATTACCTAGGAATTATCTTATGGGTCTACCTAAAGGATTGTTTAGAGCTAAAATTTAGAGATGGACTTTGCTCATGTGAGAATAATAATATGAAGAGGGTTGTATGTGAGAGAAGTGGGTCTTAGTGTAATAGTGGTCTTTTGGAGGCCTTGTTGAAATTTCTTTCGTTGCATGCCCATGTGGTTCATTTTTTAGAATTTGGCACTAAAATGTCCATGGTTTCATGGGATACCTAGGTAACCTTTAACATTTGTAGGTATGTAGGTAGCTTATCTAGTTTATATAGGTAGGTTAATGGCCTAAGTAAATAAGTAGCCTAGGTAGTTGAGTAAGTAGGTGGGTAGGTTGGGGGCCTAGGTAGGAGGGTGGGTAGTTTAGGTAAACAAGTAGGTTGATACACTTTGTCAAAACATGACTTTTAGGATTGTATGTAATCATTTAACTAATTGTGAAAGCACATGATTGTGTGACTATGTAGTCCATAAAATCACACCATATTTGTCAAAAGTCATATTGATGTTCTTAGTCACAATTGTCATTAACAAGTATATCAGTTGTCATTGTAGTCATATTTATCAAAGTCATGGAGGTCATATCCAACAATTGAGATTTAATTTTTAAAATATGAAATTAATTTTTTATTCATTTCTTATTACCACATTGCATCTGAAGATACATTCAATAAATTTATTGATCATTTATGAGTGAGACATGACTAGTTAAAATTAAGAATATATTTTTGGCCTAATCATGTGATGCTATGTAGTAATCAAAGTTGTGTCAAATATAGCTAAATGAGTCTAGTTTAGGAAACTTGGCCTTGGCTACCTAGATCAAAAGAAACCTAGGCTAGCCGCCTAGATAATATCCATGTTACAAGTGAAAGGATTTGAAACCTTCACCTTTATTTTGGGGTTCCAATCTTTAACCACTACATCACAATTTTTTTTAAAAAACAATTTAAATACTTACCACAAAAGTATAAACACTAAAGTTTTTAGCCTAGGTTAACCTAGGCCACCCCAAGTTGACCTAGGTTGACCCAAGCTAACTTAGGCCATTTAGTAATTTAAGCTAGGCTATCTTAGGTCACCTTAGTTCATCTAGGTTGACCCAAGCTAACCTAGGCCACTAAATAATCTAGGCTAAGTTAACTTAGGCCTCCTTAAGCTATCATAATCTAACCTAAGCCTTTATAACCTAAACTTAGGTTAACTTAGAGGTATTTAGGTTAAATGAGACTAAATTCAAACTAGGCTACTTAGGCTAAATTAGGCTAAACTAAGCTAGATTAAGTTAAACTAAGACTACTTAGGCTAAATTAAGTTATTTTGACCAAATTATGTTAAGTTATTTAGGCTAAATTAAGTTGTTCAAACTAAGGTTAAGTTGGGCTACTTAAGGTAAATTAGGG
>Ga0116227_10007168_pt1 | contig 21966 bp, 25 predicted proteins | sample S1TSphgellanicum_FD_89693 | JGI IMG/M metagenome (GOLD analysis project Ga0116227, IMG submission 89693) | Host-associated microbial communities from peat moss isolated from Minnesota, USA - S1T2_Fb - Sphagnum magellanicum MG | ecosystem: Host-associated > Plants > Peat moss > Unclassified...
AATATATAATAATATTTTTTCAACCATACCTAATTAATCCAAGAGAATAATACATATATATGCCATTATGAATGTGGAGTACATAATGTATACATAAGGCTTATTATACATAATTGTTAGTCACCATAACATAAAATACACGACTTACTCTATACAAAATTAGTAACATACATAAGTTAATGTATAAAGAAGTATAAGATAACATTTTTTGGTCACTTTTGCAACTAATGGGCCATATAAAGGTCTTTTAAAATGAAAATAATGTGAAAAATCATCACATTGGAAGAATGAAAAACCTATAAATTGTTGCAACATAGTCATAAATGTGACCAAAAAATGTGATGTGATATTTAGTCGCAAATGTAACCAGTGTTAGTTGTCAACAACATTAGTCGCATGTAGTCACAAATCATTTGATTACATTTTAGCCTTTTTCTACTTGTGACAATATTTTTAATGATGAAAAGGTCCTTATTTTTCTTGAGCATTAAGCTATCCTTGTCCATATATATTTTCTCATGCACTGAAATGTAGAAAAAACTAGTTTTATTGTATTTGTTCTAAATGCCAATTTTTTTTTAATATGGAGTTGGGTGAAAGGTCACATCCTGATGGGAATAATGCTTTCTTGGAAGTTGAATAATTTTTGCCCACCATCTAAGTAAAGAGAAATCAAACTTCAACATATCCCCACCCTTCACCACCTCTTAGTAATGGTTATTTTGTTTGAGATTTTTTCAACCTTGATGCAACATTTATTTGGTTTTCATTCTCACCATTGCCTTGACCTTGGATTCCTTGCAAACTATTGATGTAACTTTGAGATTCACACCTTTATAACCCAACACATGAACTTTAAACCCTACTTGGAAATTATAATGGAATTTATTCCCTGCATCCATGATTGTAGTTACAAACCAAACAAAATATAAAATTGTTCTTGCATGTTTATCAACCAATTTTTGATATGATATTTCAACCATAGTCATAGAACCAACCATTTGCCTAACCCTCTTCTCCTTGCTTTCTTTGCATTTGTGTTCTCGAATTTTGTTCACTACCTCTTTGTCCATGGTTTTTTTAATAAAATATGCAAGTATTCTTCCAAGGTTACATGTATGGTTGTAATCAACTAACAATTCTACTCCCCTTGTTTCCTTGTGGGCAAATATGGCAATGATAACAAGTTTGCAAAACACAATGACTCTAAAATTTGATTTACAAAAAATTGTACTTCATCCTTTAATTCACAAGTAGGCCAATTTAGATTTTCTATTGGGTCATTGGCATCTTGTGCTAACCTTGCTCCTTCGATGGTAGGAGTGCTCCTTGTCATTTCCACATAATATCTTAGTTTTTGTGGAGTTTGTTTGTCAACATTATCCATTATTTTTGTGCCTTCATTATGGTTAATATGTTCAACACCTCTGTGGTAGTTCCATGTTCCGTCGATTACAATTCTTTTAGTTACTAAAATTGAATTATAATTGTTTAAACATTTATAATGTTGTTAGTTTTTGTTTTGTATATTTTGTTGGGTTTTTTCTTGTCATCCATAGCCTTAGGATTAAGTGGCCAAATTCATATAACTTTAAACCTAGATCTAATGTTTTATTTAGTCAAAGATTATTCCAAAGCCTTGTCTACCCAACCAACAAGTGTAATTTTATATAATTCACTACAATTGTTTTTAACCATAGTGATTTTTTTTTTCTTTCTAAAGGTTGTCTTGAAAGGTTTGAAACAACTCACAAGGTTAAGTGTGTGGGTTGATATGATCACCTTGCCTCCACACAACTCTAACCTTTGCACTCGTTGTAATTAACATGACATGACATACATGGCATTCCATGTCATCATACACAATGAATGAAATATATGTAACTTAATGTAATTGATTTTCAATTAGAGCGTCAAAATGCATAGTTCATTACCACATTTTTTCATGGGCAAATGAACATTTTGCACATGACACATTTGTCAAATTTCAATCATCCAACATGGATGAAAATAGTTCAACTACATGGAATTTTTTCCCAACTAATGTAGTTGTAATGCATATATTGTTTTGCAACAAAAAGTTTGGTTATTGGGTCCAAAGTAGTTATATGATAGTTCATTTAGTTACTACAATGCAATTGTTGAAAATGATGTAAGTATTTTTTTGTGATTATTTTACTAATGTATTGGAATGGTGGCAATATTGCAATTGACATCATTAGTAATGTCACGAGTTTATAACTATGTTATGAGTTTTGTTTAATGATTTTATTTAATTAAATGAAAATATAATTAATGACTATTAGGGATGCTAATGGTACCATACTACAATTGCCAACAATTATGCAATTGTTAATATAAATATTGGAATTCATTACATGGTATTAATTTACAACTAATGCAATGGATGGAATGTTACCTTGTCACTAACAAACATGGTGGTGGAACATGCTTGCAATTATGTTATAAACATATGATCCCATATTGTTGTAACTAACATATATTACATTAAATAATTATCTTGTAAATAATACTATCATTAATGTTACATTCTATAATTAACATAACATATCAAAGTACCATCTTAGCACCCAAAGGTGTTGTGTCATGTTCATTTCATGAAAATTGTTGACATTGCTCCCATTTAGTGCATATAGAGCATACACCCACTTATTTTCCCATCATTTTTTAATGTTTCACTACCACGAGAAATTGTGACTAATTAGAATTGACAAAAAAATGGAACTAAACTTGTATTAATCAATAGGTAGGATTCAATTTGCACATGTTTTTATGTGTAAGCAATATTAAACTAACACATGTAGTATGCAACTATGTTGGACAATTCTAACTTCATCTATGCACTTTGCAATTTGTAATGTTAGTATTTGTATGCAACAACAAAATGACAATAAGTGGCCAGTAAAGGGTTACTCATCAACTTCAAGTCAAACAACTTCTTAAGGGCCATGTTTACCAATGAAAATCATTATTTCTCCTCCCTCTACATAAGTTTTACACCTTTGGCTCTTAGCCATTTCCTAAGAAACTCCATTAGAAAAAAATCAATTATTAAAAAAATGCATACTAGTTTAATAAACATTTTAACCAAATGAACTAGAAGTTTGAGCTTTAATTGATTACATTTGTGTCCAATTATGGAAATCATGGAGGTGGCAACTTTACCTCCAAGCGTTAACATTATTTTTATGTTTTCTATTTTTTTCTCATAAGCCTTTTGTTATGTTATTGCACACAAACATTGTTAATTTCACCTTAGTGAAGGAGAAGAAGCCAAAATAGCCTTATTATTATTGTTTTTAACAAATTGTTACTAATATATAATAGTTGTAAGAAGAGAATTAAACGATAACAAAATCTATAATAAGAAGTATAAAACAATAATGATAGATATTTTGATCATTTTTGGGGCTTTGACTTGTTTTGTCAAGAATGTTCATGCATATATTATAATGATATAGTTGGTGAAAATGAAATATTTCACCCAAGACTTTGATGCCTTGAGGGTTGTTAACTTTTTTCCACAAGGAAATAGGAACAAACTGAAGCACAAAACAAAGTTGAAATCCAAAGAATTAGATCAGGGGGGTGTGTTATTCAACATCTATTTCATTCAAAAAAACTTTTAAAAAAAAGGATGCAATGAAAACTTTTAATGTCCAAGCTTCTAAACTTGTAATGTTACAATTTCAAACTTTAAGATTCAACATACATGGAAGGTTTAAGGACTTTTCATTTAGATGGATGTTGTAAAGGTTTTAAATAAAGGTTTTGAAACAATTGTAAATGGATGAATCTTCAAGATGATGTTTAACCTACAATTGTTTGATAATTCAATGAAAAAATCGATACTTAGTCATAAACTAGTTGATTTTTAATTGTAACATAATTCTAATATAGTTACACATGGGATTATCGTAAATGCCACATAAATGATGTGGCTCAATGTTCATGTTAATTGGTAGTGGCCATTGTATATGTGTTAATGTGGGGAATGGTCATGGAATGACCATGCCTAAATAACTTATTAACAATGCCACCCACACTCCAAGGCCTAAACCTTGTAGGTGCTAGAAAATTATTAGTAAAGGAATCAAGTCTTATGGGTGAAATAATTTGAAAAGGAGTATAAGATAATTGAAGTAGAATAGGGGTGTGCATCCTAAATTATGTACTTGAACCTTTTAAATTCCATTGAACCATCAAGATATTATGTAAATGGTCAAAGGTGGGATCTAATTGAATCGTAGATGTAAATTATAATTAACATCTAGTCATGTTTTTATTGGATCAAGTAGCCATATTAAGGTGGTATGGGCCAAAAAATCTAGTCAAATATTAAAGCTAATTTTTAATTACAACATAATCTTGCTGAAATTGTAAGACAATTACACATGAGTTCAATGTAATGACCATTCATATGGGATGGCAACAACCATTCAAAATGACAATTTCCACATTGGATATGTCCATGTGAAGAATAATCAAATAATCCACATCATTGCACCTAGATACATGAGTTGCATATTACAACTATATAATAGTTAAAGTCAATGTATGTTGACCAAAGTCGTACAATCAACAAAAATACATTAAAAATATTCCATACCATTGTAAGTTTTCTAGAACTCATGCGCAATTAGTCATTTTCTTTCCAACATGAAATTTGATATTAAAAAATAGCCATACTTGTCACACAAAGTTGCAATATAGTTGATATGGACACATTGCTACATATTAGTGTGGTCTTCATAGACATGTTATTATCATAGTTGCCCCCATTTGCATTTATAACATAATTTACAATTAACCATTCCTTGGATTTATATGATGCAATAAACATGGTGTGAACTTTGTTTAATTAAAAACACGAAGACCTAATTGTTTACTTGCTTGGATCCTATCTGGCTTGAATTCCAAATATGGTCTATATTGTAATTGTGTTGAGTGTAAAATGCTTCTAAGTTTTAATAGAATGAGTTACATGATTGGTTATTCAAGCCTTGTGCCTTGTAACGTCCAACCCCTTTGCAATATGAATTGTTAGCTTTAAATGTCTACATTTAAACTAATACCACAAAAGAAAAAAAGTTATTTTGATTGAAACAATGTAGGTAAAGTCTAAATAGGTTTTGTAACCTTTGATTTGATCTAATACAATGATATAAACACATTTATGCATACTTAGAATATAAGCAATGACAACCACGTCCTTTCCATTTGTCATGACACCTCGTGGGCCAACTTTCCTAAATTTAGTTTTACCATTCTAAATGATGAGAACTAATGTTAATGGTATGTTCCAATGCATGCTAACCTCCCTCAAGGATGTTATCCACAATTTTTTTGTGTTGTCAACATAATGGCCTAAAATGCAAGGTGTTTATGATCTTTGTCCCCTAGAAATTAACACCAAATGCCAATGATATATGACTAAGAAGAATAAATGGAACTATTTTTTAACATGTCAAAAATTGTTTCATAAATGATATTGACATGCTTTTGCCAATGATTTTCCAACCTAATGTTGTCAATCCCATATTGAAACAACCAGCTCACATTTACATTTTCAAAGGTATGAATCTCAACATCAATTATTTTCATTATATTTTTTATTGTGTCAAAACAATGCACTATCAATTCCATCCTTGTCTGGTTTACAAAGTAGTGATGTGATTGTAACCTTTGAATTCAAGTAGACCTCATAGAAAAAAACCATTTGTTATTTCTCAAGGCACCAAAGAATAATCCACCATTTATAGAAGTGAATGATTAATGTTTTGGAAACATCATGTGTAGTCTTTTCTGCTTCAATTTTACCTAGTCTATCTTGCATGCAATTTAAAAAGAGGATAGGAATAGTAATGACATTTAGACATGTATAATTTCAATATTACACTTGCATTTATGAAATAATAGCCAATCATTGTTTAATTTGTTTTATATATATTCTTATCACTTTGTTTGCATTTTCAAAAATTTCAAAAGGTTGGTGCACAACTTGTGAAATTTATAAACTGTTTTTATTAATGAAATCAAAATGAAACATGCAAAAATGTTTAGTCCAACACAAAGGCCTTAGATACAATAATGTACTTATATTTTCTACAAATGTTTATTAATTTAATGGAAAGCAATTTCATTTTTGTGAACTTTAATTTCACAAGAAAAAATACATGAATTTTTTCTTCACAACAAAAACTTTTAAGAAAATATTGCTTCATAAAAACATATGACAATTATTTCATTGTGAAACTTACAACAAAAAGAAAAAAATAACATTATGTATAAAAAATTTAATATTGGATTCAAAACTTCATAGGGGATCTTTGAAAGTGGGGGCTTTGATAAAGAGGTATGGTTTTGTTTTATTTATTTTCATAAAAGGAATGCAATTTTTTTGTTGTGCTGATGATGGCTTGGGTTGTTGGCAGGATATTAACAAACTCTTATCCATGTTTTCATACCTTAAACATATCTTCCATGTTGTTTCTAGAAATGTTCATTGTTGCATTGGCTTACACATTATTCAAGATCATTTTTTTTGGAACTATCTTATTGGATCAAACACATTGTACATTCTTTGTTCTTTAAATAAGTATGGTTATTTTTATGTCAATATGGCCTACTACTTCTCGAAAACAAATTACTTTTGTTAAAAATGTTGACTACATGATCTCTCATTTCCTTACCAAGACATTGTTCAAAACATCATGTTTGCAATCATTGAAACCACTACTAAAATATTGTATGTTGAATTAGTATCATTTAAAAATTCTTTAAAAAATCCTAATTACATTCATTTCAATGCAATTGAATGAACTATTCTTTACTTTAAGGTAATTGTTCGCTATTGACTTATTTGTTCCCTTTAGAAAAAATCCTTTAAATTATGCTAATGTTAATTATGTGGTTGATACCCAAGAGCACGTTTCATTATAAAGGTTGAATAATTGTTTTGATCAACAATCGTCCAATTACATTTAAAAACTATAAACAAATATGCATAGTTGGTAGCACCACTAATTTGAGTATGTTGGTAGTCACATTATTATTAAGTCCAAGTCATAGAAGCTATGCCACCTTCTATGTGACATTGGATTTTCTTAATACACTTTCACCTTTTCTATACATGACAACTATTTGGTTGGTCATTAATTCACAATTCCATAAGCAATCAAAACACATTGATGAACTTAGTTGCATTATTTGGGAGTTTCAACGAAATTAAAAAAAAATCATTGAATATGTTTCAAACAATGCATGGCTAGATTTGTCACATATATGCCAACCTTCACAAACTTGAGAAATTCCAACACTTTCATTCAATGTTACATGTTCTTCTTGATGCCCAATGTTCATGGGAGATTACCTTCAATTCACATGCTTGTCATTTGGTGTTAATTACTCATTATTTTGAACTAATTGAATTAGGGATATTTACAATTGTCATAATGTCATACTTTTTGCATCATTGTGATTGAAATGTGTCTTATGTCAATTTTTTAAAATTTTTTATGAAAAGTGACTCATTCATACAATTTTTATATCATTTAGTGTGATACAAAAGTGGAATCATTAGAAATTAAACAAATATACATAAAATGAGAGACTTCTAAATATAGACAAGTTGTAGTGCCATAGTCCTTAAAACAATAGGGAGTGGATTCACTATAATTATGGTTTGTAATGAAATTACATCATTTTTTCTTTGAAAATCATCAATGTGATTCACAATTCAAAATGAAATCTTCTAAACCATTTCAGTATCACATGAAAATTTTATGACCTTTTTATGACACAAAAAATTAACAAAAATCACAAAGTCCTTCATTTCATGATTCTATGAAATTAAGAAAATTTTATTCACAATAATTGCAACCTAAATTATACTATAAGGTTATCATTCAATGTTTTCTTGAAAAAGATTAATATTTTTACAAATCCATAACTTTGGCTTGTAATAAAAATACATTGTAAAAACTACTATTACACACTACACTAAGTGTTGGACTTTATCATTGAGTCATACAAAACAATCACTAGATTTCTTATGACAACTCAGCATATATTTTCCCCATGGTTTGAATTTTGATTCTACTTGCCTCACCTAATCTGGTTTAACCTCTCTCGTTATTTATTTCAATGTTATTCAATTTCTTTTTGTATTGTTGTTGCATTACATTACAATATTGGATGGAGTTGATGCTTTTCAGTCTTTTGGAGGTTGAAGATGTTGTTGAATCTTAATATGTATTGAAGTTTGTGCATAGTTAGTTGTTTGGAGGTTGGAGCTGTTGTTGTCGCAGCTAGCGTGTTGTAGTGATAGAGCATCAACAACAACACACAACACCATCTTTTGGAGCTGTCATCGAAATGCAAATAAACAATGCTCATTATTTATTCTTGTTATAGTTTTTTTGTGCATATTCCCAAATGAGTATTCCCAACATAAGGGACAGGAATACTGCCAAAAAAACAAAAAAAACAAAGTGTTTTGTTGTCCACACACCATCCTTTCTACATGGTGGGCTAGTGGGTTCCCTCTGGTTCCCTCTGACCCTAGACTGGTAGGGTGTGATGCAGTCCCACCAGAGATTTGGGTGGAACTCAGCCTTGGGTGAACCAGCACCCATGTGTCATAAACGCCTACTAGTGCTGTGGTTGAAAGGTTCACTTAAGCTCTCTTTGAGGACCTTGATAAGAAAACTATGCATGGTTACAAAGCCCATGAGCTTTGAGTTCTTAAATGTTCATTCACCAATCGTTCTACCCTAGGACACCACAATGGGTTCCCGATAAGGTAAGGGATCCATGCCATGGAATTCACATGTTTGAGCCCCATCGTGCATTGGGTCCCTTACCCCGGGTAAAGAATTTCTGAATTTTTGTGAGCTGTCACATTTTAAGTGGCGACCTAGGAAGTGCCCACATCAAGATGTGGCTACTTTTAATTATTTTTATTTCATAAAAATGCCGAAAAAAAATTTCCCTTTAAATCACAAGAAATTAGCCTAGTTACAAAATTTCACCACCAAAAAAAAAGAGGAAAAAAAATAAATTGTGTAACAGAGCTAATCTGCTTTTATTTTTATGCAAAAGTGTAGACCCAAATTTTTTTAAAAAAAATAAATAAGTAATTGTAGATAGCCTGTTCTTGCATCTCTCTGAAGACAACCCCAACAGAACTGGCATCTCTGGGAAAAGTGAGTGAGAAAAAGGCTCAAACAGATAAGTTAGAGAGCACTTGGTGGCTGAATGTCTGACAACATTGGGTCAGCATGGAAATGCAGGTGATCAAAGTTTGCACATGGCCTCATGTTTGGAGCAACACATGGACCCAACCAAACAACACTTTCAAGAGTATATATGTCTATTAAAGTCACTCCCACCACCCATGACAACAGTATTCCATTTGAAATTGTGCTTAACTACAGAGTTCTTACACAACCCTGGTGGAAATCATTCTAATTTAGTCTTGCAAAAGCAGAAGTCTTCTGAAAATTTCATAACATTTCCTGCTCCATTTGTGTGAAAATTGCATTTTTGTGCACATGTACAAAATGCCCATAATCCTCAAATTTAAACCATGTCACACTGTGGCCCCCTCCCCATTTACATGAAAAAGTATCTTTGGCTAAAACTTTGCTCTCTTTCTCTCTCTTTGTTTTAGGGCAACGGTTTTAGGGTTTTAGCAGAGCCATCGCTACTGCTGTCGATCCTGCTGCTGTGCCTCTCTGTCTCTCTGTCTCTCTCTGTCGCTCTCTGTCTCTCCGTCTCGCTCTCTTTTCTCTCCAGATCTCTTCTTGGTTTTTTTGTCACTTTCTGCATTTAGTTTTCGTTTTTTTTCCTTCGTGGCTGTGGTTTTTCTTTCCCTCACAGTTCGTTGAGCTGAGCTGAGCTGACGGGGGTGGAGATGGAGGAGGAGGGAGCAGGAGGAGGAGTAGGACAGTATGCGCATGATGTGCAGCCCGTGAGTAGGGGTTTAGATGCCGTTAAGCTGTTTGTAGGTCAGTTGCCGAGGCAGCTTACGGAGCAGCAGCTGGCCGCCGTGTTCTCTGAAGCCGGGACTGTTTATGAAATCAATATTATCAAGGACAAGGTCACCAAGCAGTCTCGAGGTAAGAGCATGAAATTCACTTGCTCTCTTTGTTTGTGTTTCTTCCTCTTCTTCTTCATGCTGAATGAACGGTTGCGTAGAGAAGCACTCAAGCAGTTTTTTGTTTTTGCTTTTTCTTTGTTTTTGGGGTTGTAGAAATGGAGGTGGAACCTTAATGCCAGAACAATGGCATTCTGTGTTCTTGTTCATTTTTCTAGGGTTAGGAATAAAGCACACCTCAACGGCTTTGCATGGTGTTGACATGAAGGTTTCATATCCGAATGCTTTTAGAAGTATTGTGGTCCTACTTGCTCACTATATAAGAGTGTTGCAGAAAATCTGTTGGGTGCTGTGGAGGTGGATGTTCTCTCTCTCTCTCTCTCTCTCTCCCCTGTGTAGATTGATGTCAACCAGTTCCTGATTTCAACTTCTTCTTTCCTTGCAGGTTGCTGTTTCTTAACATACACCACAAGGCAGGAAGCTGACAATGCCATTGAAATTTTTCATAACAAGCGTACTCTTCCCCCAGTACTGTTCTGTCCCTCTGATACTGTAGCTCTCTAAAGAAGGATTTAAATTCTATTTTTCTTTTCTTTTCTTTTCCTGTTTTGTTTTGTTTTTGGGGGGGTCTGTAGTGGAGTACTTTGTATCTTCAACAAGCTGTCAAAATAAGACATCAGTTCTAATGCCGGTTGTTGTAGGATAATCATGTGCTGCTCATTCTGCAAGCAGATTCCTCAGAGTTCATAAACTCAGGCTAGGATTGGAAAGCCACTTTGGAGTTGTCAGTTTAACCCACCAATTTCTACGTTCTCATAAATTGTTAAGAGTATAATATCAGAAGAACTGACTACAAGTCCCAGATTTGTCGGAACATGCTTCAGCCTCCAAGTGATTGATCTGGTATAATGGTGGATGAGGTCTGGTGTTTCAATCTGGTCCTATGTCAATCATTTTAGTTTTAGACTTGTGGATATATAAAGGTGGGTTTCTCCTTTCTTGTTTTGTCTTTTTGTACCGCACAGTCTTCTTATTTGTTTTGCACTTCCCATTTGCATCTTAGGTGGCAAGTCCTTTGCAAGTGAAATATGCTGATGGGGAGATGGAGCGATTGGGTGAGCCATCTGCAACACACATTTGTAGCAAGTTGGCTGGTTTGCCAACTTGCCTAGTAGCTATCGAGAGCTTTCAGGCTTCAATTTGTGCCACCATTCAGGGTTGGTACATTAGGTCCTGTGCAAATTTCTCTTGTTACTGAGCTGTGAATGGTGGGTGGTGGCAGAGCACAAACTTTTTATTGGCATGCTACCAAGGGGAGCAACAAAAGCAGATGTCATGTATGTGTTTGCACCCTATGGAAACATCAAGGAGCTATCTGTGATCAAAGGCTCCCAGCCGACTAGTAAAGGTAGCTTCAATGTCTGTTCTTTTTGTTTCATCTTTTTAGTATTGATAACCAGTGATTGAGGTTTTTGAGCTGCAAATTGTCCGTGTCAGGGTTTGTACTATATTGCAGGATCACTGCAGTATCACAGCCCCAGTATGTGCTGACATTTCTTGCCAAGAAACACATGAACTATTTGTGATGTCTCAGAGCACAGAAGCTTTGGCCTTTTAGTCTAGTATCTGATGAGAAGAGATACCTTGAGTTAGTGTTGGCATTGAATTGTGCTGCCAAGGAATGATGCTAACTTTGGAACATGTTGTAATAGGTTGCGCCTTTCTCAAGTATGATACCAAAGAACAGGCAATGTGTGCCATTGAGGCCCTCAATGGAGTGTATAGGATGGAGGTTTGTTGGCTACATCTGCTTACACATGGGTGTTTGGTGAATGGGAATGTAGTAATGCATTTGAGCATGGAACTTGGGGATTCCCACTTGTGAGGGTTAGGTTGATGTTTGTGATGCAGAAGTGCACAAGCTGTATGTGCACTGTTGAACTGTGCAAATTGGTAGGAGTATGCATAATGACCAGAAAGCAGTGTTTGAAGTGGTCTGGAAGTTGAGGGTAGAGAAATTTCAGCACTCTCAAATGTGGGAGTCCTGCAGCAGAGTGTTTCAATCATCCAAATATTTGTTAGGGTTCACAGTGGCATGTTATGAAGCGTGCTATTCTCACAAGATTCATGAATTTATTGGCTCTTGGCAGGGTTCACCATCAGCTCTGGTGGTAAAATGGGCGGATACTGAAAAAGAAAGGCAAGCCCGTAAAGTACAGAAAGACCAGGGTGTCTCAGCAGTTCCTGTTCCTGGACAGCAGCAGCCTTCATTGTTTGGTGCAGTACCAATGGGCTATGCATCAGCCCCTCCCTACAATGGTTACACCTACCAGGTCATTCACCACCATTGATCTTCTGCTTCATGTGCAAAGTCATGCTAGCAGTCTGCATCACAAGGTTATTGCTGGAACTTTCTAGTATTATAACCTGTTGGTGCTTAGTTGGCCTGAGTTTGTTGCGCCTTTGTACTATCACAAATCCACTAGGATCACTTGTTTTGAGGCATATCTCTTGGTTTCTGTTCCTGGTTGTAGTCAGGGGTTGTTGATCTGCTGCAATTGAACAGTGTGCTTAGCAGGCTTTATGACTCTACCCCAGACTGATGGCATGGATGCTAAATCCAACAAGCATTGATAGAGTAATCTAAGATCCACAATTGGAAAGCTGATTGTTTAGAATAGAGCTGTTCCTGTTGCTCAGATGTTAAACTTGGACATGGCAATCTGTATGATTGTAACAGCCAATGAGCAACTATGGAGGAGTCATGGCATATTCAGCACAACCAGGGATGGTTGGTTTACCTGCAACTCTCCCTGGGGCAGGGCCAGATCTAATGACCTATGCACCTATGCAAACCACCGCATATGCATTTGGGGGAGGGCAGTATGGTGGAATGGCTTATCCAGGCCCAATGATGGGCCCACATCCCACACCCTATCCTGCACCTGTCTCACCAGTGGCCATGAATCCAGGTGCAGCAGTGGCAGCAGCTGTCAGGACCAGTGTAGGTCCCCAGACAGAAGGTACACAACCCTTCTGTCTCTGTACTTATCGGTGCTCGTGGGCCTGGATGTTTTCCAATTAGTTCTGGTAATGGAGGCCCGCTTAATGGTATTACGTGTGGGCTCTATCTTTGTTGAATTTACAGGGCCAGCAGGAGCTAACCTCTTCATTTACCATATACCACCTGAGTTCGGTGATCAGGAGCTGTCTTCTGCATTTTCACCATTTGGTAATGTCATCAGTGCCAAGGTGTTTGTGGACAAGACTACAGGTGCCAGCAAGTGCTTTGGTATTCATCCCACCTCAAACCCTAAAGCTCTTTGTTCCCCCATCCATTCATGTGATTGTTTGGTGTCTTTGTGCAGTGCTGATCAACAAGTGCCTCAATGGTGCAGGGTTTGTAAGTTATGATTCTCCAGAAGCAGCACAAGCTGCCATCAATGTTATGAACGGGTTTCAACTGAGTGGGAAAAGGTTGAAGGTGCAGCTGAAGCGTGATACGAAGCAAAGCAAGCCCTATTAAAGCTGTCAGTGGTTGGCTGCTGTATTCTAAGAAGGCCACCCAGTTAGATGGTAGATGGACTGGCATTCCTAATCAAACTGCTGAGTTCATCACCAGCACCAGACATGTATGCAGGTGGGAAGGCAGCTGCTCTTGCTTCCCAGCAAGCTTGTTTGCTTGTATGGTGCTTTTGTGAAACCTGTTTGAATTTCACTTTGCTCTTTTGACTGTCTATCATCCTCTTCTTTAGCTTCCACAAAGAGTGTTTGGTGGTACAAGCATTATGGTTCTTCATAATAGTGAAAGTTGCAACGATGTATCCTTAGTCAGAAGCTAAAGAGTCAATTTTGCTACTGGACTTGTCCGAGCCCTGTGTAGCAGAATGTCACATAGTAGTTTGCAGTTGTTGCTTCTTGTAGGTTTGATGCCTGCTTGAAGAATCTCATTGTTCAGTTGTTGGAATAACAGTGTTCTTTTTTTTCCCCTGTGGGAACATTTCCTTGAGGATCAAGGAATAGGGATTGTGCATTGCTTGAAAAATGGAATAGTTTTGGTGCCCTTGTTCTGTGCCACTGAGATTGTGTTGGAGGTTTTGTGTAGTGTTGTTTGAATGGATGTTGGGTTAGGTGGTGTGGTGTTCCTGTCAGCATTGACTCTGGTAACCCTTTCAAGTTCTAGTGAATCTTCTTTTTTCACAGTGGCGTCACCAACCGTCTGATGGGCTTTGCTTCAGTAGAGGTGATCTGGTCCCAATGTCATGTGGGAGGTGTGTACACTGTGCTGTTGTAGCAAAGGCCTTGTGATGTGTGTTTGTTGCTATACCAGCACAAGTGTGACAGGGGTTTGTCAGCTGTAATGATGATGTCACGTATCGTTCCGTTTTGTCCCTCTGTTGAGGAGACTCGTGTGTGGTGGCCGTTCGGATGTTGCCATTTTCTGCCAGGTACTGTGTGCTTTGTACCTGCAGTGCAGTCTCTGTCCCTGTCCCCTTTTTAATCGTCTTTATTTTGTGCATAATGTGTTGTTTTAATTGTACACATGTGAATAGGTTGTCTACAGCTCTGTACAAACCTGTCTTTGTCTGACCAGACTGTGTTCAGATGGGACCAATCTCTCTGGTCTTTCTTTTAAGCGAAATTCAGAACTTGACTTCTCCTATTGGAGTCTGGCACAATGTCAGCTGGATGCTTAGTGTGCTGCAGGTGCTTACTGGGATCTATGGTGCTTTTGTTTGTAGGAGTGAGAAGGATACGCACCTTGTTGAAGGATTGAATCAGTTGCCCAGTTCATGATGTTCTTGTAATTGCAGCAAGGGAAGTTTGCTGGTAATTGTCCCTGAACTCCACATGGTGAAATGGCACAAAGCTGTGTTATTGTCCCACGCATGTTTTATATATTGTTGTAAACTAATTGTTTTCATTAAGGAGCTATTGCTGCGGTGGCTGGTTCAGATCCACTTTTCACAAATCAAACAATCAGGATGGAATGAGGTCTTTTATTCCAGCATGTACAAGCTTCATATTACAGTGATCTGTGTTTTGTCTTTCTTTTCTCAAATTCTTGCTTTAAAGAAGGATTTTTATCTTGTTCTGGCTTTCTTCATTGTGAGGATGGAGATTTCTTGATTCTCATGAGAGATGATGTTATGCCTGCAGTGGACAGAATCACCCAGAAGACCAAGCTGGAACTTGTGGAAATCCATGCTGAGCATCTTGTGTGTGAGAGATGGATTGGTGATGAGATGAGCAATGAATGAGATGATCATCATTTGTGGTAATGCTCTTTCAAAAGCAATTTGAGGTAAGTGAGATTGTTTTCACTTGACATATGCCAGACGTGTCATGAACACCCCATGAAGTCTTCCATGATGATCAGGGAGGAGTTGCTGTAGTGTGTAGCAGTTGCACGTTTAATTGAATTATTAATTTGGATCTGTTATCAGACATGGAATTGTTTGAGCTATATGAATTATTGGTGCCTGGTCTGAGAGCATTGTTGCTGTTCACATTCTCAGCTCTTCAAGTATGAGGATATGGTTTGGGTGTCCTCGAGCTACTCTTTCTTGGATGAGAATCAACCTTATTTGTCAGAAATTTTCAAATCCTCAACTTCCTCTTTTTGCATACTTAGTAGCATTGGTATGAATAGGTCTGTAATATGAGTGAGACCTCTCAGTCCTGATCTTGGTCTGGATATACTAATGTGCAATTCCTGCCTTGCCACAGGGAAATTTGTGAGGATTTCTTTTGCTCTAGTCAAAGTATCTGGACGGGGAAGACATAAAAGATGATGCAATGGCAACTACAACATAACTCCACAGATACCCAAGGCAGAGTTTCTTAGTGTTTAGTGTTCTCTGGTTTTTTGCACATGGTGAAATTTTCTGTGGAAAAATAGGTGTAAAGAAGAGCTGGACCATTCACAAAGCATATTTGCCTTTGATGATTTGTGGCTTTTAATGAGTGATATTATTGACTTGCTATATCTCTTAGTTGCTAGCCAAGATCATGACACATGGTGTCTGTTGCCTCTAAAAATATGACAGAAACTCAGGATACAGATTTTTGTATAATTCTTTGGCAAAAATCTTGTGTGGATTGTTGTATACTATCTGTACCAGGTAATGAGCATCAGGAGGACATGGCTGATTGTTGAGTGGCTGCAAGCTGGGTTTGACTAATGCCTTCCATTCGGTAATTGGCACTGAGGAGAGATTCTGCAACATCATTAGGAACTTTGTATCCTAGAATGATCTTTGAGATTCTATTCCGGTTGGAGTCTCTCATGAGTGACGATTACATTTGGATCACATAACTATAGATTAGAGCCCGCGATGGTATTACCACAGTCAGGATCCCTCTGACAAAACCAAATGAGAGAATGGGCTAGGTGTGATTATCAAGGTTTAGGGTTTAGGGTTTCCACGCTTCTTCGGTGGGTGTTGGTTTTCAATAAGAAAGTGAGCAATGGGAAGCTCTCGTCGATGCTGATGCTCCCATTTGTCATTTCCTTGATGGGCACTCTTGTGGGTGCTACATCACAAAAAAACAAACAACCAATGAACTTTGGATGTCATGTTTGTAGATGCATGTCAAATGTGATCTAGAACACAAATGCATGATGGAGGTGAAAGGCCAAGCTCAAAACTTGAACTTGCACTTAGAAGAATAAACACATTAAAGCTAATTACTTTTGTTGGCGTTTTCTCACATGCATTAAAAGAAAATTAGAACAATTATCATTGAGAATTATATTTTACTTGCAAAAAAAATTTGCTACAAAATGGCCTAATTATATTCAACAAATTGCATGTGACAATAGTTGTAAGTGTGAATGAAATCAACAATCAACTAATATTTCATCATTCATACAGTAATGTATGCCATTTGTATTTTGCCATACAAATAATAACTTACATAATGACATGTGAATTGAAAAATGCTTGGGAATTTTCGTTTTTAATAAAATAGTGCATTGTCATTGTCTATTTTAAATGGTTTTAGATTATTAGATATAAAATAATAGAAATGTACCATGCATCATTTTTAAACTTTAGAACAAAATAAATTAAAATCAATATTTAGATAATTAGGTAGGTAAGATTAAATAGGTAAGTAGATTAGGGAAATACATAAATTATGAGGATGGTAGGTAAATATTTTTAATTGATTTTAGGTTTAATTTGTAGGGTTAAACTTTTTTGATTGGCTCAACCCAAATGACATGTATTTTTTATGTGAAAATGTATAATAAAACCTTTTCATTATATAGTTTTCAAAATGGAAATGGAAAACAATACATATGAATAAAATTTGAAGTTGCTTAGTTGCAAATTAGGTTGCATTTAAAAAGTTTTTTTCATATATATATATATATATATGTGTGTGTGTGTGTGTATTTAAGTAACTAACTACTTAATTAGCCAACTAATCACTAATTACTATTTACATAGTGATCAACCATCTAATTTATTTAATTTTAATTTATTTTGAAAAATAATTAAATAATGATTAAATCATTAATATCTATGTAATAATTAACTAACATATTAGTTATAAAATATTAATTAATAGTTCACAAATAAACAAATGAATGGTTCAATTTTTAATTAATTAACCAATTTATTAATTATAGTTATGTAAATAACAGTTAATTAACTTACTAATTAATTAGTTAAAATTATTGATGAACAAGTCATAAATAAATAAATAACTATAAGATTAACTCATTAATAATTAGGAACTAAATAACAATTAACTAATTAGCTAATTATAAATGATTAATTAATAATTCATATAAGATGTGTGTGTGTGTGTGTGTGTGTGTGTATGTAGACATTTTAATCATTATCAAATATTAATTAATAAATCTACATTAGGCAGGTAGATAATTAAGTTAAATAGGTGGGTAAAAATAAGTAGTTAGGTAGGTAGGTTAAATAAACAAACATATGTAAGTAGGTAGGTAGTTAATTTGCCTAAATAAAAATTAAATATTATTTTATAAATACACAAATGGAAACATACTCATAATTATATCCCTAAGAAAACTTAACAAAAATACATATATCTTTCAAAAAATTCCTAATACACCTATGTATATCATTAAGGGTTATGTTGAAATTTTAATGATGTGATTAAGTGTGGTTCCATTTGCAACTAATGAGACATATGTGCATGATCATAGATGGAAACATTTTTAAAGTGTAAAATGAATAAGTCATTAATTGCAAATGTAGTTGTAGCATAATTGCAAGAATGATCAAAGGTGCAAAGTAATTGTAATATGATTGGAACTAGTTATAAATAACAATTATTTACATGTAGTTGCAAATGCAATGGTTACAGTTTTTAGGGTTTTTTTTGTTTATAGTGATGGTTGTTTTATAGTAACCCATGGGGAGCCCCCAAGCTCAAATGTTTGGGCTGATATTGTTTTCTTTTTAAAATAAATCAATTTCAAAATGATGAACCAAGGCCTTTTAAAAAAAATTGTGATATCAAGAATTTGGCAACATTTTCCAAAAAAAAAGGAATTCAGTTGAGATTCATAGACACATGATGAATGCAAAAAGAATTGCTTTTAAAATTTTGCAAAAATTTCCAAAATTTATAAAATTTTATTCCAAATTTGTATTAACTTTTTCTTAAAATTTGATCCAATTTTGCAATTTCAAAAGATTGGAATTTTTTTCCAATTTGTAATACGAAAATGGAATGTTCCAATTCTTGTAAATTTTGTGACTTGGAAATATTGTGAAAAAATTCCATTTCTTGTCCATTCTTTTTGAATTTGCAATTTAAATAATGAATGTTCCAATTTGTTCCAAAACACAAACATGCCCCTTAAACCCCTTTACATGGATGCATGCATGCAAATTAGACCAAATTGACTAGAATTTAATGTATATTTATGACATGGATTATGGAATTCTTATAGCAATTGGAAAATCCTCCAAGGGTTTTTTTTAAAAAAACACCTACCCACACAAATAATTCATTCATCAATGGAATTATATTTTCATTAATCACATGTAGACTTTCAACTAGTTTTTTTGTGTTTTAGGCCTTAAAGGCTTCCTACCATGGGGTTGTTTAATTTTCATGTCTACACTTTGGGTTAGCACCTTTGAAGTTATGAGCCTCACCCACCTCATACATAAATGGTTTTAGTTGCTTACTCATGCACATTTCTAAGTTTTTTTCAATGTTGGGTGATTTTTTAATGTAGTGCCAATTATTTGCAAATTTTTAGATCAAATATATGGGCATATATATAATGATTTTCTTTTTGCTAGACCGTCACCCTCATGTTTTACCTAACACTTTTTGGAAACCCCATACTTGGCCCTTATTTAAAATTGGCAACCTCAATTTTCTAAAATCCAACCCCAAATTTTGCTTTCACACTAAAAAACACTTCAAGTTCTTTAAAAAAAAGTTGATGTGCAACAAGTTTGAAAAGTGACTTAAGTTTCAACCTTTCCAAGGTTCTTTGAAAGAAACCCCACTTACAAAATATGAACAAAAACCTCAAACATTACATAGTGGGTATTATTAGCATCCACCAATATCAATGTGAGCTTCCCAACATTTACCCATGCAATGCAGTAAGGTTATGTGCCACCATTCATTCCAATATGACAATTGACACTTGGATAGGCCCTTTGTCTTTTACCCCATGGTTTTTTGTTTTTCCGCCTTCCTTAAGGGCTATTAGACCAAGGGTTGCTGCTTGGCAAAGGCCTTTTTGGGCATTGGAAAGATTGATGCCCAGGTTCATGGTAGGAAAAACACAAGCATTTTGTGTTTATTGTCTTTTGTTCTTTCTCATTAAACCTAGGTGGGGTTTTTTTATGTTGGACCCACCTCTGGCCGGGGTTTCCAAACCTTTTGTAGCTTTTTCCATTTTCCTTAGTGGGCTTGAATATTGGGGGTACTAATTTATGCCTTAAATGTTATGTCCATGTTTCCAAATGGTTGCATGTAAATTTTATTCCAAGTCTCAAAGTTTATGGCTACCCTATAAGCTTTAGAAAGAGTCTTGGGATTGTAGGCCTTAACCATAAACTTAATATGGTCATCTAAACCATCTAGTTCCCCTAGGGAAAAAAGAAGTAAATGATTTGTATGTTAAACTTTCATCATTTATATTCTGTTATATCCATCCAACTTTGCTTTAGTTTAATTAGTTCCTCTTTCATATGGGTAGAATAACCCTTCAACATATATTGGGTAATAAATATTTGTTTAAATTATGCCCAAATATTCATTGGTGGTTGGTTGTGGGCTTCATGATTTGTTTTCATTCGTCCTCACCATACCTTGGCCTTACCTTGAAACATCATTATGGTTATCCTAATTTGTTTCGCCTTTTTGTAATCCTCATCGAATAATTCCTCTAAAGTCTCTAGGAAGGACATAACATTTTCAAGGATTGTATGAAAATTTGAAGGTTTAGCCATTTTACGAATATCTTTATTCGCATCCTTCTAGCATTTGGCTTCTTGTTGCTCCTTGGAACTTTCGAGTTCAAAATTAGACTTCAAATCCTATTTGCAAGGCCAACATTCTTGCTTTTTCACCAGATCATGATTGGTTAACACCCTAAAAAGCTTCATCCACACTATGGAGGCCAAGGTGTCACGAGTAACATTGTCAATCTCAAGTACAAACACCTCCGATCAAGCTTCAGGGCTCCCTATTTTTACAAACAATATTTGATTCCTTAAAGGGTTTTTGTTATCTTGATCATTAGACATAACGATCCTTTATTCAAAGCAATGTAGGACTACTTTTAAAAAGTTAATAAATAAACCAATAAGAAACTAGGTTTTCTTAATGTGCAAGCAAAAACCTTGTCCACTAATTCTGCCATTAAACTAGACTTGGGGTTACCAACAACTTCTCTATCAGGTCTCTTGTAGTTTGCTTTGAAGAAAACAAAAAAAGAGAAAACTATTGCTAAGGTTTTTGAAACTAGCAAAAGATGGGGTCTTCAAGGTTTTACTTACTCTTATTCTGATACCAAATATTATAACCTTTTGATTCCTTTTCACTTTTCTCTAATTTTCACTGTCCATTTCTATAACACAGAGAAGGAAGAAAAACCCCTTCACAAGGAACTTCCTAATCCAACCCCTTTTGTGGACTGGTTGCTCAAACATAGAGGCCTTATAAGGAAATCATGGTCCATTTAAGTGGCAGCACAAACAACCCTATTGCAAATACTAGTTACAACCCTCTTTTGCTACCTACTAATCGAAAACAACAAAAATTTCACACACACTCGCTTTATTGCTTTTACAAACCATGTACATCAAGGCATGATTTTCACCACCCAATCATGAGCATGGAAGTGCTCTTCTCCACAACATTCTTTCTTATCATCTCTTACTAGTGGGTGCCCGTGACCTTCAGCCACTCTGAAGTACCCCGGAAACTTTTAACTTTTTTATTTTTTTATTTTTATGTGTTTTTTATTTTTATTATTATTTTGTGCTCATCTAGTCGGACGAACATTTCATCCATCCCCTTAATTGGGACAGACAGTAGCTAAAAGAAAAAAAGCTTCCCCAAAATTTGTCCCGTCATCAAGCTGGACGAACATTTCATCCATCCCCTTAATTGGGACGGACAATAGCTAAAAGAAAAAAAAGGTAGTCTTGGTCAATACAAAAAATAAAATAAAATTGATTTTGGGCTGTCAAAGGCCTAAATATTTTTTTTCTGGTCTTCCCCTAAATCTGTCCCGTCATCAAGCCGGACGGACATTTCATCCGTCCCCTTAATCGGGATGGACAGTAGCTAAAAGAAAAAAAAGGTAGTCTTGGTCAATACAA
>Ga0116227_10007169_pt1 | contig 21965 bp, 12 predicted proteins | sample S1TSphgellanicum_FD_89693 | JGI IMG/M metagenome (GOLD analysis project Ga0116227, IMG submission 89693) | Host-associated microbial communities from peat moss isolated from Minnesota, USA - S1T2_Fb - Sphagnum magellanicum MG | ecosystem: Host-associated > Plants > Peat moss > Unclassified...
AAAAAAAAAAAAAAAAAAAAAAAATGAAAAAAAAAAAAAAAAAAAAAAAAAAAACAAATCATGTTGGGGAGAAGTCACATGTTTACTTGAGAAGAGCCAAAAATAAATAAATAAATGTTCAACCACATGTTTAGTGAAAAAGAGAAAAAGATAATGAAAAAAAAAAGTTTAACAAACCAAGAGAAGAAAGGGAAAAAAACAAAAGAATGTTGTGAACTCTGACTTATGTAAGTAATGTCTTTTTGACTACCTAGTAGTATTCTTGTGCTTCTAGCTCCTCCACGAATCTTCCTTACCCATAAGACGACCTTTGGTCGTTTCTGGTCATATTTTGAGCAGTAGGTCTAACATGAGAGAAAGGGGAAAAAAAAAAAAAAACAAAAAACACACTGAAAAGTGGACCAAATTGTTCTCTATCCCGACATCTAGAATTATCTAGGGATTGTGTGCCCTGATGTTCTTTCAATGGTGGGTCCTTGAATCATGCTTCACAGTGAAAGAGCCTGACAGTCGATTCTGGGTGGCCAACAAGCACATGAGCTTTGCTGCCACACAGTCAAGGAGCATGGCAGTAGAATCCGGATGGCCAAGCACATGAAACATTTCCAAGGTTCATCCTTTTCTAAGTCATTGTAACTGGTTTTGGTGTTTTTTTTTAGGCCACCTAAAGTTTCTTTGTCTTGCAGCCACTCAATATCCAACCACAATTAATTTGGTCAAATTATTGGTGAAGGGTTTTTATGTGCATTGCATGCACTATTTTCTCAACCCACTTTGAAAAAACCCACATCTGGCAGTTTCAGGTGAAGAGAGTTAATGTGAAATGGACCAAGTCAGAATATCTTTGCAATGGTACAACCGGTTTTTGAAGTAAGGTGACTTGCATTTGTGAGTATGGTGGGTATCTTCAGATTGGGGGCTGATGGGTGGGCACCCCAAGAAACAACGGAAAACCCCTCTCACATAGTGAGTGGGTTTCTGAACTTTTTGCATAAAAACCCCAACTATTTGGGCGGGGCAAGTACAAATTGTGGGCCACTGGGCAGTCGTGGAAATGTGTTTTTTTCACAGGTGGCATATAAGTGGTCATTGGCTGGTTCCACTTTTGGTTTTGCCAGTTCCACTTGTGATGAATCCATGCCATGGAACACTAAGGTGCAACAGCGGGCTGTGGTAGGGCCCCTCACCACCTCCTCCAAAAACAGCATCTGGCTCAGCAGAGCACTACTACACATACATTCCTTGGTTGAACCAGCTTGTTCCATAGTACGTCAGAGTCCTCTCAACTCATGGTAGGATAAGCAGAATGTTCGCACAATTTCTTTCATAATATGTGCAATCACAAGCCTCCCTTAAGGTTTGACCCCTCTTAGGATGTACTTTTTGTTTTTTGTGTGAATAAGTGGAAGTTGACCTTAAGTGAGCCAAGTGTATGACCTTGTGAACAAGTCAAAAAGAAGAGAAACTTCTATATATATATATATATAATGGTGAAAATCCATCCACAATAAGTACAAGGTATGTGCAAGCAAATGTAAACACACGAGAGAGAAACCAAAACAATCGAAACAGGAATGAAATAGAAGACCTAATGCTAAAAAGGCCTCCTCTGTCACAAATCAGCTAATGAGGGAGGATTGCTACCTTTATTTTAACACTACATCAGCTTTTAGTGGTTTCATCCAAAGGTTTTGAGTTTTGACAGTTTGCGTAACAGTCAAATAAACATGTAAAAAAGTTTCATGGAACATGACATGGCACAAAAATGTATGTATAATATGACATGTCAACTCATATCATCTATGACGTGCTATGAGAATTCATGCATGCATGTGCATTGCATCTATGACATTGATATATATCATGTATACATGTCATTTGTATCATGCCATGATATCCATAAATTACCACTTTGCCATTTGAAAAAAGTTCATACCACTTTCAATAGTGTCGAGACGTGTAGTATCGTGACATACGGTGTCATAAGGATGTAAATCTGTAGTAAACTTTACTAAACAAAAAGATTAAGGTTAGTCAAAGGTATAAACTAATAAACCAAAAAGAGATGCACAAAAGGAAATTGAGATGAAATTTTCATGTATATTGAATTGCAAAAAGAAAAAAACATAAAATGTATGTAAACGGTGGTCGTGCAATGATCGCCATGAACATCTAAAAATCCTATATGATTATGGAGGAAACTCTCTTGACAAAAGAATTTGAAAAAAACTAAAAAGAGAAAAAAAGGGTTCAACTTTTTATACATCCGCCAACAAACTGAAACCTTAAATATTTAATAATGTACAATCGTTTAAGATCGTACGTTAACCTTAAAAGCGCACATGGACATGCCCGTAACTAACCATCATGTATGAAACCATGTGCAAGCATGATAATAGTTTATAACTTTTGTAACAAATTTTTTTGTCATTAAAAATATATTAAATAACTTTTGAAAACAACCTTTTATAACTTTTAAAATAACCTAAAAATCAATAAAAATATTAATCTATTAGGGCTACCCCAAAATGTGAGAATTGACCACCAAATTTCACCTTACCTTGCTTTTCTTGAACCTCTTTGTGATTGTATGGTCAATATTTTCTCAATAATTCTTGCCATTTTCATGTTCTAGTGTTGTTTGCATGTTTGTGAAAGAAATGAAATGCAAGGACATCGGCCACTGAGGTTGTGGTAAGGTTATTATGATCAATGTACAATCCTTGCTCTAGTTGCCCATCAAGGAACATGGTGAACTAGGACCCACACTGGTACCTTCACCCTCTTCAATCAGGCCTCTCAATGGCCTAATCAAACTCAAGAAATGTTAGATTTGGACTCAAAGAACGTGATTTAGTCTAAGCATGGGATATTTATGATATTTATAAATAATTTATTTATGACAAAGGTTGTTTGTTTCTCACGTTGAGATCTCCCAGACCATGGTGCCTTTTGTCAGCTTTTGATATTGTTAGAAAGTTTTTGACGAATAAGGTGCCATGAGTTGGTTTCATAGTGTTTTGACCTATGATGAAAAAGTTATTGAATAGTGAAAAATAATTTCATTAGAATTTTATTTAAATCAAAAATAAAAATTCCAGGGAAATTTTGGTGGGCTCATGGTATTGTTGGAAAGCCCTTAATGAGTAAGATTTAATAAAGGTGATTTAGAATTTTTAGACCCAAGCTGTGAGTGATATTGCATTTAGAGTAGTTTTTGTCATTGGAAATACTAGTAAATTACCCCCAAAAAGATGTTTTGAAAGGAAAAATAAGTTGGGTAACCAGTTCACACTTGGGCCAACAACACAGGCTATACTAGTTTAGAGGAAATTTTGGGTTTTCACTAGTGTTGAGTGAATACTGGGTTTGACAGGTTAGAATCGTTGGTTATAATTCCAGTTAGTAAAAACCAAATTGAAATAGGGTCTGATTTTTGAAACCCAATTTGGAATTGAAACTGGAATTTTTTGAAAGAAAAAAACCAAAAAACTAGAACCACGGGCCAACTGAAGGTTAACTGATTTTGGTCTGGGTTACCCTGAAACTGGACCAAACCCAAGTCTGATTTTTAGAACCAGATCCACAGGATCTTGGTTTTTTAAGAATTGGACCTGAAACCGGATTCCAGGTTCCGTTGTTTTTCAAACTGAAACCTAAACTGAAACTGCTCTAATTTATTTTGTAGAATGGCAACTAGAGGTTCTTCATAAAAGTGAAGAACCGGCCAACACTGGTTCAAAACTTGGGGGAACATTACAAAAGTACCCCAAACTGGGCCCCAGTTTCGCCAAAACTGGGGATGAAATGAACCATGCTTGAGAGCGAGAGAGAGAGCTTGCCGATGGCATGTCCATAGCTTCTTCTCTCTTGTTCTGTCTTCATCGTATTTCAAATGGAAAATCTATGGCTAAACAGACATCAAAGCAGAAACAATCCAAAACCTCCAAAATCGCAAAACCCACAACAGATGCCAAACCAAATTAAGATTGATTTAGTCCGACCCGTCCGTCACCATATGATGAGAAAGCAAAGTGAAGAATCAACAAACAAAATTACTGCTTCTAATTTCTTCTTTCTTCTTCTTCTTATTTCAAACAGAAAAATCTATGCATAGACAGACACCAAAGTAGAAACAACCGAAAACTCGACAATCGCAAAAGCGGAAACGGGAAAGGTGAAGCCAGAAGTAGATCGATAATTAGCCCGCTCGGTCAGCAGATGACCAGAAAGCAAATTGAAGAAATGCACAAATAAATAGGTAAACTAACATACCGATGCAGGAAAAAGTTCCTAAAAAAGTCTTTTGGCGCGCAGCGTTCAAGAAGAACGAAGAAGAAGTAGTAGGGTCGAAGTAGTAGTTTGAGGTCGCCGAATCTTCGAGAGAAAGCAGCAGCAAAGCACACAGCAGAAGAATCGCAGCGCAGCACGTGGAGGAAGCTGCTGCTGCTGCTACCCCATGACCGTTTTTTTTATTGACGAAATTTCGCCACAAAGCGAAATTAATTAATTTTTAATTCGAAAAACAAGTGATTTTCGAGGTTTTCAGTCGCCAGAAGTTAGAATGAGAAAGCAAAAAATCGCCAGATTCATATACTTGGTTTTCATTCTATATCCAAAAATATAAAAGGTTGATAAAAGATTTTCACTTTATTTCTTGTTTATGGCCAGATTTGGCTAAATCTTCACAGGGATGATCGCCACTTTTCCTACATCTTCCTATGGATGATCGCCACTTTGGCTACAAACGAAAAATTCCTAAATAAAAACACTGGGGAACCCTTCATGATCACTCGCCATGAGACTGGCTTTTCTCAACCACGCGATGACTATCGCCACCACCAAACATCAATTAAACTCCACCTTGGCTCACTTTTTGGCAAAAAGGGCATAGGTTCAAACTTCAAAGTATATAGTCGTTTTGAGTTACCTGGCGAGATTTCGCCAGAAATTGAAATTAAAAATCAAATACTTGTAAATGAATTCAGTTTTTAGGGTTTCAATCAGGGATTTTTTTTTTTTTTTTAATTTCCTTTCAATTTTGTGATGTTGCTGAAGTGGCAATCATCCATAAGTATGGTTTGCCAGATTTGGCAATATTCGAAAAAGAAAGTAGAAAACCTCACCACTCTTTCATAGGAAGAAGGTGCTTTTTGGTGATTTTTTTAACAAAATTTTCGTTTTTTTGGAGAATTTTTTTTTAAAAACAGGGAATTTGTAACTGAATATTTATTCTTCAAAATATTTTATCAAAATGGCGAAATTTTGCCCCAAATAATCGCTTGCAGGCACATTGGGGATCATCCACAGGAAGAATTAGCTTAATTTGGCTATTGTTCACAAAGGAAAGTAAAACCAGTGTTGGGCAGGTATCATATTTTTTTTGATACCCGCTGAATCGGGTTTTCACAAGATAGATTACAAAAGGTTTCAGTTCTCACTTTTAAAAAAATTAATTAAAAACTTATAAAATCAGGTCAGCATATCAATATTTTTATTTTTTAAAAAAAATTAATTGATTCTCATGATGCTGGTTTTAATAAATTTAAGAACAGCCAGTTGTTATCATTTGACAGTTCTCACCAACCAGTTATTACCATTTTTTATTAAAAAAAACCCATAAATTACAAACAAATTATTGATTTCATAATTATCCGTAAAGTAAGGAAAAAACAGCACCTGAACCCTAAGTTTGGTTATATACATGGGGTGAGATTCAAAAAAAAAAGCTTGCAAAATATAAGTATACCAGCAAGCACATGGAGGATGATGATGTATCTAAATAGGGACATGGATGGAGGGTCATTCCTGGTTTATTTCCTTCCCCTTCTTGGTGGGCAGAAAGCTGCAGTGTTAGACTCAGTAGAGGGATGGTGTGCAGCCGGCAACCTCGGAGCTTCCAGGGTGTTGACCGGACGGATGGACAGATGGACGACAGGATGGATGACGAATGGATGGATATAAATATATATTTGTTCTGTTTGGATGGATGGACTGGACGGATGACGGGATGGACGACCGGACGGATTCAGGGGAAGCTTCATTTCTCATCCCGACGTCCTTTACTATATGTAATAATAATATGCTAATATATACTCACAAAATCATCTATTTTTGTGGTGAACTGAGAGTTTGATTCTGTCTTGTCTAGAAAGCTCAGCTGGCCTGTCCAGCAGTTCAACAAAGCACCCACATCATTCATTCAGAGACCACTGGTCAATTCCATTGATACCAGGGGGGTTTGATGAATAATGCTGGTCAACAAGGAGTGTGGGCTGTTGACTTTACCACATCAATCATATTTGAAGTCTTGAACCCATTGAAAGAGGCTTGCAAAGAGTAGAGTCACTAAAAAAAAATTTAAGAAAAACAATCAGATTTCTACAACAACAGAATTGAGAAACAAACAGTTTGGGTGTGAATTGTTAACTCGGAACCAAAAAACTTTGGGTGCAAAACTTGGAAAATTGGAAAGCAGAAAAACTTTGGGTGTGAAAGTGTTTCCACAGAACTAAAAACCAAGGGGAGCTTCTGAATACAATGTCGTAATAGAAGAGAGCTGGAATTGTTAGGACACATTTACTCACACAACAAGCAGGTAGGCAGGCGAGATGGTTTCTTACTTTGAAGTGTCCACCAATGTCTGGGAGTGCAATTGTCACTGCAGATAGAAACATCCCCATCATCTCTGACCTCTGAGCTCTGTTGTTGATGACATCAAAACGCAAATCACCACTATTACGACAAACAAACAGTTTTGAAATTATGTGCAGGGTTTAGGGTTTGGGGTTTAGGTTTTGAAAGTGAGTGTGGCAGGTGGCTTGCAAAGAATCAATCTATCAACACCTGGAGAAAATCATCTCAATTGAGGAAAAAGAACAGTTCGTGTGGAGGCATGGGAGGAGGATGCCGAAGTGACAAGAGGGAGGGAGAGAGAGACATGTACCAGCTGAGCACCACCAGAGATTGGACCTCCTTCTCCCCCTCGGCTGCAGAGCACATGGTTGAGGACAGTGCAGCTACAGGAGAATTCACTGAACAAACTGTCAACCACCATATTCTTGGCAGATGGGCAAGAAATGTTAACTGTGTCCTCCCTCAGGAGATGGGTTTTTTTATGGTTGAATGGATTGCTCATTTTCCACTTCTGTTATTATCTGAACTGGGAAACAGCAATAAGAAGAGATGAAGGGTCATGATCAAGATCAAAGTGGTGTACAAACATCACCACCATCACAATGCCAAGGAATACACATTTGGCCACTACTTTTTCAAAACCAGTTTTTAAGATTGCAATCTTGGAATGGGTATGTGGGTTTTTCTTTTGTTGCAGTGCTGAGCTCAAAACATTTTGGTTCACCTTGCCACCTTGAGGGGCAAGGACATCTGAAGTCTGGGTGGTAAGGAAGCCTCATTTTTTAATAGGAGGCATAATATAGGTCTTATAGTTCAGCAAGTCCATGCTCACTGCAGAAACTCCTGTTGCTATTCTGTTTATTTGTTGCAGCTTTATAGTTGCACCTGGCATTGTATCTATGACTCTGATGACAACTTCTATTCGATACAGGAAGATACATCATATTAGTTTTGCAAACAATTTGCATCTTCCATGTTTTCATGGTTTTTCCTTGACCGCAAACTCCATTGTGGTGAGAGGCAGATATAGAGACAAGGTGTTGCTGCAGAAGATGACTGCAGAGTGTTGTGGTAATCAAAGGTGCTATGAAAAGAAAATGTGATTTTCAGCAACAAGTGAACCTGCAAAAAAACAAGCGGAGGGATTGGGGTATTTGGAAACTTGGTTTGAAGGTCCATCTCTGCATATGGGTTTTGGGAGTCCGGTGGATTTTGGGTATGTATGATAAGTGTGTCAGCTTAGGGATCACATTCCAATAATTTGTTGGTGATGCAATATTCCACATTGCATATGAGTAATCAAATGTTAACATGCAAACCCATACTTTTTCATTTGGGGCATTTTGGCGAAATCGAGTTATGAAAACATCAAGAGCTTGAAATATCCTCTATGAGTGCCAACATCACATTCTATCAATTCACAATAGCAGCAACCTAATGAAAAACATTATGATTAACAATTGAAGGAATCCAAAGGTTAAATATGTGGACACAGGGATCATGGGATATACTGATCAGTTTCATTTGTTTTGGATTTTTAGGTGCAAACTTCATCAATGTGTAGGTGGTGCATTATAAATGAAATGAAATTTGGACAATCCAAAGATGCAAAGAAAAAGGGAATGATGTATTTCACATGAGATGGCTTCATATCATATCATGATTGAAATTATTTTTAAAGCCCAATCTAGTTAGGTCATGAAAATAATACATGGATTAACCATAATCTCAGCAAAAGAGCCATGATTTAGGTCACACAAACTATGCAAATGCATTGAAAAAATTAAACCCATTGAAAATATCCATGAACTATTTGGAAACCAACTTTCAAGAAACCTCATGTCAAGAGTGAATTCAAGAGGTTGGAAGCAAGGTTTAAAGTGACTTAAACATCTTTATGAGCTCTCTAGACCATAGTTTGCACATTCAACTTTGTATATGGGAATAGTCTAAACTTTTAACTAATAAAAAACCATGAAACTCATCACTTAATAAGTATGATGCATGACCACCTTGCAAGTGTTTGAGGGTCACAAATTTAATTCTTCACATTACAAAACATGTTACATGTCATCCACAATTGCCAACCCGATAAGAATGGCAAGTCATAATTGGGGGAAAATATCAGTCATTAAATGTGTTAAAGAATCCAAGAGTTTCAATCATGCCAAAATAAAAAACTATTTGAGCAAATTATGCAAAAAAAAATCATTTTGAAGCATGACAAGGTTTTTATTTTGGGTTTCCCTTTCTTCCTTTTGTCAATTAAGGATTTTGTGTTGTTGGAGTTTCTAAATTTTGGGAAATGTAAAGAAATGATGAAGAAGACACAAACTTGTTGGAATCAATCAATCTTGTTGCAATTTTTTTATTTATTTTTGTTGCAATTTGATGTGGTTCATCATGTGGCAATGAGGCATTTATGTTGTTTGGTTGTTATTATCATTGTTGAGTTTTCAAGGAAGGTACTCTTTTTTTCTTTTCCTTAAGTTAGCTTTTGTTGTAGTTGTTGTTTCTTTTCATGTTGTCAAAAGCAAGTTCTTTCCCCCCCTCCCTTTCAACTTTTGTTCGTCTTTCTTTTCTTTCCTTTCATTCGCTTGAGCTTTCATCATCACTTGTTTCACTTTGGTTTGCTTTGGATTTCAAAGAATCTGACGACCTTTTGATGCCTTTGTCTTTGCTTTGATCTTTACATGATTGTTGTTGATGATCTTTGTTGTTATTATTGCTTTTGGGTGTTTGTGTCATGGATTCACTCGCATCTGACTCACTTGTTTTGTTAGAAATTTGACTACGAGTTGCTATTATTGTTGCCTTAGAATGAGCTCGAGGCCCTCCCCCATCATCCCTTTTGTTCATAGTTGTATTATTATTGTTATTATTGTTTTGTCGTCTTTTGTTTTGTGTTGTTTTTCTTACATTGTTGTTGTTGCGTGTAGACCTCAATTTGCCAAAAGTTTTGCTAGCAGTGCTTGTGGCACTAGCATTATTATGCTTGGGTTTTGTTGTCTTGTCTTTACTTGTAGCTTTGGATCCATGATACTTGTTGCTACTTGATCTTTGCCTCTTTGAAGATTCTTTGTTGTTGGTGGTAGCATTGGCTTCTTCTTCTGAGTCTGAAGGATCTACAACTTTTTGTGAATTATGTTCATTATCATCTTCTTCTTCTTCTTCTTTGTCACCCAATTCCTCATCTTCTTCCTCCTCTTCATCATCACTTTCCACATTCTTCCTTGTCCTCTTTCCCTTGTGGTCTCTTTTATGATGTTGATCTCCTAATCTAGACTTATTATTATGCTTGTTATCTTTCCTATCTTTTGGAGATTCGGGATCATCGAGCGGTTGTTGTTGTTGTTGATTTTCATCTTCTTCTTGTGATAATACTTCAATTTCCACTTCTTCATTGTTGTACTTGGTTTTTTTCCTTTGTCTCACATCATTCCTCACATTCCTCCTCTTCTTTGTATAGTTTCTTCTCATTGCCCGTCTCCTCTTACCTTGGCTTGCACCTCTTCTACCTCTAGGCCTTCCTCTCTGTGCCATTTTTTCCCCCTAAAGCTCCCAAATCGAATGATGGGTGTCTTCCTCTTCTTCTTTTATTAGTTCCAAACTCTTCTTCTCTTCTTTTTCGTTGCAAAAAAAAAATCTTCTTCTTTCAAAAAATACTTATGGAAAAAAAAACGAAAGTGAAGAATCCCTTACTTGAAAGCTCAAATGTTTGTCCTTTGAAATACACAAGCGTCACATCTCCTAATGGGTAAAACAAAATGAACTCCCAAACGACAACCCCCTTTCTCTCTATTGAAACCAAGGGGCACAAATCTTCCTCAAAAGATGCAACTATTCATAAACATTTTAGTAAATCTAGATCAAACCAATCTTTAATGATGTTGGGATGTTACATTTTTATTTTATTTTCCTTCTTCCTCTTCCTATGTGATTAATCATTTTTAGAAGAAGTTCATAGAGTTCCAATTTTAAATTACCTACCCACGTGATCAATCATCATTTTTTCATTTCCTTTATTCTTTCTTATTTATTTTGCAAGCAAACACATGAGTGCACATCATTTTTGAAATGATATTATCATGTAACAAAATCAAATTCAGCCTTCTTTGCAATTAGGAATATTTTGTCAAAAAAACTCAAAAATGAGATCTTTATTTAAACCTTAAATGAACAAGTTTTTGTTGAGTATCAAGGCATGGTTCTTAATGTTCTTATCAACTATACCAAACCCCTACCAAGTATTAAGGCAAATTTTTTATTCATAATCATTATCCTTGAATAGAATCAAATACCTAATTTTAATATATTCAACCATGCTTTTCAAAAGGAAAAAATAAAAATGAAATAACTACCCACTAAATTATGAATGATTTGCCAATCTTTGATGAAAACACAACATTTTAAAAAATAAATTAAATCCAACAATTTCTTGATTTTGTGTTTTTTGCAAAAGCATGAAACTTGTGGTTCTTTAATTTTGGAATATTTTTAAAACTCAAATTGATGGTTGTTAACAAAATCATTTTTTTAAACCTAAACCATAAACCCTAATTAATGAGTTCTTATTTAACCCTTAAATGCATGAAGAACAACAAATGATTTTTTTAAAATTAAATCAATTTTGCAAACATAAACACGATTCTTTACCAAAAACAATTTTGGGCCATGTGGAGTGTGGTTGTAGACTTCAAATGACATGTTAACCAAAAATTCCAAGTCAATTTAAAGCAAGGTTAGATGATAAGAAGGCATATAGTGATCTTTCAAAGGATGCAAGTATTATGGCATGTGTTTTTATAGGGGTCTCCAAAAACGTTGATAAAAAACTTGTTTGTACTCATTTGGGTTTGAGCTAAAAAACTAGGTTTTATACCTAGTTAATCACATACCCTAATCCTTGCCCCCACCTCATAATTACCCCTCTTTGGGTTTCTAAAACCAAAACTTGAATGATTCTTTGAATCTCCTAAAAATAAAAGAATTCGACTCAAGCCATTCTTTGAATTCTATATTTTCAAATACCCAAATCCAACTATTACCTAACAAAAAACAAATAACCACCCCGGATTGGTATAATCCTCAAGTTATGTTTGTGTTGTAGTTTACATTGCCCAAGTTTTGATTTTGTGCCATTGTTTTCAACCATTTTCCTACCTTTGACAATTCGAATGTGGTGTAGAACATATGATGTTGAATTTTGGCTTGATTTTTTTGAATTGTTGCTTGACTTTGCCTTTTACCAATCCATAGTAGGCTACAACAATGAAGAAAATGTTTGGTGCTTTCAACCAATGTTGAAATATTTGATAATGGCTTGGACAACACAAGTAGGTTGAAATGAGATTTTCAAGTTGAAAAATGTCAAATTAATTTACCACTAAAAAAGGGTATATTATATGTACTTTTCAATTTTTTTTAACATAACATGGTTAGTAGTCATCTTAAACAATATCTTGCCTCAATTTGTAAAAGGTTGTCAAAATTGGAGAAATTATGATAAATTGGCACAAAAATTGCCTCAACTTTTTTTTTGGAAGTGTGTCAAAATGTGCAAATATATTCCAATTTTTTCTATATTTTTTGAGAATTTGGAAAATATTTTCCCAAAAGGGTAATTTGCAATAAAATATTATTTTCTTGTTTTTAAGGTTGAAATTTTACAATTTTTTTGCCAAAACATTTGTTCCAAAAAAATGTGCCATATTTTTTATCATAATTATAATGGTTTTCAACACCTTAATGAATTGTGACATGATTTTCACAAATCTCGGCATAATTAATGATAAAACATCAATAAATATTATTTTTCAAATTTTCAACACCTTGGCCACTAGTGTCATATTTTTGAAAACTCCCATTGAATATTTTAATTTATTTTTTTTAATCAATTTTCTTTTTAGGTTTGAAATTATTATATTTTGTGATGAGATACAAGACTCTACTCTAATAATTTCATATTGTACCTAGCTTTCCATAATTACGTCAATTCATGTTTGGTCTCATATTTTCAACAAAAAAAATCTTGCCATAATTATGACTTTTTCAATACCTTCAAATATTATTGAATAATGAAATTAAACCCTTGGAAGTGTTTTTTTATTCATTTTCATCTTTCCAATTTTAAAATGTCGATCACATTCAAGGATATTTTATAATTTTGTGATATAGAAAATTTGGTGAATGTGTCATAAATTTTTTTTAATTTGAAAAAAAAAACACTAGTACCATCATAAATAGTAATTATCCAAACTAAAATATAGTGGGAATTTTTTTAATTGGTCAAAAAAAAGAATAATAGCAAAAAATGCCCTATATATATGTGGCAAATGTTCTTGAAAATTAAAGCTAAAATTTGTGAAGTCCCCCCCTCCCACCCCCATATCCAAAGCCCAATCATTATGTCTTGGGACATATAATACTTAATATTGAGAATATTCCTTCTTGGTTATTGTACATAAAGATGAATATATCATATATTAAAATTGATACATTATTAAATACATCATAAGGTTCAACCTTGAAAATAACTAGATGATATCAATGTAATGGTGTGTAAATAATAGTTTGGATGAAATTCAAATGTTAAGTATTGTCATCAATTAAATTTGGACTAATGTTGTACTATCATATAGATTATACGTTGATATGTGGTGTTGGTAAGCAGATGTATATGACATATTTATAAAACATGATATGATCCCACTAACATACCTAGGCTTTACAAATATTGCCCCAATAAGATGTTTCAACTTACTTCAGCTACTACCTAATCCAATTAATATTTTAATTTATGAAACCATGTTTCTTACTAATAAAATTGTTTTGGGATTGGTTGTCAACCAACACCCACTAATGCACCGTGAAGGATGGATGGTAAATGAATAGGAAACAATTTTTTGTTGGGTTTTAGTTCCCTAGTCAATGATGGCATTGATTATCCTAGTTCACATTTTCAATACCTAACTACTAACAACCACTTTCAAGTTATTATTAAGTAAATAATAATAAAAAACCCATACTTATGTATAAACCATCTACTTGCTCAATAATCATTTATTTTCCTATCTACATGTATATAATACTTGCTACTTACATAATGGGTTGGCAATGTGAAACCAATTACTAACTAGTTAAGGTTCATCCATGGTGCATTGGTGGGTGTTGGTTCATTTTAACACATGTCATCCATGGTAAGCGTTTGAAGTTTCATAGTGAAACTTTATATAGGTTTTAGGAGTGGTAGTGTAGGTAGGCCTATTGGAAGTAATTTGGAGTTTTTTTCTTTTCTTTTTCATTATTCAAGTATGTTTATTCATTACTTGGGTACATGTTTCATTACTCAAGCAATTTGTTGATCACATTTTACAATTTGTATTGGGGTGCATTTCAAAATGTCACTTTCTAAACCAATATACATTTGCCTTGTAAAACATTTCAATATTCATGCCATTTAGATTTGTGAAAAGTAAGAAACTATTCTTACTAGATTGAGAAGGGGGGGGGAATAACATACCATGAACCACTTAGTAACTAACTTTCAAGTTTTGAAAAAACTTGGATTAGTTTGGTAAGTCAAAATGGAATTACTTAGACAACACTAGTTTGAACCTACAAATATGTGTGCATGTCACACAACTCTCCCAAAGGACTAATAATGAAATATGGTTAACTTTTGATTGGCCAATCACAATTGTTGACTCGTGTGGTGACATTTAATTGGTTCTTAGTATACATTTTGCAATATTTCATGTTAATTGGGGATGAAGAAATTACTTCCACACTATTTTTAATTATATATATATGGTAGAAACACACATTTTAGATGTGAGCATGATTGAGTAAAAGCATAATCAGGTGAATTGTATTAGATATCCTAGTCCCTATAAATGAACTTACTGTGTAAATTCATACTAAACATTAAAATAGCTTATTTTACAATTATCCACATGTTGCAATAGAATTTATAATGGAATTCATCCCTATTGAAAAATATGGATGAATTCAAAAATAATAGGAAACCATAATGAACTCTTGAAATAAGACATTGTGAAGTCACAAAATAAAAAATGACATGTGGAGTAAAATAAATAAATAAATAATTTTGAAAATTAAAAAAATTAGGACAACATTGAATGAATCGTTATTTTTTTAATTAGTAGTGTAAAATTAAATTATTATTAATCCATTTCACATTCAAAACATTATCTTTTTGCATGAATTCTTTGATTGAATATAAGTCCAACCATTTATACACAAGTTGGTTTATACTATTATTTCTTAATGGAAGCATAGTTAAATGTATGTTTGACGGATCGCCCTTCCTATTAGTACATACCAAGAGCTTCAACATGTTTGATCACTTCAATTATTAACATCTTAGTGAAGTCATTATGATGTGTTAAATTGTTTTTGAACTAGTTAGTAAACCTCTAGGGTTTAACATTCATACATTCATGTTTGGATTGTGCAATGTTTTCAACATAACATTTTTGTGTTGTATCGTTTTCTTTCAATAGTTTTGCAATGTTATTCTTCTTTTGTTCTTTTCACCTAATGTTGAGTTTCCAAGGATGTTACACTTTAAATAGTTTGAGTGTCCTTCCACAATGAAGTGCTTGTAAGCACATTGCATTTAAAATAGTTTTGGTGTTTTTGTACATCAAAGTGTTCATACACCTAGTTTTTCTCTTGCTTTGCAAATCATAGGCTTTGAGTTGGTATCTTTGCTTTTGATGTCATTTAAAAAAATTGTTCTTTCCCAATGGCAACAAGGTCAAGTTTCCTTCCATATATGAACTTTGGTTTTCTTCTAATGGGGTTGTTAACATGTGGAACATGAAAATTTGTGCAACTACAAGTGCTCGTGGTGGAGTATTACATTTTACCATATTATGATAACACATTACATGGACCCATATTGTTTCACAAGGATAATTTTGTGTTAGAATCTCTATAAGTATTTTGAAACATAATCATTGACATTGAGAGAGGGTATTCATTCAACATGATGTTGCATATAGGTTATAAAGTTATGGCCATTTTTGACACATTTTGCCAAGTAAAGTTGCTACAAGACTCACCCAATGATGGATTGTTTGGTAGAATGCACCATAAATGGCTAGTTCCCTAATGCCAAAAGGTAAGGAACTCACCAAGAACATAGGAAAACTACTTGGGGAACATGGCAACATTTATTGGCCATACGATTAGCAAAGGGGACCAATTCTACACAATTAAAACATCGGATAAAGTACCAAATAAGGTGATTTGGCCTTTAACATCAAGGAACTCATGCCCTAAAGCTCATTTTGCCTCTAATTCTATTGTGCAAGTATGAAAAGTGGAACCAAACCCCATTGATTATTTGAACAACTATTTGATCTCATAATCATAGTTCCCAAAAATTTAGAAAATCAATTCAATATATAACCACCATTCCCAAAAGGCAATAGGGTGGGTATGTGGGCCTATTTTGATGAATGAAAAATCTTATAAGCATAGTTCTATTAGATGGACCCATTTTAGATATGTGAGTAAAATTTTCCATAGTAGAAGCCATGAAACATAGAGTTAATACATTGGAACTATAGATTTCATATGTTGTTGATTATAGGTTCATTTTGTGGTGGAAACTAGTCAACCTAACAACCCCCCCATGATAAAACCTTCAAAAAAATCCCACAAAAATCGTAGGAAGTGTACCCAAAAATCATTCAATCACTTGAATTTAGATGAAAATCTTCCTTTCTATCCACCAAAATTGAATGTATATTGACTTCATTTTTCTTTTGGCATGAAGTACTATTTGTCATGGGATTAAACACACCCACCTTAATAGGTAATGAAAGAACCACCCACAAACCCAAGCTCCTCCTTTGCCAGTACTTTCATGAAAATTGTAGGTTCTTTGAATTTTTGAAATAAATTGAAGTGAATGTTCTTTGATTATGATTTTTTTTCTTTACAGAATAAGAGAATTGATGGTTCTTTTAGTTTAAAATTTACAAGAACCAAAACTAGGGGTCATTAACAAAATCAAACACAAGCACACCACTTTGTATAATAAATTATTTCAAAAGGCAAGTTTAGGGATTGGGGGGGGGAATATGTTGGGCAAAAGAAAGAGAGGCCTAATTGGGAGGTCTTCTTTGAAGTCCATATAACATCTTAAGGGCAAAAAAACTCTCCATTTGGTTCCCATATGACATAATTCCTCAAATGTAGGCTCTAGATCTAGACTCGATAATTGGCTATGAAGAAGTTGTGTTGGAGTGCGTGTATCACCTTGAGCCAATGCTCTCACCCTCGGTGCTACTTGTGCATGTTGTTTCACCTAAAACTCACACATTTTTGCTAAACTACTTGGAAATTGAAGTTCTTTCAAAAGGTTGAAGGAGGAAAATGATTCCTTTGATTTATCCTCATATTCATACTCATAATTACTTATGTATGTATCATTTCCTATCTCTTGAATTAGTTCCCTTTAAACCTTTTCCATGATTGCCCTCCAAATTTAGTTAATTACCTCTTCATTCTCTTTTTCCAATTGCAAATATTAGTAATTTTGAGGTGTGGGACTTTTGTGTGCTCTTTCTTCATCATGAAAAATATCACTTTCATTGGAATTGCATTGTGGTTGAATGAAAAATCCCAATCTATGATTAGCCATGTATTTGGATAAATGGTACATGTTTGGTACTATTTGCCATTGGAATGAACCCAATTCCTTACAAAAAAGGCCTCCTTGTCTCCACACCTTTTTGAATTGAATAATCATTTCCTCACGCTTTTCTGTCGATCTTTAAAATTTGTTTGAATTTGTGGAGTTCCTTCCAAGCTATTGTTCATGCTTGTATTTTCACTATGAAAAAATGTAGGGTTTTACAACTGGGTTTTCAATTGGGTTTTCCAATTACAACGAACATTTGCAATTCATGGGTACTTATATAGCCTTGAATGTTATTAGACAAGTTGCAACAATTGTAATGGACACTTTTGTTGTATACAATATTGTATATATGGTGCAACTCACATGTAACTATTTGCAACTTCTTTACAACTAATCCCCACACACATTCCAACATGGCGAACAAAATGCCAATGTGGCATTTCATCCATTTGTCGACAAATGATGTATGTTAATACTTTTTGTAACTTAATTACAATTGTTTTACAACTAGTTTGATGAATATAATCTTTAATTATTTCATTCATCCATTTGATGACTGAATTATATTCTTATATTTTATAACTTATTTACAACTATTTTATAACTAGTCTAACAAATATATATTTTAATTGTTTCATTCATCCATTTGAGCAATGAATTTTGTTCCTATCCTTTGCAACTAACTTACAACTAAAGATGAAATGAAAATAAAGGATTTAGTGACTAATTTGCAACTAGGTGTTTAAATTTGGGTTTCGAATCAATTGTATGGTAGTTGATTTTAATAGCATTAAACAACTAAATTGTAACTTACAATGAAATTATCTAGATTTCACACAACCATTATCATGTTATCCTAATTATAATAAATAATGTTGAATTACATTGGACGTCATTATTTATAAACATGAAATGAACTTGAAACTTTAAATACATTTACATTCCATGTTGAAGAATACATTACAAAAAATATAGAAAATGTTTTTATCAACATACAATTTAACTATGAATCTAAACATAATGCCTAAGCTATATATAACGAAAAAAATTCTCTATTTAAACAAAAGGTTAGATCATAAAAATGATAACCGACAACAATCAAATAGTGTCATTTAAAACATTATGTTTCATAAATGAATGTTTTTTTCTATTTTTGTTGAAATGGAGCTTAAGCCATGAATTCTTTTCAATGCACCTTATCTGCTTGAAATTTTTCATGTTATGACATTTAATTCCACATGTGAAATGAAATTAGTAGCATATCATAACATTGTAATGTCTAAAACATGTAAATAATCTTTTCAATTTGAATAAAATTAATTTACAACTATATTGTTACTAACATGCAACTTATTTGTCATTAAAATGCAACATACAGAACTTTGATACAAACTAAACTATAATTTGTACACTTGCAAATAAAATCAAATATTGTGTTTATAATTAGGTAAATTGAATTACAATTTTAGGTACTTTTGAAAAAATCTTACCTTGTATACATAATTTTGATGTACATCTAAAAAAACCTTCAACATTTAAAAATAGAACAAAAACCAAACCTTCAACATCCAAGAATAAAAATAAGAAGCTTCAATATCCAAGAGTAAAAGTAAAAACTTTCAACATTGACTAAAACCAAAAGTAAAAACTTCGAACATTCAAAAGTAAAATAATAACCTTCAACATCAAAAAGTAAAAGTAAAAACCTTCAACATCCAAAAGTATGAGGAAGAACCTTCAACATTCAAAAGAAACAACAAAAACCTTCAACATTCAAAAACAAAAAAAAACCTTCAACCTCTCTAAGAGCAAAAACCTTTAACCTCCAAGAACAAAAACAAAAACCTTTAGCCTTTTTAAGAACAAAAAAAAAAACTTTTGACCTTCAAAAAAAAAAAAACAAAAGCCTTCAATTTCTTTAAAAATAATAATAAAAACCTTTAGCCTCTAAAAGCAAAAAAAAAACCTTCAACCTCTCTAAGAGTAAAAACAAGAACCTTCAATCTTCAAGAAAAAAAAACAAAAAACTTTCAATTTCTCTAAGAGTAAGAATAAGAACCTTCAACCTTCAAAAGAAAAAACAAAGGGCTTCAACTTCTTAAAAAGAAAAAATAAGAACCTTCAACCTTCAAAATAAAAAACAAAAGCCTTCAATTTCCAAATTATCTAAATACATAATATAATTTATAACAACCTTTTAGTTTTAGTTCTAAATTAAACAAACAAAAATGATCTTAATTATAACACATGATATGAAAATTGCTTCACCAAAAGATTAAAAAATTAAAAAAATGTTTGGATAGAAAGATTTTCTTAAAAAGTTCATCTTGAACTTCTTGACAATAAGCATAAGCATGTGAAGGTTGTTGATGCATTAAGGAAAATTTGTTAATATATTACCATGTGTCACTTGTTTAAGAGTTTCCCACCCAAATTTCAAAATTTAAATTGAAATACAGTTGCATACTAATTGCAACCAAGTTGAAATGTCATATATATTGGGCTCTAGAAATGTATATACGTGGCATGATTGTATGTGTTACTCAAGGCCATACATTTGTTAGAAAGTAGTCGTTGATTAGTAACTAAATTGATCATAGTGTGATGTAGTTGTTACATGTGACTAAAGTGCAATTTATCAACAAAGTCAAACATGGTTGACTATAACCATATATACATGCATAGATTGTATTGTATAAATATACATCTTACAACTAATTTGCAAATACAATACAACTCCTTGATTTTCTTATGTGGCATTTTATTTAGTGATTATTTGTCATATTTCCATGGGATAGTTGCAATGCAATTGTATGTTAGATGATTTGGAGCTTTAGTTGTAGGGCAATCTAGTTGTCGCAGACACAATTTTTCATAGTGTTTCATTTGCCATGATAAAAAAGGAATAGCCCCAAAAATGAAAATGCCTTTCCCTAAGGTCATGCTCAAAATTATGGCACCAAATAAACCACAATAAAGAACATCTAAAATGTCCCAAGGAATCCTCATAGAAATGGTGGATGGCTTTCCATTATTCATTCAATTTCTTCATTTTATTGTTCATTGATGGGTTGATGAAGTTTCCCCAACAAAATATCTTCTTGAGAGTTGAATCCTAGCATTAGAAAATTTTGAATCTTGAGATCCTTAAAATTACTCCATGCCTCTTGCATAGATGCACATCGCATAAGACCATGTTCTAAAGTGCCCAATCAACCCTCATCACACAAATTGCATATGCCATCTTGCTTTAGCTTAGTGTACCATGCCCTAATTGGAAGTCCTCCCTCCATGGTGAACCACACCATTATGGATATTTTTCATGGGAATGATGGATGCCACAAACATTGGTAGATTTTCCTTCTTTCTTTCTAAGAGTAATGCCTTTCCTACAATTTTACATCCATCTTCATTTGTTTTAATTACATATTGGTTGCAATTACGTATCCTATATTTGTAGAGTAATTGAAAAACATCTTTGGAAGCTTATTTCCTTGCTTATGCCAAGTCCATTCTTTAGAATCCTAATGCAACTCCTATGTGATCCCTAATTTCATTGTCTAGACACATTACTCATCATCTACCTCCTTGAAAGGATTGAATTCCACACATTTACCTCCTCTCTTATTTTGTAGCATACAACAAGCTTCCTTCATCCTTTAATTAAGGATATCTACTAGACCATGGGAGACATTCTTCAATAAATATGAATTATTATTTTTTTTATACATTGTTATTACCAATTTCCCATTCTTTCACCTTCTACATGGTAAAACTCTTGAAAATGCAAATTTGCTTATGGTAGATCCAAAACCTTCCATTGTCCTAAAACTAGTTTGAAGGGTGGAGTAAATTTCTTCATGTTCCATAACACACTTTGAATGAATGTTGTTTTCTTGTCTGTTGCATTTTCTAAACAAATGATTCTCTTAATGTGCCTCAAGTTTTGCCATGTATTCCCATCTTCATCCCATATATCTTTAAGGCATTAAATCCCCTTTATTGCCCAAAGAAAAAACAAAAATTTAGGTTTAATGCCCCATCACTAGTAGAAATCGGCCAAAATGTAACCACTTCGTTTGCAACTGCATGCGACTTGTAGTCGTTTGCGACTAAGTTTGGGAATATTTACAATTATAATATAAAATTTCAATTATTTTGGTCAATCTTACAACTATGATGCAACTATTGAAAACTTCACCCTATCAAGTGGATGGTTTTTAAGTTTATTTTCATCCATGAATAAATTCATATGTCCCATTAGTCGTCATAATCACCAAATTAGTCACATCCTCAAAATATTCTACAGTGACATAGGGGTGTATTTTTATGTATGTATTAAAATTATATTTACAATATATTACATTTATCATAAATATATATTTATGTGTATATTAATTATGTGTATGCATGTATATTGTTCATATAATGAATTGAAAAATTAATATTTGAACTCTGAAATTTATTATTCAAATCTGAAAATTAATATTTCAGTTATGAAATTTATATATATTTGAATTTAAGAAATATTTATGTGAATTTGAAATTTGAAATATGAATTCTTAAAATTGTTAGTTTTATATATATATATATATATATATATATATATATATATATATATATATATATATATATATATATATATTAAAAA
>Ga0116227_10007174_pt1 | contig 21948 bp, 14 predicted proteins | sample S1TSphgellanicum_FD_89693 | JGI IMG/M metagenome (GOLD analysis project Ga0116227, IMG submission 89693) | Host-associated microbial communities from peat moss isolated from Minnesota, USA - S1T2_Fb - Sphagnum magellanicum MG | ecosystem: Host-associated > Plants > Peat moss > Unclassified...
CTGCACTGTAGCTTTGGACAAGGAATTGGTAGGATTTCGGATGGTTGATTCTCTCTTCAATTTTACAACCAAGCTCTTCAACACCAACCCTCCAAAACTATGGCCTATTAACACAATAGGATCATGCCATTCATACCTGCACAGAACATATTCATTTGCTATGCTGATTTTTGAGGGAATACTTAATTGACTTCTATATTTCATATTAGTTAAGTCTATATTTATGTGTGACTGAAATATATCTTGGAGTGCACACCTCCGACATTATTCCAAAAAACGGTTCCACACTCCTGCACTGCAGCTCTCCTCATGGCATTTTCAGAATGTAGAAAGTCAAATTTCCACTTTCAAAACCAAGCTTCTAAACACCAATCTTTAAAAACATAGCGTATTTTCACAAATAAGGATGATTCCATTCAACCTGCACAATACATTACTGTGCTATGTTCATTTTTCAGGAAGCCTTGCAACACCATCTATAATTGCCTGATATATAGTACCACTGATAAGCATACAGATTTTCTATACAATTGAGAAATGACCAAATGGTTGGGTTACAAATCTTATATCTGAAAATTTTAGTTGCTTGACATATTTGTGAGCGAACCACTACATTTGCCCAAGCATGCCATTTTGACAATGAAAGAGAGGTGACTTTGTACCTACGATTCATGAGATTCTGGAATAGGTTATGTGCAATCTCTGATACGTGATCATGAGGGGAGGTTACTACATGTGCATTGTATGACATGGAGAAAATGCGCACAGCTTCCCCCAAATCAAACGGCAGCCATTCTTGAGGCCAACATACATCATCATGACCTCGTTGTGTCCATGTGCTACTCCAGGCATCACTACTGTCATTTGCAGTTAATTGGAGCCCATGGAACAACACCACATCCAATTCAGTGCCTTGCTTGCCTCCGGAAGGCGGCCATAGCCGATGCACTGGCCAATCACTCTGCCACCAAAATTCCACATTCAAAACATTGCACAATAACCAAAGTCCAAACCACAGCACCAGTAAGCATCTGAAATTTGCTGAGAGGCAGGCCACCAATTGATTTATGAATGTAATAGAATGGGCAATTCAAACAAAAACACTTGGAAATAAATTAGTATCACAGACTGGACCAATCTGGAAGGTGAAAGGAACTCACAGAACTAGTGGCCATGATGATCAAGATCGCTAATCGGTTATACATGAATCCACGATATGGTAATACTCATAGATACCATGTGCCTTAGCAGTGTCATTAATTGGTAAACTGCCATTCAACTTTATTTTTAAGAGCTGAGAGCAATCCAAAAATCCTCACTGCTTGCATAAGTGGCTCTCGTACCATATAAGAGGAGGGGCGTTGCTCTCAAGAACTAATGGCTTTTCATTCTTCATTGAATTGATAGGTGAAAAACAGCATGTTGGGAGCTGCCATATAAATGGTGCTGTTGCTCTCAAGCATCCATTTTCCTTTCATTCACACAAGGGGAGAAAATCCCTGACAAACTTGTGCAGTTACAAATATCATACCCTGTTGCACATTGTTGAGCTCTTCTCTCAACTCCCAATCCAACAATAAAGAGTCAATTTGTAGCCTCTGCCACCTAGCCACAGATAAATATACAGTACCACTGTAAAAGTCAGACTCTACACATTATTTGGAAAAAACCTGAAGAGTGAGTAAACGATACATAATATTTTGTTGAGCTGGTTTTTTGCCCTTGAGTGATTGGATCTGCTGATATGATTAGTAAACAAAGAATTACTCATATGTGATCAAAAGTTCACAAATCATTAGACCCTAAGCAAGGAGATGTTCAGCCAAAAACACCTTAAGAAACAGAGTCCAGCACCCTAAAATGTTGCATCATCCGGAACAATATCTGAAATTCTTAAGTCTGGACACACCATAAGAAGGAATAGCCATTAGCAGATGACACACTGAAAACTTGCTACTGAATTTCAAAAACACCCTAATCTCTTCAAAATGAAACTCATATGCTTAGTACCTGAAAAATAGGGCGCATAGAGGGGAAAATCAATCCTGCTCCTGCAACGGCAATCTGTAGAAGACAAGCCTTCAAATAGTTCAAGGTCCTTGAGCAACAACAGGTAGGACTCCCTTGTTCTGGAATGCGATTTCTGGAACACTGAAAACTAAGACTTCAAGTGACATTGGAGAGCAATTTTCTGAACTGATCCACCAGATTCCAAGTGTTCCGCATACAATCAATGCACAACAAACAACAAAACATGGCGTAGGAGTCCATCTAGCACAATATCACCAATTGTGGTTTTGTAGATACCCTAGAAACTAAAGTTGCTTGCAACCTGGTATGGTCATCGGCTGCCAGAGTGCAGAGTCCAGAGTAGTCAGAGTCGAAAACTAATAGCAAACCTTCAAAACACCGAGAGTTGGGAGCTATCGACGCTGTACTGAAAACTATCGAAGTTAGCACGATACCTACCATGTGATTTTTCCGTGGATGTTCCCCTTCCAGAAACGACACAACACCGAGACACACATGAGTGATCTTCTGTACTCTCCACACCACATTGGACAGTTCAGTTCAGTGAAGCTGCATGAAGCTCGACCATTGGTTCTATTATAACCTCCCAGGGGAAACACTGGTCCAAAGCAGCAAGACACACGGGCCCTCTTCAAGCTTCAACAAACCCCCAACCTATGTGAATTGTACACGGAAGTATACAATACGCGACAGCAACCGTCACATCTCCGCAACAAGCTCCACATCGTGTAGGGCAATCCAGCGCGAAAAAGGAATTGACAGACGGTGGCCTGAGCCAAGAAAAATGTCAGAAGAGAAAAGAGAAACAAAAAAGTCCACAAGTTGCAAGTACGCTAGTACCGAGACAGAAAGGAATTGGTTGTTGCGCAAGGGAGAAAGCTGCATCTAAAAGTGTACCTCGTGGGGAGGTGGAAAACGCAGTCAGCTCTTCTACACCCCACATTTCTCCTTCCTTCCATCTCTTGCCGCGTCCTGCTTGGGCTTGTGTTTATTTTTTGAAATTTCAAAACTGGAAAAGGTGGCGATAAAATTAGTCGAATTCGCTTTTGGAAAAACACAAATTTCCCAACTTTTTTTGTTAGAAAGGGGAAATTTTGTTTTTAAAAAACACTGATATTTACTGTATACGTAGTCTTCCTCGCTACGGCGCTGTAAGGTTCCCAACTGTGTTTTTCTTTTCAATTTTGTGATGTCAAAAATTTGGCAAACTTTTCCCAAAAATTAGGAAAATTAGTCAAAATTACTAATGTTTTAAAAATAAATAAAAATTGTGAAGTTGGTTTGTTGGCAATCGTTCACAAGAGGCTTTAGCCAAATTGGGGTAGTAGTCCCAGGGGGAAGTAGAAAAATCTAAGATTCCTCCTCGAATTTGGAGGCTTATTGGATCCCATTCTTTAAACATTGTAGACTTTTTATCCCCTCATGATGTGGCGACTTCCATTATAAAGAACACATTTTCCCAAAATTTTCCCAATCTTTTTGTCAAAAAACATTTCTTGCAATTCCTCCATGCAGTTTTGTGTTTGGGTTTTCTTTAGAACCCAATGAACTTGGGATTAATCCAAGGTTATACAATTTCAATTTAAATGTTTTATAATTAAGTATAATTAATTTTTTAAAAATCCAAATATTATGATTCGCCCATTTCTACTCATTATTTATATCATTGATTTATAAGTTGTAAGAAAATTGTTGCATTAATTTAAGTAGGACAATTTTAGGTTTCATAACTTGTCCTTTGAAACAATTCCAAACTAGAATTTCTTTGGCGTATTCTAAAGTGAGGCATGAAAAAATGTCTTTTCAGATTTTATTTTTTTAAACTCTTTTTCTCAAGACCATATTCACGACTGAATTTTCAATATTTATGTGTCTCATTTCTTTTCAATATTTAATTCAAGTTGCATTTGCATTACATCATTATTCATGCCTCTGATAACTAGATTATAATTTAGTCAAAAATAATGGGAAATAATCACAAGAGGTATAAAATAGTTCCTCAAATAAAAGTGTATCCATTTATTATATATCTCATTTGTTAATTGTGTTGACATCACAATGAGGTTAGCATTTGTGACTATATGTTACATGTGACTACACTTAGGCCTGCTTTACACTAGGAGTCAGGGCCAATGTTGAACCCAAATCCAGCATTGTTCTTGGTGCAAAGGTTGAAATCAGCCCCAAGTGCTTTACACTCGGTGTCAAGGTTGAAATAGGAAAAAAAACATTTTGATCTGCCCCAAGTACTAATAAATGCTGAACTTTATGGCCTTGTCTTGGCCCCAAGGCTGAAAAAAGGAGACCATCAAATTTGGTAGGCCAATTTGCAACCCCTGTGGTCAATTTTCTAGCATTTATTAGTAACTTGGGGCCAATTCGCAACCCAAAAATGCTCAAAGTTGGACCCAGGTTTTTTTTGCCCTGCCTCCTAGTGTAAAGTGGGCCTTATGCCACCCATGTAGTTTTCATTGTTATAGTTGTTTGCAACTATTTTTTTAATCACAAACTGCATTTCAATTATTATTATTATTATTGTTCTAGTCCCCCTTCCCTCACCCATTCTTTTGTGTGAATAAAAAAATTCACAAATGCATTGGAAATTGTTCAACAGAAATTCAGCCTCAGTGCACCCAAGCCCCCACATAAAAAGGGCTTCAAAACTCATCTCAAACAAAAGAAAACCAGAAAAGACCGGCAACCTACCAAGTTGGATTTTCAAATTTTGAACCATTTACAGGATCTAGGGTGCAATGCAAAGGGACAACTGATAATTAGTTACATGCTAGTCAAGTTGTTTGCTCAAAAAGTTGATTCAAATTTAAGAGAAATGAAAAATAATTGTTCAATATTGGCATGAATTAGTATCTCTGGTTTTAAGAACAATTGGAATTTTTTGTGGCTTTGCAAGAACATTTGTCTTTTTCTTATTTTTTCAATGCTTTTAGTTTTGGTGCAGAAAACGAGGATTTATTTTTTGTTACGCATGGCATCATATCATTATTACCCATGGTCCAAACTCATTTGTATCAAGGTTAATTCAACATGTTATATTATTGACATATGAGCATGTGATGTTGAATTAAGCTTCATGTGAACATGTTCACATTGTTCAAAAGATTGTTAACAAAAGAATAGATGCCAATGCAAAACATAAAAACAGGAAAATGCAAGTGGAAACAACCGTAATGGAATCATTTCAATATTATTCATGGCATTCCATTTTGTCCTTTTCTTTTTGTTTCATTGATCTTAATTTGTGTCATTTTTTATAATTATGTACATATCATTTGAGAGTTATACGTACAAAGGGTGGAAGGAGCAAATGTCAAAGCACCTTGTGAATTTAATAATGATCCAATAAAAAACATGTTTTGAATGTAAAATAAAAATGGAGGTTGACTCTCAAATCAAAAATATTTAAAAATTTTGATCTACAAATTGGTTCCATTTCCAAAGCTCTTATCATATGTAATAGCAATCCAATAATGAAATAGGGTCATTTGTTCAAAATTTATTAGAATATTGAGCAAGTGCCTTATCCCCATGCATGTGAACAATCATGTCGATCAATGTCTTTCAAAATTGACCGAGCCCAAAAACCATTTTGTTTTTCTCTTGGAACCTTGGTAATGAATTTTGCAATGATCCATTTTATTATGAATGATGCACAAGAACTCCTCCTTTCATTGAATGGATTTTGCTTTTCAATGAGAAGAAAATGATTTATATGACTATTGGTGTTTCTTATGTCTTTTGAGTTTCAATTTGTGTTCCTTGTTGTTAACATTGTTTTCTTTAACTTTCGAATTCTTTTTTTTCAAGGAGTCTTAAACTATACATTTGAAAAAGGTTAAACCTTTTTTTTAGACATCCACATAGCCATCCACATTGAGATGACATTTCCTTTTCAATCTACTCACAACATATTAAGAGATTTGATCAATATTTTAGTTCCTTCTTAATATACAATCACACATATATGATAATGAAAATTGTTATAACTAATTTGATGCATCATCTTAAATTTACATAATTACAAATTAACATGAAAAGTATACATATGTGTGAGATTTGGCATACATCATTGTTTTATTCTTGAATTTTTTTCATGTGTTCAGAATTAAAAGGTGAATGTTTTCTCAACCATCCCCAATTACATTCATTTCATGTTGCATTATATCAACAAATTACTCAATGAGTGATTGAACATTGGATTCCACTTGCTTAATTGTACAATGTTGTTTCTTCATCCAATGTTGTGTAGTGGTTTATGTCTACAACCATGTTATTTTTTCTTAATTATATGCTAGGTAAATAAATTGTGCCAACCCAACAATAATGTACTAAAAATTTCATGAATATCCTTTCATTGTATTCTAATGACCTTTCCTTTTAAAAAATTTTTTCATGCAATATGTTTGGAACATCCTAGATATAGGATATTTTTTCCAAATAACAAGTCCCAAAATTATTGTTTGATGATAATTTTTTCATTAGAAAGAAAATGTTAGTTTTAATTGATAAAGCAACATATGCATACACTAACATTACACTTGGCTCATCATACAAAGGTTTTTCAATCTTTGAATCAAAACAATCCACATTTGAATTTTTATGCATCCTCTTGACAATTGTGTATTAATTTGTTTTTATACACCAATTTTTTTTCCCTCATCATCTTCCAACATGTGATGTTAATCATAGGACACAAACAATGACCAAAGATAATGTCCATCAAAAATTGGTTGAATCAATGGTTATATATCCAAATCGACATAATTTTTGATTTAGTAGTTCCATATATTGTAGATCATCATCAAGAACAAATTCTTGAAGGCCACATGTAATCAGCCACCCTTTAGCAATTGTAATTCCATTGATTCAAAATGTCACATTTCGTTCCACACCTCTACCTCCTTCCAATTCGAAGAACCTTGGCATCACTTAGGTAATTTTTTAACCTATTCAAATGACATAATTCAATTTGCAAATGACCATCCTTGTGACCAAAGGAGTGATTTTGAATGTCATCATTGGCCTTGTTGCAAAGTGCATAAAATGATTCATCATTGTACATGTTAAGTTTTCAACCCCATGCATCATGACATCTTTCATAACATGACTTGACATTAAACCTTGGACATTGGATTATCTAACATTAAGCAAAATGTCTTTTATTGGCCAAAAGCTCCACATAGTGTAAGGTTTTTAAAATATCATGCAAAGGGATCGAAGAAAACAATTTAACATGTTCAAAGACCTTCATAATAAGTTTAAAATTATAATAATTTGATTATGTCCAACCACTTGATTTAATTTGTACGTTTTTGTGAGGTGGAGGCAATTGGGCAAATGGCCCATTTTTGTCACCTTTGTTATGAGGCAAAGGAAATGAATAAAACTCAAATTCTAATAGATAAAATTTCTACACTTTAATGGATAAAAACAGCATGAAATTTTGATATGCCATAAAAATAATTCATGAAATATTGTTGAAATGTTTATTGCATTCATAAAAGCTTACCTAAACTTCATTCTTAAAGTTTCATCTACATGTTATGTTAGTTTTTTGTGTTGGTCATGTTGGTTTAAAGATTCCATTGTTGTTTAATGCCTATATATATATACATTACAATTTTGGGGTTAGGGGTAAAAATTAGTCATGTGTCGAAAGAACATGACATAATGGGTGGCATGAGCCTCACTAGTCACAAATTGTCACTAGATTCGTTTATAGTCCTAGCTAATCCCATGGTTTCATGTTACAAATCATGGTTGATATTTGGATAAGTTTCATTGATGGAATAAAATTTAATGGATGATCTTCATTTCATCATGAAAATTCATCAAATTTTATCCATGAATGTTCATCCATAAGACCAATTACTAAATTATTTTACCAAGTTCACTTTAGTTTTTTCTCAATTCTATCACTATAAGAATCAACAATTTATTTGATGAGGAAAACTAGTTAACAATGACACAAAAGTGACAAAATCCAACCCGACCAAACAATCAATTTGGTCAAATCATGTTGAACATATATATTTTGACCCTTGGTTTTTTCTACTTGTAAAATTGGTTGATCTTCGATTAGTCGAATGAGACAATAATATTTGGGCAACCCAAAAAAAATTGAAATTATTTTATTAAAAAATGAATGACCAAAATAATAAGAATAATATTTTTTAAGTAATTATTTTCCTAATTAATTGATTACTTTCAATTCATTAATTAATTAATTTACCTAACCAAAATAATAATAATAATAAATTCATAAAATTATATATATGCACACCCTACCTTACCCTACCCTAGCATGCACCTATGTGTTATAATGGGTGGTATATGTTTAGAATTAGAATTGAACCTTGATTTCCATGGTCAAATGCCAATGTTTTTGACACCAACACCACATGTTTTTGTGACATAATGTGTCAAATAATGAATATAACATGTTTATTCCAAATCATTTAATAAGTTTAACTTTTGATATGCAATGTTTTTTCAATTTTTCTTCCCTACCTACTTACATACCTACAACTTCCCAACCATCTTCCTACGTGTTAGTAATTAAACATTTTTTTACAAAAATCATCAAGGAAAAATATTTCAGCATGATTTCATTTGAATTTATACTTCATTTGAATTGAGATAAGTTTAATTTTTTGCTTAATTTTAATTTATGTTTTGATCTTAATTTCATTTAATTTCTATATTTAAAAATGTATTTTATACTCATTACTTACATGCAACTTATTTAGTTTCTTACAAACTACCTTTCTTTGACCTACATTATACCTATGTACAACCTACCTTCCTACCTATCAAAAGCTCAAAAAATATACATGGAGTTGATTTGAAACTATATAACTATACCTTCCTATTTACCTACTTACAAGACACCTACTCACTATGTATTTACATACTTGGGTCTATTCAAGGTTGGGGTACCAAAAAAAAGAAAAAACCATAGGACTTTCTTAGGGCCACTTTTTACAAATTACATTTTAATGAAACCAATGTAAGTGAGAAAATTTCAATAGTTGAAAATAAAATAATTCATGTGATGGTGGTCACATGCATACATAATTGTGCATGAATATTTTAGTTTATAAGCAAAAATGTAGAAAATGCCAAAATGGGTTTTTAAAATCAACTAAACATGGTTTTTAACATGATTATTTCTTGCACATGTGGCTTCCATTTAGAGTTTAAAATTAAAAACCTGATGAATGTAAATAACTATGCAAATGATTCAATAAAAAAATCATTTCCCTTGTAACCCATTACTTCAAAATTTGAAGACTTTGAAATTTTTGTATGACTTATTTTTTCATCAAATTGATCGAATGAACATGTAGTTGGAGAAAGGGAAACATTTTTTTCTTGTAAATTTTGTTTGAAATCAATTGCAATATTTTTAGCACTTTGAAAAAAAATTTGTAATTAGGATAGTAAAGGACTCAAAAAGAGTTTTATACAACATCCAATGATCATTAGAGGTTTTTAAAAGCTTGTTTCTTTAATGTTTCAATTTTAGGATCATAACAATAAACCATAATTTTAATATATTAAAACATTACAAAAATCTAAACTTGTTATTTTTAATCTTGCTTTAATGTGTCAGCTTTTTTAAATAATAAAATCCTTATGGGCGAAGCAACACCTATCCCTAACTTTTTTCATTTAAAAACCCCAACCTTCAATAAACCCACTTACTACTAGGTTCCTATTTATTTACCTACCTAGTTATATAAAAACTTATAAACTGATTTTTCTTACCTTCTGTATATTTTATATTTTACAATCAATATTTTTTTAAACATTGATTTCTTAGAATTATATTCATAATTTATTTACTTATATACCCATTTTATCTTACATAAATCCACAGTAATAGTTATGACCATATACCTTACATGGATCACCTTAATTAACTAGTTATATACCCTTCCTTGTTATACTTATCTACTTCTTTTACTTGCGTTAATAATTTATGCAAGACAATAATAATATATTAATTTACCTATCCATGTTATTTATCTAGTAGTTACATTATCTTGCTTAAGCCTAATTAAATCTTTCCAAATAAGTAATGAATAAACTCCTTATTTATTTATTTACCTAACCTACCCTAACTTAACCTAACTTTCTTAACTAATTACCCAACTTTCTTAATTTTCCAAATTGGCTTTACCAATTGCCAAATCCACTTTACCAAATTGCAAAGTCAATAGTGCCCAATTGTCAAGTCCATGTTGTTAAATCAATATTGCCAAGTTGTTGATTGCACAACATTAAAGGATTGTCGCCATGTCCAAACGAATGTTGTAGGGGTATATAATTTACCCATATATACCCACATTTGATAAGGTACGGGTCAAGGTATATTATTTATTGTACCATATTTTTTCAAAATCAATATACCTTATCAAATGCATACCCAAAGGTATATAAAATTGGAAAAAATACCTAGTTCATACTTGAATCCATGTATGTTCTCAAAATTCCAATAAATCTTGTTAGCGTAATTTTCACATAAACCTTAAAATCACATACTAAACCTTAAAATTGTTCTCATTGTGATGGGTGATCATTATACAATATTGAAAAAAAATGTGTCTCCCGATAATTTTGGGGTGGTTGAAACAAATTTCTTAGATCCTATTCAAGAAGAGTTTGAAAACCAATTAGATCACTATGTCGAATTCATTGACACTTCATGTTTTGATTTATATATATATTTTTATGTTTAATAAGCAAGTTGCATGTTGCCAATTTGATTTCAATAGTTTCTCATTTATTTATGTTTAACACTAAAAAATGAAATATTTTAATATAATTTTATTATTGTAATTTGACATCACATCCAACTAGATTTAGGCTTATGAAAGTTGTTCAAATGAATTCCAAAACGTGAAAAAAAAATTCCATTTTTTATTAAATAAGATAAAATTATTTGCACATTTTGAACCTTTCTTAAACCCTAATCAAGGGTATATGATAATGAATATCAAGGAGCTTCCCCTCTACCAAATTTTTTTAAGTATATATATGGATTTTACTCCAAATGGAAAAAAAATCATAATATACCCTTACTTGATGGGTAAATAAATTGAAAATTTACATATACCCTTACTTTAGGATATATGAAAACATATATACAAACACAAGATTGGTCCAAAGAAATTCTAGATTGCCCAAATGAGCTTCAAAATGCCCAAAAAAAAAACTTTTAAGATAGTCAATGTTTTTATCTTGATCTATTGAAACTTGTATCCCCACAAAATCAAACTTGCTTTTCATTTTATTTCTTTCATAGGTTGCTTAAGTGGCCATGTCCTTTTTATTCCTTTCAAATTTTTCTCTCTTTTATTTGTTCTAACTTGATGGCTTTCTTAAGCTTGAAAGGAGCCCTTGCAAACTACCTTCCAACATATCGAGAGCAAATTGAAAGGCTTGAAGTTCATATTTCATGCTTTCTTTCTATACCTTTTCAAGAATGATGACAATTTTAAATTATATATGTACTATGTGAAAAACTAAGACACCTTGAGAATAAATAATTATTAAAAAAACCCCAATGTCATCTATGGTAGAAGGTTGTTTAAAAAATGTTAATTAAAGTGCATAAAATTGAATTTTAATTTGTTTCAAAAACGCATTGTCATCAATGACATTAGGTAATTTAAAGATATTTAAAGAATTCAAAATTCGTCATTGTTAACAACGTTGATTAGATTTGAAAAACGTTGTGGCACCTTCAAAGAAAAATGATTAATAACCCTCCATTGTCATTAGCAACACTTATAAATAAGTTTGAGGGAAGTTGTGGCACTTTTGGAAAATGAAAACAAAAACCCATTATTGTCAATGACATTTGGTCAATTTTCTCAAATAATAATAATAAATAAATAAATGACCATGGGGTGGATGTTAGCATAACAATAATAATATAATTAAAACATATTGAAAATAATCGCATCTAAAACCCATAACCATCAAATACATTTATAATGGAAGGTACATTATATTATTCAACAAATGATATATCATACAAAATTTAGATTGTGTTTCATCAAGTTTTAATTTATTAAAATTATGGGGAAAAAAATTAATCAATAATGGTTTAATGATAAAATGAAACATTCATCCATAATTTTGATGGAAGTTCTATTTATTAAAAACATGTAAATTCAAAAAAAAATCCATATACTAAATGAATGAAAATATCTTTCATTTATAATGAGGATGAATGCTTATATTCATCCCCATGTCATTATCATAAATTGTGTATGCGGAAATTAGATTGGCATGTAATTAAATTGTTATGAAAACTACCATGCAATTAGGGTACAACTACACTATAGAAATACGATGTATTAATAATTAAAATGTCACATTAGAATATTTCATAGTTGTACATTAATTCCACATTAGTTGCAACTTGGATCCTATATGGGTGTATGTATACAAAATATATACAATGATAGTCAACTTTAGTTTGACCATGATCACAAGTTGAAGCAAAGTGGTTAATTTCAACTGTGTTGCAACTAGTGTAATTTTAATACTAAGTGAACAACTACTTTGCCATTAACATAAAATGTTGATATGTATGATCATGCCATGTGTACAATTAGGTAAGGTCCATAACATCTGGAACTTACATCTTGTTTGTAATTAAAAGTTAATTAAATTGGCTAGTTTTATAACTCAATTATAATTACATGTGTCACTATGGTTTCATTACATAATTATTACTTGTCCATTATTTTGGAACTAGAGTGTTCAATGCATTTAAAATTAGTTGTCAACTATGTGCCAATTCATATTATTAAAAAAATTTACAAATTGTGCAATTCATTGAAGGTGTAAATGTAGGCCTTTAATTGGATTGGAATGGTGTATTAAAGTGTTTATGGGTATGTACATATAGATATCATTGTTTATACATTTCAAACTTTTCTAAATTAGATTATTAAATGTTTCATTGATGTGAGTTGATTCCTTTATTGAATTAATTAATTAAAATAATTCATTTTCATAAATATCTAAATAACTAAAATATAAATAATGCAATAAATATTATAGTTCTATTTTTTGTGATTGATGTTTGATTATTGTGTTAATAATATTTCAGTACACTGGAATTCACAATATCATGTTGGTATACATGCATATCAAACCATAAAATTTCATGAAAGGTGAAAATCTAATTTTGAATTGAAATTAAAAGCAATGCGTATATTTTATCAAACATTCAATAAGGGTGTATGTATGAATATGTCTTTATATACCTCAAGGTCTTCTACTCAAATTCATGTTTATTATTTAATATTTAAGAATGAATTATTTGTTACTAATTTTTACATTAGTAATTAATATGTAATGTAATTAATTACCATGAACTAGTTAATTAAAATAAATAATAAATAATTCATATGAATTCTTTAATCAAATTGATTAATTAGTATTTGATTAATTCAGATAATAAATAAATAATTATCTAATAACTAATTACTTAAACTTAGTAAATAATTATATAAATTTAATCAATTAATTCAAATAATTTTAGATAACAAACTTTGTTAATGAAGGTGAGTAATTATGAATTTTATTTGAATTCAAATCATCAATTGTCAGCATAATTAATTATATAATAATTATTTAAATAATTAATCATCGAATAGTTAATTTGACAATTAATTATTTGAATCAATCAACTAACTAATTATCTGAACTATAATAATTAATTCACATATTTAATTCAAATAATTAAAATCCAAATAATTATGTAAGATGATTAGTTATAAATTTCAAATTAATTACAAAATTAAAATAAAACAAAAAGTATGTGGGAACTTTTTTGTAGTTACAACTCAATGGTAACTACCATGCTACTAAAAGATTTAAGCCATATGTTTTGTCTTCAAAATCTCATTTCACAAATTATATAAAGGAGGTGTATCATCTTACATTATCACAATAAAATACATGTGCCATGTTGAGATGAGTTGGTAAGAGCTTAACACTAAAGACAAAACACATAACAAATTTAAAAACTTATGTGGCTAATCTTTAGTGCACCTACTCTTTTAGTATTCTACCTTCCTACCTACCTACTTGTTTACTTAAATAAATAAGTCCTATTTTTGGACCTACCTAGATAGTGAATAAATAGTTAAGAAAATAGGTAGATAGTAGGTAAGTTGGAGCTATATCAACTTACTTACCTATGGCTATGTACATATATACATATTTCTAAAATTCAATTAATATGCCACATGACAAATTTTGATTGTGCCATGTGTCATAATCCAAGACCATCTAAAATGAATAATCATAATAGATGATGGATGTAGTTGTAGAACAAACTTTAAAGGACTATATTTCATTTTTTCTCTAGAAATTTGCATTGAAGGGACCTGTAGGGTAGACATTTTGATACTTGCAAAAATGATGGCTTAAGGTTCCCATGTTTAACATTTTTATGTAATATTATTTACTTGGCTAAATTGTGAAGTTGATTTTGCATTTTTAGCAAGCACACCTTGTGAAATTACCGAATCAACATCCATATAATAAGTTTGCCAAGTCCAATTTGCTTTAAGTCATTAGGTTCACCAAATTGTCAACCGCACACATTGCCAAGTTGCCAACTCCATGTCACCAACGCTACATTCCCAACTTGTCAAGCCTATCAAACTATCCAAAATGCTTTGAATTGGAGTTGCCCAATTTTGCTTGAATTGTTTTTTTGGGGCCAAAATCTTGCCCCAAAAAGGAAGACAACCCAACTTTCAGACATTGCCAAAGGGCTCAAGACTTTGTTTGTTTCTATTAATTTTGTTTTATTTTGTTTCATTCGTGAGGGCCCATCCAAACTTCATTCATAAAATTCCATCGACCAAAATTCATAACAAGATTATTTGCTTTATGTTAGTTATTTCTTGTGTTAGTTATGTTGGTCTCAAGGCTCCATGGATGTTTAATGCAATTGCATATCTAATGTCGTTGCAATTTTGGGGTAAAGGTAAACTTCATGTGACAAGGTAACATGTAATAGGTGACATGACTTTTGCTGTTGACAAATTTTGTGACTAGATTATATGACAATCCTACATAATCCCATGTTCCCATATTACAAATCATGGATGATATTTGGATCAACTCTTATGTATGAAATAAAAATTCAAATAAAATTTCATGTATAATGTTTATTTCATCCTGAATGTGGATAAAAATTTATCCATGATCATTCATCCATTGAACATTCATGAATGATATCTCAGTAATGCTCATCCATAAAATATGAATATTTTTGGCTCAACTATTTTGTAAGTTCACTTTACCTACTTCCCAATTCCACTTTGTAAATGGTGAAGTCCAGGTTAATATTTGGCTATTTTTTAAAATTGACTTTTCCGGCCTGTCAAGTCCACTTTGTCGAATCACAAAGTCAACAGTGCCCAATTGTCAAGTCCAGGGTGCCAAGTCAGTATTCTTAAGCTACCAATTCCACACCACCAAGGCAATATTGCCAAATTGTCAAGTTCACATTTGCTTTGTGAACTGCCAATAACATAAATTTATTCTGGTCTGCTGAAACTTCTGCCCAAAAAAATCATACCCTTTCAAAATTCAAACTACCCTCTAAATTAAATTTCAACATATTGAGAGCAACTTGAAAGGTTTTGAGTTCACATTTCATATTTTCTGTACATCCATTTTTATGAATGATGTGGATTTAAAGGCATCTTAATGGAACATAAGTTCATCCATGAAAATTCATGAAAGATGATATTCATTTAAAAAATATCACTTATAAATTTATTTCATCTATGAAGTATAGTCCATTTAAAAAAAAATTGACATGAAAAGACAATTCTTTCTTGTGGTGCATTCAATAACTCTTTTTATTTTTGTCATTCCTATACACATATATTAACTTGGTCGTCATTGTTTTTTTTTAAAATTGTCACATTAAGAATTGTAATAGTGTAGGGTAGAACCGTACATCACCAAATATGTACTTAGCATTGAATATTGTCCAATATTTTCCTCATTCTTTAACCCAATTGAGCAATTTTTGTGTCATTGGACCTGCAAATTGCAGGGTTACAAATGTTCTTTGAGTGTTAGAAGTAAAGAAAACACAGGAAGAGGATCAACAATAGTTTGAAAAAAATATTTTTAGACCCCTCTTTAGTTTCGGCCCCCTATCTTCCTCATTTTTCTTCCATTTTGAATGATTTAAAACATGATGGGTGCATCAACTAGGGTTTTAGAAAAGTACTTTTAATTCTGAAGGCAAAGATGCAAGAATCCAAAAATTTAAGCTCAAAATCCTAATTGTTTGATTTCTCATGTCATTAGACATTGAACCTCCTTACGCCATACCCCCATATCTTCCCCATTCTTTTATGGAATTAAGCAAAACTTTGTAGGGTTGGAAGTGCTAGGTGAGGGTTACAAATGGTCTTCGAAATTCAGAAGTAGAAAAACGATGTCTGAGGATTCAACCTCCTTGGAGTTCTTAAGTGTTCGCTTACCGGCCTATCTGAGCTAGTTTTACATTAACAAAATTATTTATGAAATTTTTGATAAGTATCCAATACTTGGTGGGTGCTTTGTTTTGTGGAGCCTGCCAGGAACCTACAAACCCTAGTTGACATGTTGAAAATCTCCTCAAAACCTAGGTGGAGTGGTATGTTCTAGAGACATGTCCTAGAGACAGGTTCTCTTCAGTGTAATTTTAGGACTATTTCTAGAGCAACTTATTATCCTGGGTCATTTCTGGTAGCATGCATATTCATTTCAATAAGAGGTTTTGGTTTGGAAAATGTTTGTGAAGAAACATGTAAATGTGTTTCCCTATATGGCTATATCATTCTGACCACAATCATTCATGTGTACGACAATGGTCGCCACCTCATGCTCCCCAAACTTTTGGTTGGTTTTAGTAGAATGTAGCAGATGATGCAACGGCGGCATTGCTGAATGGAGGTCACAACAGCTTTGAGGATGGATCTCTCACGCCCACAAGAAGATGAATCTCTGACGCCAACAACAAGGTGAATGCACCAATCTTGCAAAACAATTTTTTTGCTTTGAAATTTTGCCAACATGTTAAAAACTTTTTGAGGTTATGACCACTAAAAGGTTTCTTTTGAAATCTTTTGAACTTTTTCACCAAAGAAGTAGGCTAGGGTTTTTGGGACTAGGTTTGCCAAATTTAAAGTCAATCCTCTTGAAGGTTGTCAAATAGCAACAAGATTATAATTTTTCTTTATTTGTCCTATAGTCAAATTTGACTACATCCTCTTGTGAATGGTTGAGAGTGTGGCTACACCCCCAAAGTGAAAAGAAAACCTTGATAGACCATTATTTCATCCTATACTCAATAAACCCTAAACCAAGAAATTAGTTTTGAAAAACATTTTAAAAAAGGATACAAAAATGTGATAGGTCTAAATGTTCATAGAAGTGCGCACAAAAAGATGGATGCCAATGCACGTTGATGAAGAATGATTGAAAGTGCATCTTCATCAGTGTTAAAATGTGCAAATATTGTTAATTTTCTTAATCCAATATCAAACAATATAAAATTGAATGTCAAGTTAAATTTCTGAAAATGTGCAAATATTGTTAATTTTCTTCAACAATATAAGTACCAATCTTGTGACCAATAAATTGGGTATTTGCATTACAAAATCCCCCTACCAAATACTAGGAACCATCTGCTGCCGCTCCCGCTCCCGAGAGTGATTGTTTCGAGCCATCCCTTTCAGCTGTCGGGGTTTTGGAGGATTTTACGGTCATTGCAAGCGGATCGATGTTCTTCAATCTGGATTTGTTCCACCAACAAGTGTGCAAGTGGGTGCAGATTGCATTCGGGTCGACTTGAGACGCTCGAGAGGGAATTGCGTTTAGGTCTACTTGGGATGCTCTTGGATTGTAAGCAGCGACAGAATTGGCAAGGGGGTTTGCCAAAGCAAAAAATTCTTCATCATCATCAGTGCAGCAAGTGCAATTCCCATGTGCAAGATCTAAGTCTGTTCTAGATCGCAAATGCTCCACCACCACATGGAGAGTTGGACGAGGAGGATCTTGTTGCTACGTGTCAGTATGCACCCGCGATTTCACTTTACACATCAACAGCTTTCGCAGTACACTCCTCTTCATTCCAGACTGCCCCGAATAGAAACAAAGGCGGCACTCAGTGATTAAGGCAAATGTAAGCTTTCCTATGTTGTTCCTCTCTATGTACTGCCTCCTTCTAACAGTACGTGTGTTTTGTTTCTTGAAAATCTTGACCTGATTTGATTCTAGTGATATCGTCCCAGTCAAATCGAGAGGCTAGATACAATCTGTGCAAAATGCAATACCTCATCCTGGCTTCTATGTGATCAGAGTTCACGATTTGGGAGGAAGTTTTTCTCGAGTCCCTGGAGGTCACACACAGAAACCATGGCAGGAGTTCTTTAGGGATCCTTCGCAATGTTGGGATCATAGATCAGAAAAGGTAAGTGAACATCAAACCTGTCAGAGTTCACATGTCAATGGAGCCATACATCTTGTTGGTGTCAATCTTTTTTCTCTCCGTTGGTTGTTGCTATCCTGCCCTGGTCTAAACTGGGCAGAATTTCTTTTCAGGTCCTTTGTACTGGTGGAGTAGTAGTTGTAGGCTGGAGAAGGTAGGTCAATGCAATATGCTGATGGAGGAGGTCAGTGCAGCTTTCTCTGTTCTTATGAAACCATTTATTCCTGGGATGTGGAGAATACATGGCTGATCACCTTGATCTGGATTTCTGGTCATCGCCAAATGAAAGGTATCCAGATTTCAAACACAAGAACACTTGGGAAGCACTTTGGGTTGAGGACTGACAAAACTCACCATGGGTGGCATCAGAGATAGTTGCAAAGGTACCAGGTATAGTGCAATTCAATGTATTTGCATGCAATCAGAAGCTTACAAAACATGTGAAGGATGGGCAACTTGACAGGGTGATGCAGCTTTTCCAAAAAATGCGACAATGAGTGAGTCCTAACAAATTCACTTTTATTCAAGTGATTAAGGTATGTGCTCCTTTATGAACATTTGAAGATGGCAGGATTGTTCATAAACAGCTCATTCAAACTGGTTGTAAGTCCAATGTCTTCGTGGGGAGTAGCTTAGTGGACATGTATGCAAAATGTGGGAGCATTGAGGATGCTTGGAGAGTGTTCAACAAGATGCCATCTCAAAATGTGGTCACTTGGAGCACCATGATATTGGGACATGTGAAATGTGGGCAAGGGCAGAAGGCACTTGGACTCTTTCAACAAATGCAACAGGAAGGTGTGCAACCAAACTCTGTTACTTTTGTGGGGGTGCTGAAAGCATGTGCCAGCATGGTTGCAATTGAAGAGGGTAGGTGTGTTCATTGGGACATCATTCAAAGCGGTTTGGAATCTGATGTCTTTGTGGGGACTAGCTTAGGTAACATATATGCAAAGTGTGGGAGCATGGATGATGCTTGGAGAGTGTTCAACAAGATGCCATCTTGAACTGTGGTCACTTGGAATGCCATACTTGGAGGATGTGCCGTGAATGGGCATGGTAAGGAAGCTCTTAAATATTTTGAACAGATGTGCGCAGAAGGTATACAGCCAGATGATACCACTTTTATTTGTCTTCCGTCAGCTTGTCACCATGCAGGTTTGGTTGATGATGGCATGCACTGTTATGCTTCAATGGTCACTAACTATATGATTTCTATATGGTTGGAACATTGCACTTGCATGGTCGACCTTCTTGGCCGTGCTGGCCATCTACAGGAGGTAGAGAATATGGTCATGGCAATGCCCTGGAAACCACATGTGGCTGCATGGATGGCTTTATTTGGTGGTTGCAGAATTCATGGTAATGTGGAGATGGCAGAACGTGTTGCCAGATGAATTCTTGAAATGGAACCTGACAATGCTGCTGATTATGGGCTGCTGTCAAACATCTATGCTGCTGCTGGCAACCGGCATCTCTGTGAGAATGTTAAATGTTAGAGAGACGAAAAAGGTCGGATGAAATAGCCAGGTGGCACCTGGATTCAACTGAACAATGAGGTGCATATGTTTGTAGTAAAGGATCAAAGCCACTGCCAGATTATTGAATTCATGCAGATCTGCAGAGGTTGTCAGGGCTCATGCACAATGTGGGGTATGTGCCTTGTACAAGATTCGTTCTGCATGTGGTGGAAGAAGAAGAATTGGTGTTTCAGGTGTGTCACCATAGTGAGAAACTGGCTATTGCACTTGGGCTCATCAACATAGCTCCTAGTAGTCCTCTCTGAATAATAAAAATCTGTGGGTTTTTTAAGATTGCCACACTTCCAAGAAGTTCACCTCAAAAATATTGAGGGATGAGCGAATCACTTTGATCACTTTGAAGATGGTATTTGTTAGTGCATGGACGACTGGTAATGCCAGTAATCTGTCTTGTCAATCACTGTGTCAAGTTCATTTTGTTTTGAGTAGCATGTCTAGTAGTCTGATGTCTTTATGGGGAATAGCTTGGTTGACATGTATGTGAAATGTCGGGGCAAAACGCACCGAAACTATTTCAATAAATGCAACAGGAAGCTGTGTGACCATTTTGTGGGATTGCTGAATACATGTGCCTGTGTTGTTGCACTTGAATTGGGCAGGTGGGCTCATGATCAGATCATTCAATGTGCATGGGATTTAGGTGCCTTAGTGGGCAGTAGCTTGGTTGACATGTGTGCAAAATGTGGGAATATGGGAGGATGCTTGGAGATTCTTCAACAAGATGGCATCTCAAGATGTTGTCACTTGGAACACCATGATTGGCACATGTCCAATGGTTGTCCAGATGATGAAAATGCTTCAACTCACCACCTTCCACCGCCTTCTCCTACTTCTGAAAGGTCTACCAACAAGATCATGGATTCCCTGTGCCAAGAGAACAATAATGTCCCATGACTATCTTAATCCATGAGCTCAAGGATTCAGTGCATAGTGAAAAGGCCAACTAGGACCCAGTTGCCATTTGCCTGGAGGGTTGTTCCATTCCTGGTTTATCTGTAGGCAGGTTGCTAAGTTATCAAGATGCAAGTGTCAGTTCATAAGATGAAAACTTGCACTTGACTTCAAATTGAGAAACAACAGAATCAGATTTGCCTTTCAAGATTGGGTGAAGATCTCTGTCCTTAAATAATCAATAATTTCTCCATATTACAAATGATTGACAATATGTAGGTTATTCAACTCATCTAGATCATATACTAAAATATTCAAATGAAAAATTTTCAATTCTGTTTCCTTTTTACCTGTTTTACCAATGTTTATTCCTTCTCCGTTGGATTAATATGAATAGCATTGATGTCATATGCCTCGTTTTCTTATATTGTACAACATTCACATGATTTCTAGAATGGATATTTTGATTATCCATCATTCTTCTTAACCAACCATCCAAGTGTAGGCAATCCTGAAGGGCACTTCTGTACTGGTGAAAATTGGCTTCAACACCTATAATTGAAGTTACATGAAAAAAAAATGATATTTTATTATGCCTCAAATACTGTTCCATGAAAGCTCTGCCACCTAGCATGGTCCTTATGACTATAATTTTACCCAAACTGCATACACTAAGCCTAAAATGCAGAATCATTCTTTGGAATTCCTAAATTCCAAAGCCAATTTGACATTTGGCCATACAATACTATTTTGTATTGCAATCATGTCCCAATGTAGTGATATGGCACTCCTCTTTTCCTTCCCTGTCCGAGGATCATCATAGAATAGCAGCACATGTCTTCATCAACCAAGCCTGGATGGTTGCAAGCTGACAGAAGGCAAAGAATAGTGATATGATTTGACTGTATGTGTTCTTTCACTTATCCATCAAAG
>Ga0116227_10007175_pt1 | contig 21948 bp, 8 predicted proteins | sample S1TSphgellanicum_FD_89693 | JGI IMG/M metagenome (GOLD analysis project Ga0116227, IMG submission 89693) | Host-associated microbial communities from peat moss isolated from Minnesota, USA - S1T2_Fb - Sphagnum magellanicum MG | ecosystem: Host-associated > Plants > Peat moss > Unclassified...
ATGTGGAGTGCCCCCCAACCCCCAAAAAAGGGAAGGGGGGGGGGGGGGGGGGTGGTGGGGAGCTTTAAAATGGGACTAAAGCAAATGCACAAGTGTGAATTCAAGGTGAGATCAACCTACATGAACTAAGAAAAAAAGTGGTTAATGCAAGTGTAGCCAAAATGGTGCATGGATGAACTATGAACAAGCTAAACTCATAAGACACACCATGATTCAAACTTGAAGAGGAGCCACCACCTCCTATCCTTAGTATATTCTATGATTAAGTTGATTGGGCAATGTATCAAAGTGTTCAAAATTTGTAAACTCATAACACCCACATACACATTCCAATTGAAGATTTTTCAAAGGTGAAGTTGTAGCCATTGAAAAGAAATTTCCAACTCCATATCACATGTTCAATTTGGAGGTCATTAGACCTTTATTTCTTGGGTTTTAATGGTCGTGAATTAATTTGCCAATTTGACTATTGACCCTTTTTAAAGCCATTTAATTACTGATTCATAACTTCAAATGGGGAATGTGAACCAATTTTTGACAAGTACACTTCAAGACCTTTCCAATGGTATATATTAAGAATTTAATTTGGACCAAGTTTACTACCTACATGGGGTTCTCATAGAATTATAATTCTCAAAATCCTTTTCATTTTGAATTGTTTTGAATTCCAAAACATTTTCTTGACCCACTTCCATTCGTATGCCTTTAATTTCGATTGCAAGCCCAAGGCCATTAGGTTTGCCACAAAATTTCAACCTAAAAGTTTGATTTAACAAATGCTTAAAAAGGTTGAAAAAATGGTTCAAATTGGCCAAATCTGTTTCGGGGGGGGTGGTAAAGGAAAACACAACAAATATAACTTCTAATGACAAAATTTTGAAGAGTTGGTATATGGGTGGTTTTGTATGATTTTTCATGGGCTTGTAGAATTTATCATATGGTTGTCCCTGGACAATTTGAGGGACAATTCTAAAAACAATTCATAACTACTTCATCATTTCCCAACTTAACTACTTCATTTTTTAGTATTTACTTTACTCCTTTCCCCTACCCACCAGTAGGGATATGAAAAAAAATATTATTTTATTTTGAAGCTTAACTATCTCATTCCTTTACTAATAACTACCCCATTTTTTTGTTTATGACTACCTCCCTCTTTTACCTTACCCACCATGGATATAATGTTTAATACAATTTAAATTAAATTTAAAATTGACATAAATAATAATGAGATATTGAAAACCAAATGGAAACATGATACGAAAAAAAAGGTTGAATGCCATTGGTAGTGCACAACAACACAGAGCCCAAGTTTATATATTAAATTACAATTGTTAACCCAAAAATTAAAAAAAATGTTCAAAGGTTTTTTATTTTCATATTTATTTTATTTTCAAATTTGGTTAAATCTTCTTATGTTTGATTACCAATATTGGTATGGTATATAAGCCTAATCCTAGTATTGAATCATGAACTTGCAATATCATGAAATTTCAATAGAATCCATGTGAAAACTATAAAACAATATGTTAGTGGAAAATCCATGGGTTTCAAAATGTAAAAATGGAACAAATTATATATATATTACTTCTATGGAGATGACATATATTTTTTACTTATAATGTTTTGATGTGAACTATGTATGATTTACATTTTAACTAAATTTGTGCAATTATTGTGATATAATTTTGCATATAAAATGTGATTTTTGTGTATTAAAGAAGAACATTCACATATGTCATTCAAAAACAATGTCTCATTACTTTGAATATTTCAAATATTGAATATGTATAAATATCATTCATATTAACCATAATATAAAATTCATGCAATTTTTGTACAAACCTATGAAAATTAAATTTCACACGAAATTTGCACCAACCTATGGAGCTTGATAAGTTTATGATGCAAGGACCTTATCAAGCTCATAGATGATATGAGCCAATACAAACTTTGAATTAATACCATTTGGTTATAAGGACATGAATTAATAGTGTGGAAATATGAGTGGGTAAAAAAATCATGTTAAATATTAAATTTTAATTTAACTAAACCCATTGAAACTTAGGAAAATATAATAAACATTTAAATAAGGGATTTCATTGTTTTTTTGGGTGAATACATTTACCATGTCATATAGACTTTAGAACTTTGATGAATTTTGATGTTTTTGAATTTTGATGTTCCTAATCATTTCATTTGCAAAAGGTTTTGAAAAAGTAATGGTTATTTTCCTTAAATTGTTTAATTAAGAGTAATTTTCAAACAAGTTTTTTTCTCCTTTTTAAATGGATATAATTTTCTATGGTACTTAGATGGTATTCTATTTGAATTTTTTAATAGATAATTAATTGAGTAAGTATAATTTAATTATGAATTTTCAAATTTCAAGAATGTGATTTCTAAAAATGTCATGACAATAGGGAATGAAAATTTGTAACAATTCTCATCTTTTTTATTTCAATGAAAACTTAAGGCCATATATTTTTTCCATGCAATGGATAAACATGAAAAAAAGCTTATAATTTTAAAAATATTTAAAGAAAAATAATCTTTGGCCAATTTTTCTACTTCTACCCAATATCAAATATATATTAGTGTTGATAAGTTCCTTGACTTGTAATGTTAAACCTTGGTGTTTTGATTTTGGTTCCAATGACTTGAACTCAAATCAACACCCCTTTAGTGCAATTTTCACAAAAACTAAACCGTGGAACTGAAATTTTGCTCAAATTGGAATGTTGAAAACTGACTCCTAAGCATAGGTTCAAGTTATTTGGGTAAACAAATTGAATTTTTTTGAAAAGTTGACAAGTAGGCTAACCTTTATTAATAAGTGAATAGTTTTAATTAGTTATACAATTCTACACCTATACAATCCCTAGTTTTAAAATTCCATACCTATATAAAATCCCCAATTTTAATTTATCATAACTCCACATACTTATATAATCTCCAACCTTTAAGAGTTTGAGATGCAAATTCTTTAAAATGTACCAAAATCTTGTCACAACGTCATCATTTTTTGTCTTTTTTACCTAGTCTTTTTTTACCATGTAAAGACACATTTATGGACAACTATGATGGAATCTAGAATTGTAATAGTTTAAAGTATAATCCTCTTGAAAATTTTGACAACTTTGATTCATTATTTTTTATGGGGATCAAATTATAAAGTAAAAAAGTATTGTAGTACGGATTAAGTCCTTTTCGTCCTTTGTGGTACACTTTAAAAGATTTTCACCTTTTGTAATTTATAAGTGGAATTAAACATGGTTTTCAAAGTTGACCTAGAGATTTTAGAATTCAAAAAATGCCAAAACAAGAATAAATAAAACTTGCACATGAGGCACCTACCAGATTTTTAAAATATCAAACTAAGATCAAAGGTTTTTTTTTAAATTTTAAAAGAAGAACCGACCAATATTGGTATATTCCCAAGTTGTCTTATTATTGAAAAATCTATTGATCACCTACCATCTAATTATTAATTCTTTTGAAAATTGATAAATAACATACCTACATGGTACATATCATGTTTTAATAAATAATAATTCCCTTATGGGCCAAGTTTTGACTTTTCAAAATTTGAAAACCTATCAACCTTAAAACCCTATACATGGATACAATAAAATAAATAAATAATATACACCAATAGGATTTTAGAAAAAAACAACTACGTTTACAACTAAATTTATAGTAATTTTGGATAGAATGACTATAGTCATTAGAATTGTGCCGAACAACTTGTTTAAGCAACTCAACATGACATGTGTCAAGTTGTGTCCAAAACAACTATGTGTAATGTCCACATAAATTTACAATTAAAATAAAAATATGTAATCATTTTATAGTCATTTAAGACGCATGTAACCATGTTATAGTCATTTACGATCAAATTTAAAATGCTATTACAAAGAATTGAACCTTCATTTCCATTGCCACAAACCAACTCCTTAACCATCTAATCGATACTTCAACTTGTGATATATTATGTCATCACATAAATATAAACATGTATATTTCAAATCTTATGCATATTCTTATCATTATTTAAATATGTAAGTTCATAATAAATTAATTTCACATTTTAATTACATATTTGTATTTTATAAATAAATATTTTAATTCAGTATTCAAATTTAATCTTTTCAGTTTTTTAAATTTTAGTTATGAATGAAATATAATTTGAAAATTTTTAATACTTAATATTTAATATATATATATTTTTATTTTTAAATAATTAAATTAAAATTATTTAATTTTTTGAGCCATAATAAAAAAAATTAAATTACAATTAATCCATATTTTTAATTCCATACTTCTATAAAAATTATAATTTTTAGATGTACATATATTATATCAATTTATAATATTTATTTCAAATTTTTCATTATAAAATTTTAAACTATAAACATACAAATAAATATCACATGATTTAATTTTTAAAAATAAATTTAATTAGCATTGATTAACCTTTATACATGTATGCATGCCATTTGTAAAAAAAATGAACTAAAATATAACATTTTAATAAATCCTAAAAGAATGATTCCACTTGAACTTCATATACACACGTGTTTTTATGTAATGCGTACATGATTATTGTCATTACAAAATGACCTATGAAAAAATTTATGAATGTACATGTTAAATTATATTTTATAATATATGATGTCAATTATTATTTACATTTTTGATATAATTCACAATATACACATAAAGTATGACTACAATTATGTTAATTTGATTACATATTTATACCATGTGGCAAAATTACACATGTTAAATGTAAAGTGATGGACATTAATTTTTCACATCATATCTTAAAGAATACTACAATTTGTTTAATAGGTAGTTGCATAAAATATCAAATCCTTTAAATATCATATGTAATATCATAATGTCATAGTTATTATTGTTGGTTAGTCACTTTAACAACTTTATATCTTTAGCTTGAAAGTATATAAAATTGAATACATGCCCACATTATGTTCAACATTCATTCAATTAACCCATTAATCATAATAACCACTAGATTGCAACTATACATATTGCCACATAAGCTGGATAGTTGCAAATATGGTTCATAGTTGTTTATTTAATTGTTGATGATCACTAGTTATTTAAGAAGTGGTTACATAGGACATGAATTCTTCTAGTGATACAAACTAAATTTTATTGTAAAAATCCTTATAACATACTTTACCTAGGCAATATAACCAATGCTTCTCAAGGTAGGCATTTGATAATTGAACTTTTTGCAAAACTAGCAAGTATTACCAAAAATTAATGCAATAAATTGATAATTAATGAGTGTAAATTTTCAAAAGAATGATATCAATTGGACCACATAGGGTATTGATATAAACTAGCTAGCCAATTATGAAAGGAAACAATAATTGATCAACATTATTATGTGTTTTTCTCAAATTTGTGAAGTAGGTGGTTGCCACCATACAAAAAAACTTCAAAGGTGTAGCCAAATTTGGCTTTATATCAAAGAGGAAAATAGGAAACTTTAGGATTCATGCTACATGTCGTTGACATGCTAGAAACTATTGTCTAAACATGGCAACATGGGCCCATTTTTCCTCATACTATGGTGACATAGCCCCATTTTTTCCAAAAAAACCCATTTACACTATTCACCACCTTTTTTTCTTGTCATTAAGATGCAAAATTTCACCCCAAATAAATCATTAACCAACCCTATATATACATGTCTTATATCAAATTTAGCCTCATGTATATATGTTCTTCATAACATGCAAAATGTGGTCTCAAAGACCTAATACTAGGACTAGCTATGAAAATTGATAGTCGATAGTCCATACCTATGTGGGGCATGTATTTGTTTTTTTTGGTAATAGTTGAGTCTAAGTATTTGAAAATAAAAACTTCAAAAAATCTCTTGAGTCCAATTTTTTTATTTTTAGGAGATTTAAAGAATCATTCAAATCTAAATCTTACAAACCCAAAAAAGGTAGTTATGAAGTGGGGGCGAAGGTTAGGGTATCTAATTAACTAGGTGTAATGGATGCAAACATTAGGCATTATCTTCCAATAGATGGAATTTATCCATAATGTTTATCTAGGGTATAAACATGGTAAAATACACAAAAAGTAGTGTAAACAACAAAATATTAGGGTGCTTAAATAAAAGGATTAACAAGTAGATGATTTTATGCGGATAATGATTTATTTTTATTTTTATTTTTGTACATTATTTCTCTTGTTTGCATGGACTTCAAAAGCTAAATTATTATAATCATGTTTTTAAAAACTATTTGCAAGTACTTGAATTAGACCTAAATTTTGTGGCAATTTGAAAAATAAAGTTCAAGTACTTGAAAGTAGGTGAAATATTTTTGCAAATTTTTTTTTCAAGCACCTTAATATTGATGTGGTGAACATTCTAATATAATTTTTTTGGTTAATGGAATTTTTTTTCATAACTAAAATCATCCCCAACCCCTAAAAAATGATAATTTTTGGGGACACTTTTGAGGTATTTTTTTAAGTCCAAATGATATGACACAAATTGCTTTGAAAAGCTAGAGGGATACGAGAGATCCCCATGAAAAAAACTAAAATTTTTGTTTGTTTTGAAATGTTAAAAGAAGGTTAGAAGTTTGAAACAATATTTTTTAAGTAGAAAACAAAGTAGAAAAATGTACAAAATATCTAACTTGCACCTTCCATTACTCCTAACTAAATCTTACTTAACTTTTAGTTAAATTTTAGTTAACTCCTAGTTAAATCCCAATTAAATTTTAGTTAATTCCTAGTTGAGTCCTAATTAATTCGTAATTAAGTCTTAGATAACTTTTAGTTAACCCTTAGTTTACTCCTAATTAAGTCCAAGTTAACTTTTAATTAAATTCTAGTTAACTCATAGTCAATTACGAGTTAGGAGGTTCCCAAGAAGCTTCCTTATTTGATGCACACATAGAAACCTCCTTGGAAGTTTCCTTGAAATAGGTTCCCAAAGGGATATAAAGAAGAGTAAGACCATTCATTTCCTTTAGTTTGTTCAACACTAGTCTTAGGCACGATTTTGCACCAGAGCCTTGTCATGTTTTTTTCATGTTCATGTTTGCAAATGTTAACATAATAAATATCCATTTTCACATTTGTTTTGCACATCTCATGTTCTTGTTTTAGTTCTTGTGTTCTTATTTTCAAATCACATAATCTTGTTTTGTTTTTTGTTTTGAAATTAAATTAAAACCTTTCCTTTAACCTTTATTCTCATGGTTATTCATGTCCTTGACACCATGCATAAGGCTAAAACCTAGATGAGTACAAAAAGGTTATTTTGTCGTGGTTTTTGAAAAACCCCCTTAAAAACACATGTCGAGTTTTTAACAAAATCCTACAAAATTGAATTTTTGCTAAATCTTTAAAGCTTTGACAAATAATCTTAATATTTTAAACATACATATAAGGCTACTATCACTACTACAATTCCTATTTGTTTTTACTAGAAATTTTGGTAAAAAAGTACCCATTTTGGACAAACGTAAAAAAAAACTCCCAACCATTTTGGACAAGTCGTTTTGAACTTGTCCATAGTGACTAGGCCATGTATTTTTTTGACCAAGTTTAAGTTGACATTTTTTACTACTCATTTCAACTAATACTTTTGACTAATCATTTTGATTAATCAATATAATAGTCAAATGAACACCATAGGCAAATGCCATGTGGCATTTAAACAATGGCCACCCAAATTAAGCCATGTGGCATCTAAACATTGGCCACCTAGGTTAAACCACGTGGCATTTAAACATTGGCCATTAAGTTATGCCATGTGACATTTAAACATTGGCCACTAGGTTATGCCATGTGAATAAAACTTAAATAACCTAGGTTAGACCTAAAATCAGATACCTACTCCTAAGGTCCCCATGTCTAGGAACCTACAATCTAAACTTCTAAGCCTAGGTTTAGGAATCTATAATTAACAACTAGGTGTAGAAGCCTAAAGTAGGCTAGGGCAACTTAAGCTAGGACCTTTATTAAGTTTAAATGCACATTACTTAAACTAAATATACACTTAGATGACCTAGGTAGGAAAATCTTATTTCATTGTGAATTTGGCCTTTAAAATTGAACCTTTTTAATTGGCTCATCCCAAGTGGCTTTTCTTTATAAAATATTTTTTATGTCTTGGATGCTTATGGTGTATTTATTTATATTGCTCATCATTTGGAAAGGATGACAAACAAAATGGGACAAACTTTTGGGAGGGAAAAACATTTTCATGTCCACACAACATTAGAACCTTTTAGTTCACACAACATTATTCCTAAATAACTATGTAAGATACATAAATTAAGTAAATAAATAAATGAATAAATAAAGAGATAAGTAAATATGTATGTTAATTAAGTTGGAATAAAAATAAGTAATAATTAATGTCTAGTTATTTAATTATAATTAATAATTACAACCAAATTACAACTAATTCTTACAAATTTGACATAATTCATTATATATTATCAACAATGTATTTGTAATAATTAATATTTAACTATTTAATTACACATTCATTAGTGTATTTTAGGTAAATAACTAGTTAATCAACTAGTAATTTATCATAGGCATAATTGGCATACCCTAGCCTATATAATTAGGTTATTTATAAACTAAAATATAAGTAAGTAGGTGCAATATAGGTAGGAAAAAATACACATACATGTAAGTTAATTGTATTTAGGTTATTTAATCACATACTTACATTACATAAGTTAAATAAGTGGCTAATTTAAGCTAGGAAAAATTAATTATGGCAAAATTACTGATAATTAAATTAATTATCATTCAATTAACCATATCTAAACAAATATGGTGAAACTAACCATGAATACAGTCAATAAGGCTAAGCTAACCTATGAATAAATATGGCTAAACTAACCATAAGTAAAGTAAATATGGCCAAACTAACCAATGAATAAATATTTTATAATTAGACTAGAAATGATTGAATTAACCATGAGTAAAATAAATATGGCCAAACTAACTAAAAAATAAATAATTTATGGTTAAACCAACCATAGGTAAACTAAAAATGGTTAGACTAACCATGAATAAAATAAATATGGCTAAACTAACCAATGAATAAATATTTTATGGCTAACCAATTATGCACAAATTAATTATGGCTAATATTAACATGAATGACATAATTATGGCTAAAATCAAAATGGTTAAAATATTTATGGCAAAATCAACCATGGCTAAACTAGAAATAGTTAAACTAACCATGAATAAATAAATTCGGCTAAACTAACTACTAATAAAGTTCATATGGCTAAACTAATTAATGAATATATATTTTATGGTAAAACCAATTATGGAAAAATTAATTCTAATTAAAATAAACATGAATGAAGTAATTAGGCTAAGATGAAAATGGTTAAAATAATTATGGAAAAATTAAACATGGCTAAACTAGAAATGATTAAGTTGACCATCAATAAATACATTTGGCTAAACTAACCACTACTAAAGTTAATATGGCTAAACTAACTAATGAATAAATATTTTATGGCAAGACCAATCATGCAAAAATTAATTATGACTACAATAAACATCAAAGAAATGATTATGACTAAAATCAAAATGGTTAAAATATTTATGGAAAATTTAAACATGACTAAATTAGAAATGGTTAAATTAACCATAGGTAAATAAATTTGGTTAAACTAACCATTAATAAAGTTAATATGGCTAAATTAACAACTGAATAAATATTTTATGGCAAACCAATTATGTAAAAATAAATTATGACTAAAATAAACATGAATGAAATAATTATGGCTAAAACGAAAATGGTTTAAAACATTATGGCATAATTAAACATGGCTAAATTGGAAATGGTTAAATTAACCATGAATAAATAAATTTGGTTGAACTAACCACTAATAAAGTTAATATGGCTAAAACAACTAATGAATAAATATTTCATGACAAAACCAATTATGCAAAAAATTAATTATGATTAAAATAAACATGAATGAAATAATTATGGCTAAAATTTAAAAAATGGTTTAAATAATTATGGCAAAACCAATCATGGTTGAACTACTAACCATGAATAAAATGAATTTGGCTAAAATAAACATGAGTGAAATAAGTATGGTTAAAATAATTATGACAAAACCAACCATGGTTAAATTAACAATGGTTTTAAATTAATCATGGGTCTATTGATTATGGTTAAATTTATTAGGGTAAAATAATAATATTTAAAATATAAATATCATTATTTTAGTTATGTTTATAATTACCATGGTTAAAACATATGCGATTAAACAAACTATGTTTAATTGACCATTATTATATTAGTTATGGTTAGTTTTAATTTTAATTAGTTTTTTCATAGTAGTTGAGCCATAATTAATTTTCAATATAATCAATTTAACTATAGTTAAATAAACCATATATATATAGTTTAATCATAATTAATTTGGTTATGATTCATTTAGTTATGATTAGTTAATTTTTACATTTTTCAATTTTTTTTAATTGGTCAAACATGGTCAAAATGTTAAATGTAATTCCAAACTACCTAACTAGTATTAGAATTTGTAGTTGGCCCTTTTGACTAGGCCATTGACCACTTTGACTAGGCCTATTTAGTTAGCCCTATTGATTGAATATAATAATTGTCCTTATTGACTAAGGCACTTGCCAATTTGACAAGATTGGGTGGTTTTGTTGATTAAGCCACTAACTAATTTGACTAAGTGGTATTTTTAAATCTAATTTGATTAGATGTTTGATTTGACTAATTGTAAAATTGGTCACTCTAGTCAAATTGATTAATCAAAAAATACCCATTGTCATTCAAACCCTTGGTTTCTAATGAAAAATAAATGTCCTCTAGTTAAAAACACCCATCTGGTCAACTTGGTTAGTTTGCAAAAATAAAAATTCTAGTAATGTATAAGTTTAAGATGACATTGATATTTTAGAAGCTTGAACACATGTGTTACTTGAATGTACAAGCAACAATCACAACTAAAAATGCTTATTGATTATTTGTAACAATTAAAAGTACTTCAAGAGGTTTTTTTCTTTATATTCTAATGGTAACACAATTTGAATATGAAAAGGTTATTGATTTGGGTTTTTGAAAAACACCCTATATTATTATTCTTCATGAATAGGGTTTAGTTATGGATATTTGACATTTTAAAGTCACTAGTTATGAAGCAAAGGTGGGTTTTAATTTTCAAAAAATGTTGAATAGGAAGGGGGCTTAAATTTTTTAAAAAGTGAAACTTGACGAACATATATGCATCAACTTGCTCTGATACTCGGTTAATACCCAGTGCAAAAATTAATACCCACCCCACACTAATCCATACTAAACCAACAAGTATCATGAGGAAGGTGTAATAGCAAAAGAACATGGAATAAAACAACACAATTTAAAGTAAATAATCATAGATAAAAGCCAAAATTTACAACAAAAATTTGTAATGCTTTGATTTATGAAGGCCTTTAATTTAATAGATACTCAAATTACATAAAACCATAGGTCTTTAGTGATTATGCCATTCTAATTTCACTTTCATAAGCTCAATTGGTCCATTTTATGGCAGTTCCAACATACGATTAAAATCAATGACTAACATAGACATTTTAATCCCCACTAATACAACAATGAAAAACTTAGATTGTGTATGAACTCAATCAACAACAAAATGGGAATTTCCATGTTTTTTGACACACCACCTAACTAGATTTCCACAATGAGGAATGTTGTTCTCCCCCACATATACATATACAAAAGACATTATTATATGGGTTGACAAAAGGAGTTGATAAACGCAAGATTTGTTTTTTAGGCTTTGTAATAAAATTTCCCAACAAATAATGAACCCTTCCCAATAGAGAGTTTCCTTTGGAGTTCCCAAGTATGTAGGTACTTTCTTTCGATCAACAACAATAAGACAAAATTACAATGAAACAATATCCAACCACATCACAAGAAATTGTCATTACACTAGTTTTGAATTCCTTAGAGCGTTTCATCATTTCCATGAAATCAACCCCTGAAATACATTGCTAAACTTGCACTATCTTTGGGGAAACACAAGTGTAGCAAAGAGTCTATGCCATTCCGAGATCTCAAGTTTCCAACCTAGCATCACACTTAATAGAAGTTTTAAACTATCACTTGGAAAACATGAACAAATCCATAAAACAAAATGAAATGCATGAAGCTCAATTGCCTCTACAACGTTAGGTGTTTTTTCAAATAGTTGTTGCTTTGATGCTCCCCTTGAGTTGTGCCAGTCAAAATGAATCAAACAAATACCATTTTCCCGCAACAATGAAAAACACACAACCAAACTCCAATGTTAAGCAACATAGAAACACCATAATTTGACTATTATGCACAATTTGCAACAAACAAACCAAACACCCAAAAAAAGAAGAGAACTATGAAAAATCATGCCCATCATAACTAGTCCTTATCGCACATAGCCACCCAATGCTTCAACCATGAATCATGAAGGCCAAAAAGTTGACAAACTTAATTGGCACAACTAAAGTGGATAGTTCACAGATAAAGTGTACACCTCAACCTTAAATTAAAATGGGTCAATCAAAAAATTTAATCAAATGGAAATCATGATGGGTGAATTGGTATCGACTTTTGAACATACCAGATTAATATTGGTATGGGTGTTCTGAAATTTTTTTCCATACTTGGAAAATATTAATATTGGATTTTTTTGAAAATGAGTGAAGACCTACTTAACAAAAATTAGTGTATTTGGGTATAATGTTATAGAAAAAAAAATTATGTTTAAAAAAAAAAGTAAATTTCATTTTTTCAACAGGCAATTTCATTTTGAAAAGTTTTTTTCATTCATTGGGTCTATCATATGCTGGTAGGTAAAGCCCTTTGGCAAGGGCATTACCAAAATTGGGCCAATGTTTGCTTATCCCTTCACATGGGCCCTTATTTTGATAATGCCCTTCACCTTTGAGTTTTATCCTACACTTTCATACCCAAATTGATACTAGTATTGGGTTATTTAAAAATCTTTCATACCAATCTAGTATTGGTATTAGGTTCAAGATTAATTTTGCTTGTTATACAACAAGTATAAACATGCTATTGATATTAGCATAAAATAGGTATATACTTGGCATGGGAGAAAAGTCTATTAGTAGATTTTTTTTTTACGTAAAACGTTGTCATGACAATGACATTGTAAAAGGATAACGTTGTAGTGATAGGGATAGTGAGGAAGGACATGCTAATAGGTAACTTCCACCAAGTTTAAGTTATTCTGACATGTTAGATAGTACCTTTTGAATTGTGTAAGTTATTGTTCTTTCAACATCAATGCAATGTCAAAAAACATGATTTTTTAAAGTTGCGACATCAATGCAAGGTCAACAAACATGATTTTTTAAAGTTGCGACATCAATGCAACGTCAACAAACAAGATTTCTTCAACCCAATGCGGAACCCAAATATTCGAAGGAAAAAATGCGATGGTACTTTACGTACCATCTCAAGTTGTACACCAAATTGATACTAGTATAAAGCTAATATTTGCCTCAGGTCATACCCAACCGGTAGGTTCTGAAATACCAATACCCATACCCTTACCATATACCCTGGTTGCATGATATATAATAGTACAACCCTGGTTGCTTCTGAGAAAGAAGCAATGGAAAACAGGATAAGTGAGTAACTGAAGTGCATTTAGGGTTAGATTTAGGGTTAGGGTTTTAGCACTGGAATTGAGGGATTCGTTTCATAGAGGATATAGCGACCGGTTTTGATCTGCTGCTGCAGCTGAGTGCCATCGCGATGTCGTCTTCCCGACTGCTGCTGCTGCGAGTTTTACCCCACAGTTCCTCGCATGCTCCTGTCCAACTCTTCTCCGTCTCTTCTGCTGCATCCGCTTTTGTCGGCCCGCACAATGCACGCAAGCTGATGAGAAATCGTCTTTCCCCAAACCTCTCAGCACTCTACTTCCACAGCATCGCTTTGGCAAACCCTAAACTGTTGCACTCTTGTGGCGGGTATGCAGAATGTGGCGTCTGTAGGAGAATATCCGGTGCGCGAGAGGATGAATCTTGTCGCAGATCTGGTTTTTGGCTCCGTGGAGGATGTGATCCTGCGCAGGTTTCCAGTACGCTGAAGAGGAGGAAGTGGGAGGAAATCGGGCGCTGCTTTTTTTCCGGGGAAACTTCGTCGATTTATATTAGGGAGAGAAGAAGAGCGAGTGAAGATGGGAATGGCGTCGTTATGGGAGTGGAAGCGCAAAGGATAGAGGAGGAGAAGCAGAAGAAGAAGAGGAGACTGGTTCTGTACAGCAAGCCGGGTTGCTGTCTCTGCGACGGACTAAAGGAGAAGCTTCATTTGGTTTTCATGATGGGAGGTGAAGGCAGTGTGTCCGACGATGTAGAGCTCGAGGTAAACCCTATATTTCTTCTATCGCCGTTTGTTTTCACCTCTCTATCTCTCCTCGCTCTTGACTCTGGATGGCCCCTCTTCTCTTCCCCGTCGCTTCAATCTGAATGTCTGCTGGAATAATTTCGAACAAAAGGTCATGATAGTCATCATCTGAATTCATTTCTTTCTGGTGGATGGGATGGTAACAGGTAAGAGATATCACAACAAACAAAGAGTGGGAGCAAGCTTACCAGTATGAGATTCCTGTGTTAGCCATCTTGCAGGAGGATAACTCTGAGGTGATGATGTATTGCCAGTCCCTTGTTTTTAGCACAATTGTGTTTTGGTTTTCTGTTGTTACTTGGAAACATATTATGAGGGAAGAATCTTGAGATGACATAGGTACTAAGAAAAAGAGATAAGAATCCGCCTCAAGGATTGTTCTTAAAGTCAGCACTCTTTTTTTTAATGTTCCTGGCTGTGAAATTCAAGCAAATGCTTCCAAGTAGAATTAGAATATCATGGAAAATTTGCAAGTCCTTCCTCAAGAGGTTTTTTTTCTTTGACACTTGTGTGAATTTCCTGCAATGGTGGGTTGATGGACATGGCAGGCAGTTTTGCCAAGGTTTTCTCCAAGGCTCACCATTGAGCAACTACGGAAGAAGCTTGTGGCTGCTTTGAGCTGACATTGTTAACTACAAATATTCCCTCTTGAGTGAGCATGTCCTGCCATTTACTTGCCTGTGGAACAGTGCAATTATCTTGTAGGTGCTGTGAGTTGACACTGCCAACTACAAAATTTCCCTGCTGAGTAAGTCCTGCCATTTGTTTCCTGTGGAAACAGTACATGTGTAAGTGCTCAGTTTTCTGATATCAGAGACTGACTTTGCCCTTCAGGTACTGTACAAGCAAAGAGTTGTATATTTGTGAAAAGCATTTAGGGTTAGATGGTTGTATGCAAACTGGATGCAATGCATGCAGTTCCCGCTCAATTATTTTCATCAGCCTTTCCCATTTTGTAGATTAGCACTGGACAACTTGTGCATTTGCACATCATGTGCATGACATTTGTGGGGTACCTCTGCATGTTCATGTCATGCAGAGTGGGCAGTTTAGCACCATTGTTGTCTCATGGGTCCGACTTAGTCCAGCAGAAAACTGAAACACTGCATTCTGTAAATTAAATGCAGTATGATTTGAGAGTATTTCATGGGACCATTTACAACTTTTGTGAGAATTATGTCCTATTCTTGTCCTATTCTTTATGTGAATCCTTTTATACACCCAAGTTGCCTGAATCCAAGACCAATCCAATTTGAGTATCAAAGAGAATTTGTACTTGTCAACATCTAGTGGAAGGGTGGGCATCAAAAGTTGTGAATTTAACTATTTGTGCTTGTGTCGATATTTTTAGCTTCTTGTTGACAATTCATGAAGGACTTTCCAAGCAACAGAAGCAAGCAAAATTGCAATGATGTAGGTGATAAATTTGTAGGTCATGTGTATGGTGTTGTTTTATAGGTTCTAACAAATATTTGTGAGCTGCCACCCTTTGTGGGTCACACTATAATGTTCTATGGCAACAATGTCATTATTCAACTTTAGCTACAATGTGTAAACATTTATTAAGTTACGCTTGAGAATATTGAAATGGGTAAAGATTTGTTTATTCCTGTGGGGACCCTTTTTTGGTTGCATCAAGCATATTGATCTACCTTCAACATTGGTATTGTGATATGAGTTTCAATGTGCTTGCCTAGTACTAGCAATATGGCACATCCAACCTATGGCTATTTGAAAGTCATACAAGCTTTTGGTTTTGGAGATAGACTTATGTTGACATGGTCCAAGTCCACCCTAGATTTTACCTGACTACAAATTTGCTGGGGTGTGCTGCCCTTTTTCATCATCCCAATTCCCATGTAACATGGAGGAAGCTTGGAATTTAAAGTCAATCTGGTGGGGTTCTTCAGAAGGGCCTTGTTAGAACTTCATTGGGCACTAAAAACGACATGCATAAAAGAATAGAAAAATGGGTGTGGTGTGGGCACATTTGGAAAGACCCTTGTACCCTCAATAACCATTTGGATCATGGTAGTGTAATGGAAAAGGACAATGTGGGTACAGAATCCAAAGATCAGACATGCACACACCTCAGCTTCAATATTCACTTCAGACACTCCATTTGACTTCCACAATCAAGACTTCCACATGGACCAACTTTAATGTATTCACTTGCATAATCTCCACAATCACATAGTTGTTTGGACCAACATCAAGATCTCTTCTCCCCATATCCATTGTTATACTTTTGCTATATTGTGCCCAACTTTTCAGCCCAAACACACACTCCACTTCTTGTTCTACTTTTCTAAACTTAGTACCTCCCTAGCCTATATTTCTTGCCTCTGCTTGTTGTTGAGAAGCTTGAACTTTGAGCTCACACACTAGAATTATTCACAGATTGTGTTCTCATAAGCTCCTTGTGTGTTCTCATATACTCACACAAACATTCCCAAGACCTCCAACATTTGATTTTATCACCAACAACTTTCTTCCCAAGTTAAAATCCATCAACTCCCATGTTGTTTTCAATGTTGTTCACATTGTTGATGCATAGCACTAACTATGACTATTTCACAACTATTTTGTGCAACATCCTTGGATTTGCAAAAATGGAATGTTTAGTTTTTATTTGTAAATAGTTCAATTCACAATCTTTTCAAACATCAAAAGTTCATTTTTAATGTTTTTTGTTTTTCCATTGCAAACAAGAGATGTGTTTGCCTAATTTAATTTAAATCTTAATTGGATATATCCCTAAGAATAGCATGTTTTATTTCCAACTCCTCATTAGATTATTTTAATCAAATGGCAAGTATATAATATACTTTGGTTCCATGTTGCTCCACAATACCGATGATCGCATGACATAAGCTCAAATTATTAATCCATTTTCACTTGTTCCTTGAATCCACCAATATCAAAACAAAAAAAAATTCAATCATATAGATTTTTTATGAAATTATTTTCATTTGACTAGTTGGGATGCCCACGGTTTCCATTGCATTTTGCTATCATAATGGCAAGTTTGTTGAAAAATGGAAAAAAAGTGGAAAATAACATTTCAAGTATAAGTCAATTGAGTTGATCATCCAAAAGCCTATCGACCTTCATTCCACTAAAGTACATTAAGTCAAAATTTGTACCTAGGAATAAATTAATGTGTAATAATCATTTTTTTAAAGTACCGACCTACATTTTCTTTTTTAAAAATCATCCACGTGTTGAATTTTGACATTTATATGAAATCTTGTTTCATCAATGTTGGCAATTGCTAAATCCCCATCCCTCATCATCCCCTCACCCAGTTTCCCTTTCTATTCCCATATGGTTCCCAATAGTTCATCATTATTTATCTTCGATTTCAAATTTTTATTGTGTCTTTTCATGTACATGTAAGTGGGTAGGGGAAAGGGATTAAATAATTAGTCTTGAAAGAGATAGATTATCAAATTATTTTAATATAGATAACACATACATACAAACGCACATGTTAATGTGCGCTTTCATGTCCATGTCGGGAAAAATTGAGAGTTGAGAGTATTGATGGGTAGGGTAAAAGAATGAGGTACTTAGGCTTCAAAGAAGTAGGTTTGGGCGGCACAAACAAACATTAACCTTTTTATTATGTAAATTTGTATGTCGGTACACCAAGAAACTCATGAAACCATATTAAAAGAAGATTTTAAAAGAATTGACTTCTTATTTAACTGTGTTGACATCATTTGAAAAAACAAAAACATTCCATTTTCACATGTGATGATCGAAAAAAAGATGATGATATGAAAAGAAAAATATGAAAGGGTTCCAAGTTGGAATTGTCAAGTTGGAGACCATTTGAAAGATTGTGCAAAAACCTTTCTATACTAGCTCAATATTTTCTCCCCATAATTCAAAGGTACAAAATGGCATGTATTCTACAACATGGCATGTATCAATGTTTAGAACAATCATTGACTTATTTGTTAGGTATACATTCAAATAGAACCCTATTCATAACATATTGACCAATAAGTGTCCAAAATTGAGGCAAGTACCTACCATATTTCACTTCCTTCATTCATGTGGTGCACCATTCACCACTCATTTGGTTGATTGTGTGATTCCAACTTTCAAGCCTCTAGCATTAGCTATTGGATTTGGTTTATTCTAAGCTATTGTACATATATATATATATATATATATGTAAGATTTCTCATTTTCTTTTCACTTAACATAGACACCGCGTATTATATATTGTCATTCATCTTACTATTTTTCTTCACTATGACAAATACAACCAAAAAATAACTCATTTTACTTTTCAATTGCATATAGCAACAACTTCACCAAAATTGTTTTAGGACTAATTTTGATAGGTGTTATAAATTTGAATGAATATTTAATTTGAAACTTCTTAGGTTAAGAATAGGTTAAGAAACAATTTGGGGGGGTGGGGGGGGAATAATTAGAATTTTTTCTTGAATGGATTTTAGCTAGGAAAATTGAACTAAAACCTAAGAAAAAACTTGTATCTAGATTCCAAAATCCATTCATGTGCATGGATATGATAACACAAGAACAATTATAACTATCTTAAGGTTTGGTCATTAGGATGTGTGTGCACAAGCTTTCTTAATCTACACTCAAGTATGCTTGAAATTATAGGTCTCATTATGTATCTTTTATTTTAGCTCAACTAGCTAATAGTTTTGTTACTTTTTTAATAAACAATATTTTGTAAGGCTCAATCATAAGAACACTTGATTTTGTAATTATTTTAGTAAAAAACATTTCACCAAGAAGTTTGCTTTGTGAATATGTTGGACTTCTTGCTTTACCTATGCTAGAATTTGATCTGGCATGTATGGGCTCTCCACTTTGTAAGACATGTTAATTAACAATTATCTTGTGAACTCAAAAAGGACCTTAATAACTTTAAGAAAAAAAATCGTTAAATGTGTATCACAACAGTTTTCACCTAGCCAAATTTGCAAAATTGAAATAGGACATACGATGAAAACATTAAAGGGGTTGCCAAATTTACTATAAATATATTTGGTCATCCTTTCATGCTGGGATGGCCCAACATGAGACTCAAGGAGTTCATTTAGTCCACCAAGGCATAGAAAAGAGTATGATGAAGAGAGCTTCACCAAATGTGCATGAAATGTAGGAATCATGTCAACCCCAAATTTTCATGGCATCAACAAAGACAAATTGACTTCTTCATCTGAGGGGATTATGTCACAAACCTAAAAGTAGGCATGGGACTAACGATATCATAAAGATTTTGTTCTTCAAACCCTATGCATGAAATGTGCATAGAAACAAGATCAATGAAATATCAAAACTTTAGTGAGAAGTGAGGTCAAGCAAATAGTCACTTTAGTGTGTGGGACAAGGATATGGAACAAAAGTCTTGTGAGGAAGGGATTCCCTAATATCAAATAGTATCAAATGCCCAATGTTAAATAAAAAATATAATCCACAAATCAATTGTTGCATGGCAAGAACATTCCAATTTTGTTCTACCAACAAGTTTTGGGTCACGTAGGATAAAACCTTATTTAAAATATATACAATTACACTTGCACATAATGTTTTGTGGAAAGCAAATGTGTTGTGGCCACATATTTATCATGATTCACCACATTGAATTCCAACATCGGGGTCACATGACATCAAATAATATATAGTATTTAATTCGTTAACAATTTCATGTCCATGAAAAAAAAAACTTAAGTCTTTAATATGGTAAGAATTTTGTATCTATGAATGGGTTATAAAATTCCAAGAGATATGTCATCCATGTGCACAATACTAAGTTGTTTAATGTATTTTGGGTACTCTTCAAATTTTGAATTTAGTTTGTGGAGAGAAGTGCATGGGGTCACCATTATTAAAACATCATGTTCTTTCCACAACTCAAACAAACAATATATGTAAGGACATTGAACTATATCAACATGAATAGCCTGCCAACAATGTTGACTTCAAGAATGAGATTAATACAACTTTTCCAAGTGTATATCACCTTCCATGTATCATGCTCATTAATGTACTTGAACCCTAAAAAAAGCCCCCCATAAAGTATGGGAAGAAATGTTACTATGTGGCCATTATGTTATGAAGTACTACAATTTACAAAGCAACATCAATGGATATTATTAGCTACCCAATTATAGTCTACCCCTGCAATTAGTATTGGTATTGGATGAAATTTGACCAATGAGTATGTTGATGAAATTTGACTTCATCCAAATTTGACTTCCTCTTTTCATATAATGAAGCTGCTGGTACATAGCCCTTCCATTTTGTAATAAACTTAATTAAGTAATGATTTCCATGTTTGGTAAATGAGGTCATAATCATGGTGCAAGTATTTATGGCTAAATTACTAACAACCACTAAATCATTTCTACATGTATAGTGGCTAGAAATAGCTACTATAATTAAGTTAAATGGTTTTCAATTCCATTTAGTGGTAGTCCATTGTAAAGTAGATGGGGCCCATCCAATAGAACCTAGAAATGATTAACTATAAATAACCCAAACATAGACAAATTAAATATTTCTAACCTAATACCTTACCTTAAGCTCAGTTTCATCACTTGAAATAATCCACAAAGTAGCAAAACCATTTTTTTTTGGTGAAATATGAAGTTGGCATGTTGAGAATCATCATAATTATCATAGGCTACACTCACTACTCATATGACAATATCATATTAAATCATGGAAAATCTAATACATACAAAAAAAGAAAAATTAAAACTGTATGTATAAGATTTCAATTATTTGGCTTTTCAATGTTGAAGGATGGTTCGATCTTCAATGCCCTACACATCAAGTATTGAACTTTTAACAAGATTTAGGTTTTGAAGCAAATCAACAGTTAAAACTTGGAACCCTTCCAAAAGTATCTCATTTTGAATAAAGAGTGGCTGAGTAATTGCAATAGATTGCCTTCTCACTACTGTTTCATGTCTCTAGCACATGTTTCATCTCTGGAATTCAACCCCCAAAAAAACCGCAATTCAAATATTGAAATTCAAATTTTGCATATATGGCTAAAGTTGAATTATATGTGCATCTACCATGATGTTTTGAAGTTTCAATAAATGCACATTTAGGAATTGTAATTTGATGTTTGTGGTGAACGCGACCACTAACCTCATGTGATTTGTCACCTTTACATTTTTATAGTCATTTCATCGTAATGAGACTTGCGCTCTAATTGCCACGGATGCAGTTGAAAACCAGTGTGGGGGTGGGTATTTGATTTTTTGTAATACCCGGAAGTTGTGGGTATATTTGAACAAAAGTAGGAATCAAAGACCCACTAGGCCTGGTCATTTGAAATTTTTAAAAAAAAAAAAAAAAAAAAATCAGATTTAAATAACCAACAAAAAAAAAAAAAAAAACGAAAAAAAACACATAAAAATTTAATATAATTATTTAAT
>Ga0116227_10007176_pt1 | contig 21947 bp, 11 predicted proteins | sample S1TSphgellanicum_FD_89693 | JGI IMG/M metagenome (GOLD analysis project Ga0116227, IMG submission 89693) | Host-associated microbial communities from peat moss isolated from Minnesota, USA - S1T2_Fb - Sphagnum magellanicum MG | ecosystem: Host-associated > Plants > Peat moss > Unclassified...
CCGGATTCCTGACCAGGGAAGGCTTTTTTTTTTTTGGTTTTTTTTTTTCTAAAAAAAATGTTCCCTTTTTGCCTCTCCCCAAAAAGCAAAAAAAAAAAAAAAAAAAAAAAAAAAAAAAACGGCAACAGCAACAAACAACTGATTTGCACAACATAGAAGAGAGACAGCGAGGGACATGGGACTATGAAGACGACAGCAGAAATGTAGCGAGAAACGATTGGAAGAAGCGAACGCAGCGCTCGCTGGTCCGAACGAGCGAGCGGAGTTCGCTCTTCGCTCCCTGCGCGCCGCACGCTTGCGTCACTACTCCGTCGTCATCGTCGTCGTCCGCAACCCCGCAAAAAAAAGGAGAGAAAATAACAAACAAACAAACTCCCGCTGCCCGTTCGCAAAGCCCCAAAAAAAACGGGAAGCACAAAAATGAAATTTCACACATCCAAAAAGACTGTGTGTTTTTTAAAAAAGGAATTTCTTAATGTAGGCTAAGTTGCGGTCAGCCATAGGAACTTGGAAGATGTAGAAAAAAATGGCGATCGTCCCTAGTAAGATTTAGCCAAATTTTGCTTATATATACCAGAATCTATAATCAACCTTCTATATTCGTGGCTACACCAGGGTTCTTTTTCTTTTTCTTTTTTTCAATTTTGTGGTATTGAAAGTGTGGAGTTTTTTTTTTCATTTTTTAGCAAAACAAATTCCGAATTTGTACTTCAGAAAGGAAATTTCCAAAAATTTCTAATGCTGGGCTCAAAACTCAAAACCAGATATAGAAATTTGATGATTTTTTACTCTTTTTTTGTTTTCCTCACTTCTGGCGATGGAAACCCTCCAAAAACGACTTCATTTTCAAATTTCTAAATTTTTATTTAGCTTTTTGAAGAAATTTCGCCAGTGAAAAAAGGGGCTGCCAATATGAGCGAGAAACTTGTAAAAAGGTATGGTCAGAAATAGGCTACCGTGTGCATACCTTATTCGATGGGAAGTATTAAAGTTATCCGTAAAGTCAGGCGATTAGGGGGGCGAAAAAGGCCAGTTTCGGCATAATACGGCATCAAAATGCGTAACTGGGAATGAAATTTTACAAAACTAAATAGCTGGGACCCGAACAAGCTTTTCCACCAACATTGGTGGTAAACTGAGTTTGATCCCCTCTTTCCTGAGCGCCTCCAGTGCTTCAACATATATTTTCATTGCTCTCACCTGTGCAACTACTATAAATTACTCTCGAACCTTGTGCATTAAATGCTGAGTTTCAGCATTTCATACTGAGATTTAATAAAATTTCCTTACTTTGCGATACCACTGAAAGAGGGGATAAGGGGGTGAAAGCAGAGGGGATAGTGGGTGCAAGAGAGGGTGACTTTACAGATAACTTTATTAGATCGATAAAGAATTCAGAGTCCCTACTCAAACACTCAGAATTTGACCCAAAGTCATAACCACTTTTCAACAACTAGCAGGTGCCTAACTTTTACTACCTACCAGAACTATGTGTGCTTGTGAAAATGTTAAGAGATTGTTACATAGGGTACTACCACCTACCTCTTCTTAGTGTTTTCCTTATGAATTTTGTGATGTAGAACAACAATGTGGTGATGTGTGAATTCATCTCAACAAAATTTGTCATTTTTATAAAATAATTGGGAAAATAATATTGGATGAATTTTTAAAAGTTTTTATATTAGATCAAATTTGCAAAAAAATTGGAATGTTTTCATCAAATTTTGAAGTCACATAATTGAAAAATAAATAAATCTTGGTGGTCATTGGTGAGTTGTGACCAGTGTTGTTTAGTTCTTGATTTTAAAAAGAAGGTTCAATTTTTATTTTATTTTTTGAAAGAACCTAGAATTTGGTGTTATGAGTGCTTCTTTGAATTTCTAAAACCTATGGTTCCAATCCTTTTCACAAAGAATTTGGAGTTGATTCAATTTAAGACAAGCTTTGGTTTTTTCTATTACACATAACTAAACCAAAAAAAAAGAAAGTTGCAAACTGCAACATAAAGATTATATAATATTAATTATGTACAACCAATTGAATATAATAACTTGTTTAAGATATAAAATCAAGTTTGTATTTTTTTTCAATAAAATTGTACTTATTATATAAGTAGAAACTCTAAACTTTTTAAAAATGAGGCAATACCCCTTAGTTCAAGTTTTAATTCAATTTTGAAAATAGATTAATTCTTTAATTAGGTTCCAGGAAAACCTTGGAACTTTTGGTCTAAAAACCATAGAACATGACTTAAGCATGTTAAAATCCAAGAACCTACCAACATTGGTCATGACCATCCATAGGAAGATTTAGCTAAAATGAATGATAATCATACATAAAGAAGATTTAGCCAAATCCAATAAACTAGATGTGCAAATACAATTTTTTTTGTCATCCTTTTATATTTTGGCTACCTATTAGAACTAACAATAGAAATTTGGTGATTTGCACTTTTATCAAAAAATTGGGTTGATTTGTGACCATTGAGATTCCAAAAGTCATTTCATTTTTAAATTTTCGTTTTCCAATGAAATTCCACCATTAAAAGTAAGGTTGGTACTTATCATTACCCCCAATTCAATTCAATGTTTCTTTTTTCCAACTTTTGGACTACATTGACAAGCTTCCCATGATGAGTTTTAGAATATTGTCCAAATATTACAAATTGAAAACCACCCATACATTAAATACTTAGCAAATAATTACCCCAAACTAATAATTTGGCCAAAATGTAGTGACATTTTCCTCCAAATAAAATCCAAAAGTTGGAGAATTGTTTTTTTTAATTATAGAAAATTTAAGACAAAATGTTTTCATTTTACTTTTTGAGGTCCCCATGATGTGAAGTTTTGCTAAAAGAAATGTTGAAGGAAACATGTTTGACAAGGAGATGGACAAGAAATTTGAAAAAGCACCTTGCCTAGAAAAATTTTCTTTGGGAAGAATGACTCATTTCAATATGCTAATGGCCTGAACTCTTTATGAGCTAGCAACAACCACTATGAGTGCAAAACCAAGAAATGAGGGCCTCAAGGAAATCACTATCTACAATATATTTGGAGATATTTGAGATATATATATGTGTGTGTGTGTGTGTGTTATGAAATAATGGTATATTTTAAGTATATTTTAAATATATTATCACACTGAATTATAAACATCTTATTTACATTAAATAAATCAAATGAATTATTATTTTTGAATAAATTTCATTGTATATCGTTTTGCATACTGTTTAAAATAACATGGAAGTGATTTTCTTGTGATCAAAACCTTTTGCTAATCATGTCATATTAACACATCAATAAATAAAATCATCAGCATGCTAATGTAAGCATTTAAATATCTCTATGGCAATAGGGAAAAACAAATTTTCAAGGTGCCAATCGTAATATAACCTAGTTTTTGCTTGGGTCACAATCAGTGTGACCATTCTTCAAAAAATGGTAGCTTGTGAAACTAAATATGCTTAAATGGGATTGACAATGATGACATCAACTAAGGTGTGGACTCTATTTAAGGTGAACATAATATCAACACATTAATGTGAAAATAAAAAAAAGAGGAATGAAATGACATGTGTTTGTTCATGTGAAACATGAAACCCAACATCTCTAATAACAAAAGCAAAAACATCTTCAAGAGTGATGTGAGCAATTCATGGCCTGACCTAATGTATTTGTGACCAACTTACAAACTTGATGAGGATACACCTTATGCAATGTTTACGTGGGGGAGGTTGAATTTGGTGTGTATCACTATAAAAAATGTGTGAAACCATACAAAATGATAGGATGATTGGGCAATTACAAAACTAAACACCCAAGCCTTGGCCTATGTTAGATTTGAAGCGAACACAATGAGGGTGAAAAACATGTTAAAAATGATGATGAAAAATGAATGTTAGTGCAAACTTTTTGAAATGTTATCTTGCAAATAATTAGTTCCCTTTTTTAAAAAATGTTTGAAAGGAAGGATACAAGCTTGCATTACTAAATGAAAAAGGTTGTGCACTAACTTTGGGTAGGCCTAAGATGGAAGTGAACATTCATTGTTGGCACTTCTAACCTCTTCTTCAAAATGGGTGACAATCTATAAGAATCTATACATAATGATTAGGACTCGAAGCTTTTATCATAAACTTCCAATATCACAAAATTTTAATAAATATTGTGCGAAAATCGAAAAAAAATATGTTTGTACAAAATTTATGAGCTTTAAAATGTAAAAATGGCTATATATGTGTGTGTGTGTGATTTGTCTTTTCTACTTATGATGTTTTGATGTGAAATATGTACAATTTACATTTTAAATAAATATGCATAATTAACATGAACATTCACGTATGTCATTCAAAAACAATGTTTCATCTATTTAAAATATTGAATACACACAAATATCATTCATATTAACATAATATAAAATTCATATGAATTTTTAACAAATCTATGAAAATCAAATTTCACACAAAATTTGAATAAACTTATGAAATTTGGTAAATTTGTAGTGCTAGTTCTTAAATAAGCCAATAAGATAATGGTTTCAACAAAAAACAAAACCTATTTTTAAGATGGGGAAGGTCACATATTGAAAAACTAGAGGAAGCTTTAAACATTTTAAACATTCTAGAAAAACCTAATCGCAAAAACTTCACAAGAACCTCCATGAAGGTCAAACCAAAAGAAACCAACTAGCATTGAAACTTTAGAAGTTGAAAAAAAAAACTAAACTAAAATGACCTTTGGGCAAAACATTTCGAAAAGATCCCAAAAATCATTAGAATATCTCCTAATTTTGGGAGTGCATTACCATGATGCACATCCTCGTCTAAGGCCTTTTGGATAAAGGATGAAGAAAAGGAGGCAAAGCCAAATGGAATGCCCAAAACCCTAATCCCATTTGAATGAATGCAGAAACGAACTAGTGAAAAAAATTCAAAAAACAAGTTTAAAAAAATTAAATAATGCATTTTTAAAATTAAATTGCTAGCCTCACCTAACCCAATTGAGAAACAAAATGATCGAAAGCATGACGAACAATAAAGGTGAGACCGACGATGTGGGTGCATAAGCCCTAAAAGGAACATCCATCAAAAGAAAAAAAGGTTCATCAAAATATGGAAGGTTCAAAAGTGGGCAAGGCCAAAAAGAGACACATCTAGTTGATTGCCCTAAAAGGTGGATAATGGTTAGGCATTCAATAGGGACATAAAAGTTTATTTGGTCCCATATTTTGAAAAATGTTCCCCAAGTGTTTTATTTTGAATTGTGAATTCAATTTTGGAAAACTACATATCACAATATTATAGTAGGTGATATAAATAATAATTTTTAAAAAAATTAAAAATGAAATTTTTTTTTGAAAATAAATAATTATTCATTTTGTCAATGTCGAAATTGACCTTAGGCTACAGTATATTAAACCTCTTGCATGGTCACCCATTGTCCCAATCCCTATTATGGTTGAAGTGGGCTTAATTTCAAAAAACTTATGGAATGTTGTTAGTTAATATTGTAATAAATTTTAAGAGACTAAAAATCATTATAAATTTAATAACTTTTGCTCCATTAGTTTGAAAATTGTGAAATGACATGTGCACACATTAGGGCTTTTCGACAATACCAAAAACATTGCCAAGATCCGCTTGGGTTGTGAAGGGTTACAAGTTATGGCAAGGTCACATCCAAACAACACAAAACAAACAAACACTTATCTTAATATATAGATTTTCTATTCATTTATTTCATGTTGATGGTTGGTATTTGGTCAAATTTACACTAGAAAAAACTTTTAAAATTCAGAACTTAGGAATGTTTTTTTTTCCTGAAAAAGGAACAAAATTTGTCAGGACAAAAAAAAAAAACACTTTTCCTTACTATCAAACCCTAACAATAAGATAATTTGGAATGTAGTCCTCATTATATAAATTAGCACCTTAAATTGTTTATTAAATTTTTAATTCTAAATTTAAGGTAGAGAGAGAGAGAGCCTTGAAAACTTCCAGGACTTGAGGGACTTCTTGCAAGGCTGAGTGGAAAAAGGTCGACCAGATATATATATATGTATATATTATTTTGAGGCCCATAACTATGTACCAAGACTACCTTAACTGTCCGTGGCCACTGTCCGTCTGGAGTCAGGGGAAGCTTCATTCTTCCTTTAATATATATAATAATTCTAGAAGGTTCTAAAGAAAGAACTTTATCCTTGGTGGAAAAAACAAGAATTTGCCTCCCTCTTTCCTTCCTTCCTTCCTTCCTTCCAGCCTGGTTAGGACTCCTAGGACCGAGGATTTAGGACCTAGCAAGCCACCCTATGAAATTTTGCCAGCTTAGCCAGGATCTTACCATTACATACGTGTCAGCAGGAGAGAGCTCCATCCCAAAGGCACTGGCAGAAGATTTTGCAGTATATCTGGACGGCACATTCTAAAGTGGAATTTTTTCCTCCACAAAAGGGGGGTTGGCATTTTATCTTTTGGATTGAAGAAATGCCCTACCTCCTTTTTTTTTTTCTTTTTTTTTCCCTTCTTTCTTTCTTTCTTTCCCACGATATCACAGGCTATATATATATATATATATATATATATATTTAATACCGATGCTTTTACTCCGGCAACACACACCCTGCTGAGTGCTCCAGGGTGAGCCTACTCCAAATATGAACTTTGATAAATAATTCCCCAATAGGCATTCCACAGAGGGGAGGATATTGCATTGCATTGCATTGTTGAATATTTTTTATCCATAGAGATGGTCACATCCAGTGACGAAACGCACTGCCCCATTTGGCGTCAAGGAAGGGAAGCAAGCGTCTGATGTCATCAGATAACACACGTAAATTGAAAGTGAAAAAAGTCTATTATGTCTTCTTTATGTTAACACTTTTGGATACGCAATTGCTTACGCACATGATGATTGAAATGAGGTGTCATAACAGTGCTCACGTAAGTGTTAGCAAGACAATGGTCTCCCCCCCTCCCCCACCCTTCTTCTTAGACTGGATGTACTTATTCTATTTCATATTAATTAGTTGGGGGTGCCTCACAAGTCCAACTTTACTTTTTTCACTTTTTGCAATGAACCAATTTGATCGGCCCATCCCAAGAAAAAGTTGAAGCTATGGAGGCTCTCCCAAAATAGAAGATTCTATGGAAAGATGGAGTGCCTCCCCCTTTGGCGCACCTACATAGGTGAGAAGGGCAAAACTTTGAGCAAAACATATGGGATTAAAATGAGGTGCTATTGGGAACACCATTGAGAACTTGAAGGGAACACGTTGGGAACAAAGAAAAAATGAAAAAATCCTATTGGAATGTCATCTAATGATCATCCATGAGTTTATGATTTCATTTTGGTGGTGAAGAGACAGAACATTAGAGTTCATGATATGAGTTAGGTCTTAAGACAATAGTCATTGGTTCTCTAAAAAGTTACAATGGATGAGACAATATTTTAAGATATCTTGAAGGAGTTTGGTTTCTTTTAGAAATTTTTTTTTGAAGATTATATTTTTGCATGTTGAAATATTGGAATTTCCATAATTATTCTTTTGTTTTAATATATTATTTAATGTAAAGGGCAAGACCATAGTGTGACACATCAAAAAGATGGCAACAAAACAACTTCAGTTGCCACACAATTGACAATTGAAATCCATTTTTGATTGCCAATTGTAATGGAGGCACCAAAAAAGTGAACAAATATTTTCTTACATTGTTTTGACAAACACGATAGATACATCAGGATGAATTCACGATAGATGCATTAGGACAAACATTAACATAACACCAAACACAAAATGGGCACGTCATGTCAGTTTGGACAACTTTGATGGTCCTATAATGCATCCAAATTGATCATACAATGTAAGTATGAACTCAAAATTGAAGTGCAAAAGGTTTAGTCCCTACATACGTGCATAATCAATGAGGCACCCACCAATGTGCATGATCAAACCTCTAATGTAGTTCAACTAGAATTTACATGAATAGGACCAACATGTTGTCCAATAATATATTCAAATTGGTGTTATTTTGAACATGTTATCCCAAACAATTGGTCAAGTTCATTATAGTTTACCTGTAAGATAGTTTGCACACGATTTTGTGCAATAGGGTAATGACCACATCCTTGTTATACAAATTAATGCAATTATGATAATATTTTAAACTCCTTTGGAATTGAAAGGCAATGAGTTCAGCCCTTGCATGGATGCATAATCAATGAAACACCCATTAACTAGAAGGAGCAAACTTTCAACATAATCCACCCAAGCATCACATAAAATAGGACCAACATGTTATCCAATAGTATGCCCAAATTGGTGTTACTTTGGGCATGTAGATATTTCAAAAGTTTGATCAAATTCATTAGTTTATTTCCAAGATAGTTTGCACAAAGTTCATGGGATAGGATAATGACCACGTCCTTTTACCATACAAAGTCATGATCATTGACATTGATCACAATGTGTGACATAGTATGTCACACTTGCAACATGTACATCAACAAGCCCAGTGCCTTGTTATGGATTTCATGACATGTAAATGGATGTCATAGTTAAATGACCTATGGGTGTGTTCACATTAATAGGAGTCGCCCTTGTCACTATTTGTGACTACTTGTTTTGAAATATTCTAGAAAAAGTTTGTAATTTTAAAATATATATATTTAATATATACTCATGTTAAAGTTTGCATTAAAAGTATGTCCAAAAATGTCATTTTCAAAAAAATTCAAATCATTGAAAGGTGAAAACACATTATGATGAATCAACAAAGGTAGTTGAGAATGATATCAAATGTATTTTAAGCCCAAAGAAACCAGGCCCCAAATAATTTGTTTAAGATAATGTTGAAATTAACATTTTTTTCCATGTTCAATTTCATACCACCTTAATTAAAACCTTCTTAAACACACATTCTACATCGATGTCTCTAAAAAATAATTCAAACATCAAAATGAGCTCTATGAGATTTAATGATAAATAGGTTTTAATTTTAAAGTTTCGAAAGAAAGAAAGGATATATATATTTTTTTATTTTATTTTATTTTATTTTTTTAAAATTTTCATTTTAAGTGTGACGATACTTTAATGTGTGGTAGTCCAAAGTCATAAGAATGTTCTCTAACTCCACTAGAAGCAAAAAAATCCATAACCATGGTATTTGGATTATAATCCTAGATGTTTTTGACATTGCAAAGTTCACCTTGGACTGAATATATTGATTTTTTTGTGTAATTTTTTCAAAATTGGAAGCATTACAATATAATTTTCAGTTTCTCATCTCATTTTGGCGATATTTTTCAAATGCATTTGAGTAATATACAACAAGACTTGACTAGCTCAATAGAATTGAAATTGTGACTTCCAGAAAGGTCCATTATAATGTGCTTTCACTTTAAACAATTATTTTTTCCTACTTTAAACCAATAGTTATAATGCTTAAAAATGATTTTGGGTGCAAACAAGTTAATAAGAGCTACACTTGCCACTTTGGATGAATACTTTTGGGGGAATATTTTTAATATATTTTGAAAAATCATTAAAACATATTGTGACCTAAAAAAATGTTACATTTAACTAATATGTGTTACAAAATCTTTTGAAATATGTCAAAACTTTTTAAATCTTCTAAAAATAAGAGTCCTTACAATGCTAACATGGGTTGCAATGATTAATGAATGCTTTTGAATATTCTATCATCATTATATTCATTTTCAATAATACCACATGTTTTCATAATTTATTAAAAACATTGTCATGAATTTTTTGAATGATTTGTAACATTAGGAAAAATTTTGACCCAAAAACATGAAAGCCAAAACACTTGTTACAATTATATTGGCTCCTATTAGTGTGTTTGCACCTTTTTCATAAAATTTATTCACTATATTAATTTCAAATTCATTCACATGTTCCCATGATATATTATGAATCTTGTTATATAAGTAAATGCAATGATTTGAACACCAATGTAAATTATCATTTTAAATCATGAAAGACCCAACATTTAATTACATTTATTGTGGTTCCTATGAGTGTGGACACACCTCTATATTACATTCAAATTGATCATACAAATAAATGCAAATATGATAAAATTATGGCTTCCTTTAATATGAATTTATGTGACAAGTTCAACCCCCACATGGGTGTATAACCAATGAGGCACCCTAACAAGGAATGAACCTCCAATGTAATCCATCTCAACTTCACATGAACAAAAAACATATTGTCCAATAGTACACCCAAATTAATATTGCTTGGCCATGATATCTAAAAACATTGATTAAGTTTAGGAGTTTACAACTAGTGTGGGTGGTTAAACAATTTCAACCTAAGTTTCCAAACTTTCTCCAATGTGAAGGTCCATGTCCCTTGTGGGGGCATTGGGGCCCAATAAACCAAGTCTAAATTTTTTTTAAAAATATTATTGTAATTTATTGTAAACTTTGGACAAATGATAAATTTATCTGAAGTATTCATTTAATGAAATGAAAAGCAAAAAAAATATTTAAAGCAAAAGTTTTGATGGCCATATGTTCAATACTCATTGGAATAATAATGAAGTTCTAGCCAAATCCGAAGTAATTTCAATACATTTATGTTATATAAATGGCTCAAATATTGGATAAATATATAGTGCAACAAATGGTTTAAAATGTGTAAAACATTTGCATAATCAATAATGCATAATCATAGTTTTTTTTTCAAATTCTTCAAGTAGACCCACTAGCAAAAGTAGCTAATATTAATTAACATTAAATGGCGAATGTCTAGGTGGGGTGTAGCATTTTACAAAAAAATTGTTACAAATGGTGACTTAGGAAATGCCTAGGTCTAGATCTAGCTAGTTTAATCATTTTTATTTCCAAAAATGGCAAAAGAATCCCTAAAAATCACAAAATTTTCATGTTTTTTTCCCTTTCTTGTAACAAAATTTTCAAGTTGTAAAATTTCACCACAAAAATGGATTGATGCCAACACTACAAAATAATGCAATTGAAAATATATGATTTTGACATATTATTATATTTTCATTTAAAATGTGTTACAAATATTTGCGTAATCAAATGAAACCTTGTCAATTTTCAATTTTAAAAAGGCATATTTGTACATCATGTCATGAAAACACATTTTTCTTTCAATTATTATTTTTAAATTCATATTACATAATAATTTGGAATATTATCCTTAATATAAAAAAGAAACATCTCAAGGATTTCATAAAAGTCAAATTTTTTCTTGAATTTGAATTTTTTAAAAATAATTTAATTTGTGAAACATATGTGAGTTTTAACAATGATTAAAAAATGATTTTCACAATTTCAATGTTTATTTATGTTATTGCATGGTTTTTTGAAAAAAATCCAATTTTGAAAATGTTCATTTGAGGTTCATTTGAACAAAATATGAGCAAGAAGAAACATGTCAAAATTAGGATATATGAAAGAATTTAGAATTAACATATGTCAATGTTGACACCCATATATGTACAACAAAAGGATGATCATAGGTTGTTTGGTAAACAAAGGGTTCAAATTTTTGATATGTGTTTGTTATGTGACTATATTTTAGTAATATTGCCATTTGTTGTGTATGAAATTTATGTATGTACACCATGCTACCTACCACCAAAGTTATTTTTAAAAAATTATTGACTTTTATTTTAAATATGTTTTTGAAATAACCAACTAATTAAATGTGTTAGGAAATTATGGGAAGAAATAAAATATATATATTTCTATGTGTTTCCTAAAAGTATGGATGATTTAAGTTTTTAGCATATTATGAATGAATATAAATTCTTTTATTTATAAAAATGATTTAGTAGATCATAAATGAATTAAAGTTCAATCATGGAAAATGTACAAATCCACATGTGAACACATAAATACTCCATTTGGTCAATAACAAATATCCTTGTTTAGTAATCATAGACTTGCTTAATACATTCATTACAAATGAATATCTTCAAACTCATTCAAATGATTGAATTATTTCATATACACCGATTTTTCCTTGTTGTTAATAATTATAACATTGCACATGGCCAACTAATGAAGTGAACCCACCATTACTTGTAAAGTGGTCATCATATTTGAATTCATTGATAGATAAAAACAATTTGGCTAGCATAGCTTGGATATGAAATACCAACATAATTAGGTTATTATAAAAATAGTTTTTAAATGATTTATTTGTTTGCTCAATTCAAAGTTATGCTTTCCAACATGAATGTGTAGTTAGATGTAAAATTATTAGAATTGTCGTTATAGGCCCAACTTACATCTTAATGTTTGTATTCTTACAATGGAAATGATGACTTAGTAAATAATTCTATCATAGTGCACTTAGCCCATATTAGCACAAGCATGAGTTTGTCTTTGAACCATAAAGTCCATCATGAATCAAGTAAACAATGTGTAATTTGTTGTTAATGTCCTTGTTAAGATTAATTTAATATTTGCAATTATTGATTATGTGACAACTATGTGTTTTGAACCTACCAAAAGGAAAATTTTGACAACTCCATATAACCATCCAAACCAATTAAATTTTTTTGTACTTTCAAATTATATTTTAAAGATGGCATAACACCCCAACCACTATAATTTATGCAAACCTTCATGATATCTTTTGGTTACATGTTTGTTTATTGCAAAAAAGAGTCCATGTGAAATGAAATTTATTACTAGCTTGTAGTTATAGTGAAATTTGATCTTCTACTTCTGTATTAGTTTCAAGTTCATGTTTCATTTCATCACATGACAATGGTTTGATGGAATAATGTTGATGTTGGTGTAGACTTTGGAAATACATTGTTGGAGTTGGAGTTGGAGCTATGTTCATGTTCCAATTGAGTAGCAATTTTAAAAAATTCATTGCATGGTGCTAATGTTGAAGAACAATTATGAACTTTCACATGTCACCCATTTTTTCTAATGATTTTTAAAAATCAAAATATCATGATATACATAATTAGAAGTGATATTTGTAATACCATGTGTATGATTGATGTTTGATATTTATTAATTCTTTAAAGGGCAAGCCATAAGAGAATTTAAAATAAAAATAGACCTCACAATGCCAATTTTTCAAATAAATGAACCTTGCACCTATTGATTATATGCAACAATCCAAAACATTAGGCTATTGCATTGCATTCATAAACCATAGGGAAATTGAACATAATTATTGAATGTTGTCACAATCCTAAAACATTCAAAATGAAGCTACCAAACCCTAGTTTTTAAATATATATATACAAGTTCTACCAATTGTCAATCATACATATGGTATCACACCATTAAGAATGATATGGGTGAATGTTACATACATTTGTACAACCAAAAAATAATGTTTATTTGTCTATTTGTGTCATCCAAACCTATCTCTTCCAAACCTAGCTACCTCATTCCTCTCCCTTGCCCACCTACATGGACATGAAAAGGTTACACAATAATAATATTTTGAAATATGAGACAAATAATGCTGAATTGTTGGGACCGTATGGGAACATAAAAAGGCAACCAATAGAGGGGTGGAAAGTTTGGTGGGGGGGAGAGATGGGGATGTAATTGACAACATGGTTGAGATAAGATTTCAAACAAATGTCAAATTTTAGCACATGGATGATATATTTTTTAAAATAAAAGTTACATTAACCCAAAAGTAAAAATTATGTGAGTTTAAGAAAAAAATCATTACTATCCATGAATTTACTTCTCAATAGAAATTTGATTTAATGTACCCAATGGAATGATCGTTGATAATCTTTTGCATGATTAACCCAATTTATACTTATACTTGGCAACATTAAAAAAATTGTGCAAAAAATTATTGGAATTTGAAAAATAAAAATAAAAAGGGATTTTTTCCCACTTTATTTTTTTTTCCTTTTTAAAATGAATATATATATAGGGAATTTTTTTACCACATTTGGATTTTGATTCTAGTTTCGTAGCATTTTAAAACTATTTAAACACGTTTTAAAAATGTATACTTGTCATTTATTGTTGATCCCTCTAGGGATCCTATGACACAACATTAGACAATTGAACAAAAATCATTGCTTGGTGGGTTTTTCCCCACCTTTTTCCCTTTTCAACAAATTTGTTATTATGGTACCAAAAACACTTTGATCAATTACAAGTTTCAATTGTCATCCCCATTAATATATTCTAATAGAAGATCCATGGGTTCTTTATAAGTAGATATCAAGGTAAAACAATGTTGAATCCATGTTCAAGGTAGAATAATGTTCAATTTTCAAACATAAATTATACATTATATATTTACAACAAGTTTGAACATGTAGCAAAAATATTAAAAGGATTTTCATAATTTTCTACCTTCACATTCAATGGTCTATAGATAAACCTTTTACAACCAATTTAGTTAAATTGGGTAAATTTTCTTGTGGATCATCGTTAATTTGGTTATTTCACAAACTCATTAAAAAAACTTTGGTGAGGTGGGGGAGGGGGTGGGGTGGGTGGGTTAATCATGTAGTTATTATTTTTTGTACCATGTTTCATTTATGCAATTATTATTATTATTATTATTATTTTGGGTTTAAGCATGTAGTTGGTACAATTCGCCATTTTCTTTTGCTTGAATAGTGCTAGTAATTAGAAAATCTTCAATTTTGGACTACACATAAGTGGGTAAAACTGGATCTGATTTTAAATTGGACTCACTTAACATTCTTTTAAAAAAGATATGAAAACCTATAAAGATGAAAAATCAGGTTTAGAACTAAACCCAACAATTTATCAAATTAAAAACATTCCTTAGATCATAAGCAAAAGTCCTTTCCAAAAAAAAAGTAAAATTAGAATTGGGATTGGATGTTCTTTTGAAATTTGAAAAGCTAAAATAAGACAACATTAGTTACGACTAATGTTGTGTAGTTATTTGATTTTTTTAATAACCTTTAGTTTTATTTTTGAAAAATTGAAAAAAAAAACCTTTGGTTCTAGTTTATTGGAAATTTTGGAAACAAAAAATTTGTATGGTTGGACAATTTTTTCAAATTTTAGATATGAATGTTCATTATAGAGCCAATTATCTTTTAACCCCAAAAATGAAGGTTACAAATGTAATGGTTTAAGAAAATTCTTCCTTGTGTTCAATCTTTGAATTCTTTCTTCTTCTATGTACACTTGAAGAATCAAACCTTTTGTCATCTTGAAATTTGGAGGACCATAACCTCAATCAGTGAGCAATTATGCCCAAGTGGGATGCAATCTTAACAAATTAGTCTTTGAGAGTTTTGTCGATTCATTTACTATGTTTCCTTTTGCTTACCAAATCCAATCAAACACACTACCCATGCGAGAGGGTAATGTTGACAAACACAAGAGGGTGCAAACAAGACAACATGAGCCACACTCGCTTGTTTTTTGACTGCTTTTGTGATTGTTTTTGGGGAAATATTCTTGAAATTTTTTTGAAATTTTTTCGAAATTAAAAATAAATTATTAATATTATTTTATTAAGGTTCATGTTAAAAATTTGGCAAAAAATGTCATTTTCAAAACATTGAAATCCATTTACAAGTCCTTTTCTTGTTAAAAGTAAGTGTTATAGTGCTTAATGAATGTTTCTATTTATTTTTTATTCAATGGATTAATTTCAATTTAATTCACATGTTCCCATGACATATTAAAAATACAACTATGTAAACAAATCTTATAATTTCAACATCAAATTAAATTACGACTTTAAAATATGAAAAAATTAAACAAGCGTTACACTTGCTATGGTATGTGTTATTGTGACTACACCCAAGAGGGAATCCTTAATATTCCCAAATGTATTTCCACTTGTGGGAATTGAGGGTCTTGGAATGTCTTGCAATTTTGGAATAGGGTTTAAAGGATAAAACCTTATCCAAATTGACCATTTTTTAGACCATTGAAAATGTTTTGAAAACAAAATATGCAAATTGAGGTCAAATTCCCCATTTGAAAATCCAAAGCACAAATGGCCAAAATCAAACTAGTAGTTTGACCTTCAAACATTAAAACATATGATAAATTCGTAAAATAACCTCTAATTAAAAAGTGCAATATGTTAATGCAAAGGTCTTTTCAAGGGCTACAACTTTTCATTTGAGTAATAAGTAATGAGAATCATAATTTAAGAATTAAATTGGTATTCACATTTGAAAGTCCCAAAAATTTATTCCATTTTGATGTTGTCCTCACCACCATTTGTGAGATATATTTTAAGGAAGAAAGAGGTGGCTCCTCCCAAGTCCAAGCCACGTGAGTCTGTTTCCTATGACTTTGTGCACCATTTTGGTTCCAATTTGCAATAATCACCTTTTTTTTGTTTTTATACATTGATTTCAGTTTGAATTCAACTTTATGAACATGTACTAATCCCATTTCAAAACCCCAACACCATTTAACTTTGTGGAAGATTGAGAACATGCCTTGGATTTACATTATATATAGACACACCCAATGTATTGGTGGTTATAATTCCCCGAAGTGATGGGCAATGGAAAATCAAGGCATGGTCCCTACTTCCATGCACAAGGACAAGGGGGGTGTGGAAGAGGTCTAGGATGGGACTAAGATGAAGTGACATTCACAAACACCTTCTGGTCAATTCACTTACATAAGTTAATTATCAAACAATGTAAGTGATTAGTGCAAAGGAACCAAATTATGTCACAAACTTGTTTTGAAATCACCTGAGGTTCACATGGTTCAAACTTGAAAGGAGGCACCACTTACCTCCCTATAGTGTACTTTAAAGTTGTCCATGGGGATTACATTCAAATGATTAAAGTTCTTGGGACTCCCAAAATGGACTCTTTAACTTGGGATGCATAATGTTTCGTATCTTTGGAATTTCAAATAGTTCTTTTAAAATAAGTTTGTTTTGAACTTGCAATTGCACTATCTTGTAATTATTTAAAATATTTTTCCAAAGAAATACATATCTCCTAATTTGTAAGTGATTTAATCCCACCCCCAAATCATTGAAATAATGGTTGGGATCATTTTGGCAATTTAACTCCTCACCTTTTTCTTGGACATAACTTTTATCATAACTGTTGTTTCTTCAATGCCATCTAATTTAATTTAATATTTACGATTTGGTATTAAAAAGGCCTAAATTAGACAAGGCTTGATCCTTTAAAACTTGTTCCAAAACAAGCCGATTGTCATAAATGATGTGATGAATCATTTTTGCATTGGTCATCATGTCAATGTCCATTTGGACACATCAATTTTTTCATTGGTTTCAACATATAAGTTGATGTTGGCGCAATAAACAATTTGAGAGTATTTTTTATTGTTATTATTATCCATAATTAATGAACAAATATTTAATGACTTCATAATTGAGTGACATCAAAGTATAAGCCCAAAATTTTTAGATGGACCATAATTTTCCATAGGTATACTAAGTATACCACTATACTTTTAATTCCACAAATTTATGTGCATTGTCCAAATTGTGATTGAAACTTACAATATGAATGGTCAAGAATGGATATCATGTCCTTGAAAATAGGTTAGAAAACTCTTGTTTAACTTGTGATTGAATTTTGGTTGCAAGTTTGGTTACAAGCCAAACATGGTCATAGACCACGGGCACCACCAATCTAGTTTGCAATTGAACCTATCCACCTTTGGTTACAAGATGGACAAGGGTGCCCACAATGTGGGACTTTTCAAACTTGTGACCAAAAATATGGTTGCATGTTGGACATGGGTGTTCATTGTTTGCAACCTATCCAACTTGCAATAAAATTTCAATCATGCATTGGACAAGGGCACCCATAGTCTTTGACCTTTCCAACTTGTGACCGTAATTTGGTCACAAGTTGGATAGGTCATAGACTTGCAATTGAACTTGTCCACTTTAAATTGTAAAACTAGATATTAAGGAAAACTTAATGAAAAAGCAAGTCAAGGAGTTGTGAAGACATTTGCACAATATGGAACTAAGGGTTAAAAAGGCCGAATGTGAAGCTTCCAAATTGTGGGAGTAGTTGGAGCAATTGAAAACCACAATCCAAAACCTTGGAACCTTGAAAATAACTTGCAACTCTTAAAAAGAAATTGTCATCTCATTCTCAAGAATGGAATGCCTCCTTGAACCCTAAAAAAAACCAAAACACATGTATGTGATGTTGCAAAAGGTCATGGAAATCCAACATTATAGTTGGAGGGTCACTTGCATTTTGGCTCCATCTAGGGAAGTGCAATTTGAATCCAATTTTATACCAATACACATGAATTTTTGAAAGGATGGGGCCTTTTGAGCACAAGGATGACATCTTAACTAAGGATTTTTTAATCATATCTTAAAGACTTACTTAAACAAGGTACTAGGAACAATAACACAAATTGGTTTAGCCATCCACACATAAAGTGGGAATATGGGTTAGCCTAATCCACACATGGGCCAAGTATGTATTTTTGACCAACACCTCAAGCCTTCACATATGATGGCACCATTGTGCCCCAATTTGCTTCAACCCCTATAATCCGAAGGTTGGGCTTTGGGCATATATCCTCACATATACCATCTTCATTCCTTTCATGGTGTAATGTAGGTGATGTGTGTTGTGCCAAACACCATTTCATAGACAATTGTATCTCATGTTCAATCTACAACATTACACGCCTCCACATTGAAAATATAACCTAAAAAATGCACCAAGGTACGACAAAAAGTGGGGCACAAACTTTGTATGCAAATGGTGACATGGTATGCATGCATTCAATTTTGCGATGACCTTTGTCAACTTTGAAAAGGACCCCACCATGGTCATTCCAACATGCCATGCCTTGGACTTTAAACCAAATGATGGATGTTGGGATTTTTTGCCAAGTGGGAAAGGGATATTGGGATAGGGTGCATGAATAATTAATTTAATTTTGGAACACATCTTGATAGCAAGTGGTTCAATTTGCAAGGGGAGGTCATTTATAAGAATGTTTTCAATATGGAAAAGTTGCCCAAGGATGTGTAGGAATTTGTTAAGGTAAACCTTTAATTCCATGGCAGACCATTTGCTGAGACGATTTAAGATTATTTGTTCAACTAGATTTCCCCCCATACATTCTAACTCCTCCATGGGCTAATGTTGTTCCATGGTTTACAAAAAGATTTTAGCCAAAGATTTTGAAACCATAACTTGTGGTGTTCCACAACAATTAGTTATGCAATGGAGGAAAGGTAATAGTAGGGTAATGAAAATTAAAGATCATCGTTTAGAACAAGGTGGCACTTAAATTGATACTTAGATTTGACTACCCACATTGTATGATTGTACATATCATTTTTCCATATATGCCCATTTTTGGGATGGGTGTGATCATTTTTTCCTATTTTTTTCCTATTTTTAATGAAAAAATAAAGATAAAAAACCTTTCATTTGTTTCCAAATTCATTTTTTAATAATGAATTAGGCATGTCAATTTTGCCAACCGATTGAAGGTTAGTTGCCCCATTCAAGTGGCCCACCTTGTGGAGGTGATTGAAATGGGTTATGAATTACCAATTATAATGCATTTGGGTGATCAATTAACATGATGGATGGAACACACATGGGCATGTTCTTAAAGCCCATCCACCTTTAGGCCCAAAGGAGTCAAAACATATGCAACACACAATGTTATCATATGTGAAGGATTGTGGCATCGAACATTTAGTTACATGGTAGTTGATAACTAGTTGCAAAATAGTTGAAAGTTCTAAGTCTAATGGACAATGATAATCCATACACATGGCATGATTATACACATCAATGTCATACACTACTTGCAAGGTAGTTCATGATCGAATGCTACATTTTTGCTAGTTGTAATTAATAACTTTCATACAACTTGCCCACAATGTCAGAAGATGGTTGAACACAATTGTATATATGGTGCGTATAACATCCATCTAGGGGTCAATTTTACAATTAACATGCAACTATAATAAAATTTTATGAAATTTTGACATGAGATTTTATTTTTTAATCTATATATTTTCATGGAATAATTATAACATAATTGCACATTAGTTGTTTTAGACATTTAATTGTATGGTAGTGAAGATTATGCATACATAAATTCTCTTTCTGTAGTTAAAATGTAATGTTGGTTATCATCTAAAAAAACATTCAAATAAGTTGATGTTAAGTTATAAGGACCTTTGACACCTTACATATCCAAAATGTTGTGTTGCAAAATTTCTCCTTGTGTTGTACAACTATTACAAGAAGCACCAAGGTCAAAGGTCATCATATCAAGTGCAAGTTTGCCATTTAAAAAAACACAAGTCCCCTATAGTTAGGAGTGCAAGTTTCAAGAAAGGTAGTTTCATAATTGCTACAAATAGTTTCAATGTAGCAAAAGCTTGGACTTGCGACAACATTGCAAAAGATTTGAAATAAGAAACATTTTAAAGCTTGAAGATCCTAAAGCAATAAACATAGGTCCTTTAGAATTATGATCATAGTGTCATGAAGTCGTGTTGCTAATAGTCCACCAAACATAAGAGTGGTAGTTTGCAAAGTTGTAATGCCAAAACTATAGAATGGCAACTACAACAAGAACAACAATCCATGAATAAGATTTCACAACAAAAAAAAGTTTTCAATGTAACAAAAACAAAATGCTCAATACCATGGAAGCACTTGGAGAAGATGTGTTTGGTGAAAATGATCAAATGTTTGATAAATCGAGGAAGAATTTTTCCTCCTCACTTTTGGAAGTTCAAAGAACTCACATGCATGTAGAAAATTCAAGCAAATTGATTAGTATGGACATAACAACAATTCAATTCCTATTCTACATGCATTTAAAAACTCAACAATGATCATTCTTTTCACATTGGCACAACATTAATGAACATGATAAAAAACAAACGCCAAAAAAAAAAAGGGGGGTTAGAAGATTTTGACTATTTTGATTTGAATTTTAATTAGTAGTCTAAAATTGCCTACTTAATTGACAAAATGTCTAAATTTTGAAATTTTTAATTTTTAATTCTTTGGTTGAAAACATTCAAGATCCATAACTATGCATTTATTAATTTTTTATAGAACATCCCTTTTCTTTTAGTGGGAAAGAGTAACTAATTGGTCAAGGTAGATCATTCTTGGAATTTTATTGCATTAAATGCTATAGTTACTTAAAATTTTAGCAAGCCATTGTCATTTGCATTGTGAATAGATATTTGTGACACAATATGGTGTGGCAAACAATGAACTAAAGTAAGGTGCACCTTATATAATTTCAAACATAATGAAATGAAAGGTGGAATTATAAATACTCAAATTATACAAGATGCCAAATGTCTTTATTTGGGTCACATTAAGGCAATACTATTGACTAGTCTAACTATGATAAAGATTTGACCTAAATAAGAACGAGGGTTTAGTCAAATGACAAAAATCACTTTTGATTATCAAAAGCCCTTCAAATGTGTGTGACCAAAATTGTTAATTAAAAGGTTGAGTGATTGTTCTTGAAGAGTTCAAGGTGTATTAAGAACACACACTAGAGGTAATAAATGTATGAATATTTTGTAAATGTATATTGGGCACAAGGACCTTAAAAATAAAACATGAAAAACCAAATATATTAAACCAAATATAACATGGGAACAACATAACTAGGACAAGACAAGGCACAAAGCACAAAATCAAGGCATGGAGAAAAAAAAAACATGATATCACGTTAGTGCAATAACATGATCATATAATCGAATCTTGAGAATCCATTATGGATGAGAACTTGATTGTGGTAGAAGAAGTTTGTATGTGAATTTTTTTCTAAGTAACATCAATTACATATACATGTCATCATGAACTATATAATGGGTGTGATGAATGTTATTTAGGATATTGAATTTAAGATGGGCATTCCAAATTACCTTACCCTAAGGTTAGTTTCATCATTAAATAATCCTCAAAA
>Ga0116227_10007177_pt1 | contig 21946 bp, 9 predicted proteins | sample S1TSphgellanicum_FD_89693 | JGI IMG/M metagenome (GOLD analysis project Ga0116227, IMG submission 89693) | Host-associated microbial communities from peat moss isolated from Minnesota, USA - S1T2_Fb - Sphagnum magellanicum MG | ecosystem: Host-associated > Plants > Peat moss > Unclassified...
AACTGCCCGTCAGGGGGTTCGAGAAAACCCCGGGTAAAAAAACAAGATCCTTTTTCGGGGGTCCGTCCCCGCCCCCCCCCCCCCCCCAATTGCAACTAAAATTTGCCTTTGTATGGTTCCAAGTAGTTCCCTTGCAAAGGTACATAACAAGCTCAAAGAAGAGAGTGAGTGCATTTCACAATCCCTAATGCTCCTATGGTTGGTCAAAGCAGACAAGGTGAAGGAAAAAGGCGATGCCGGTGGCCTACCCAAAATGTTGTTTGTAGTTGGGTTGGGGTTGCCCATGACAACAAACTTTTGTTTTCACTTCTTGGTATGGCTGCTTGACCTTGTATGAGAGATATGGGAATCCATATGTGTGTGTCTCTTTGAAAGAAAGGCTTGTACTAGAAGATGATCACTAGACCATTTCAAGAGATTGTTCTCTTAAAGTCGTCTTTTGCACCATTTTTCTTTGTCGATGAATGATTCAATTCATTTGGATTTTTTCTTAGTGTTGTTATTATGCTTGGAGAGCACACCAAGCTCCATGATAGAATTGGAACTCAAGGTGCAACATTGTTGTAGTTTGTATAGGGGATATCCCCTTACCTTGGGTTGAGGTGACCGACCCAAAGACATTAGCCCAAGGATATGTTACCTCGGGTTGAGGTGACCAAGCCAAAGGAGTTAGCCCAAGGGTATGTTACCTGGGGTTGAGGTGACCGACCCAAGGGTATGTCACCTCAACCTGAGGAAGTGCCAAGGTAAGGGGACTTCCCTTGCATAAAGAAATGAGAATTTCTTTTAGGTCTTTTTATGTTTCTCTTGCAAATCAACAAGTTTAACCATGCTTATTGTTGCAAAATTTTCTTTGTTTAGCATTTGTTGAACCTTTATTTACTTTTAAAATTTTTGTTAATTCATTTAATTTTGCCTTTGAGACAATAAATTTGACAAATAGTTGCACATATTTGTTTTGGGCTTTGAATTCAAAAATCTTAATTAAAAGAATGCTTTCACATATGTTCCCACAAAAACCAAAAAAATACTTGCCACATTGAAATGCTAAAAAGTAAATTAAAAAAAAGTCACATATCAAAGAAAGAGATGCTTTTGTATAGAGAAGATAAGGAGCTGTGTAAGGAGAAGAAAGAGGCCATGGAGTTGGCTTATAGGAAAACATCCAAATGGGAAGTTTAAGAATTTGAAGAATCATGCTAACTAAAGCACCTAAGGTTTGGTCTAATTTTTTTTAATTAATTAAATCTAGATCTAGAAGCTCCATTAAATTCAAAAAGTGAAATTTTAATTGAATGTTCTCTTGCCAACTAGGAACCCCACAACACTAGTTTGGAGATTTCATGAAAATGGTTTCAACATTGCCCTTGCAAGTTGCTTCAAGATGGCCAAGGGCTCTCTTTTATCCTAAGACTATTTTCAAGGGGAGACAATTTTCTTTGTAAGGGGTTCACTTGAGAATCTAGCAAGAAGACATTGAAAAATCAAAACCATCTTTTTGCAACTATGTCCAACTTAAATCATTTCTAATGCAAATGACCATAATAACCAAATAGATAGTTGCAAAATAGTCACAAAAATGAGTTGTGAACAATTTTCTTTCCCAACAATCCGCATATACTTCATACAATAAATTAATTTGGTGTAACCAAAATAATTGAGGAAATACAATGTTTGTCATTCAACAAATGCATACAATAGTGAGTTTGTGTGTCCCAAGAACACGAGGGCTATGAATGTTTCAATATTCATCACTTTACAGAACAAATGTTTGATTTGCACTCACTAGGGTAATTACGCCTATCATCAAACACCCACCCATAAGTGAATGCCCGATTAGTTCATAAAAGATCTCATGACCAATTGGACAAACACTTCCATTGGGCAAATCATGATCATTCACCAAATGCTTGGTGAGAAAAAAAAAGTCTTTAGCATTTCAAGAGATTGTAATCACAAATGAAGTAAATGTGTTCAGTCATAGGCATAGGATGTAATATTCATTCAAATAAGGTGTTTGGTCATATAAAAAAGGATTTTGGTGGTAAGGTTAAAGTTGTCATCTACCAATGCACACAAATGTTCTGAAATCTGAAAATATTGCAATGCATGCTTGATTTTAAATGTTTGGTGAAGGATGTCGTCTAATACAAATTTGCAGACTTCGCCACTCATTATGTAATTTTGTTGTTTGGTATTGGGCTTTTAATTGTTTTAGTACATGTGCAAAAATATTTATTCATGGGGATTTGAGTGTTTGGTAAGTGCATGATATAAGACATGTTTATAAATCTTGTAATTCATATTGTCTTTTTAAATGTTTGGTGATGGGAGGTGATTTATTACATTCAGAAGGGTATAACATCACCATAAAAGGCTTAAACCCTAACTAATTTACAAAATCAATCTATGGGGTGCAAATGCTCTTGATAGGAATATAAACAAAAAAAATCAAAAGACACATTGTAAACTTTTATAAGAGTGTCACAATTTTAACAAGACATCAAGCTATAGACAAATGCATATTGAATCATTCATTCCTCTCAACTAGGAAAAAATCAAGATGTAAACAAATGTAGATTGAATCATTCATTCATTTCAACTAGGAAGAAGCATGTCCACCTTACCACCATCTATGTTATAAGAACTCCATGAATTTTTAAAGCTTCTAGTACCTAGTGCAAGAAGGTTGAGAGCAACAACAAAAGATGTGAAATTGAAGACAAAGGTTGATGAGTGCAAAGTTCAAGAAATAACACAAAAAACAACAAGAGAGTCCAACAAAAGAGTTAAAATAAAGGAGAAGTTTAATAAATGTAAAATTGAAGAAATAAACAATCTTTACAAGAAGAAGTATGCTAAGTTCTTATACTATCAATGGGTGGCCAAACACGTATTCATACTAGTAGGAAACAATGGAAGGAAAGTTGGCCATCATAAATTTCAACATGCTCTAGCCTCTTGTAGCTTGAGATTCACACACACTACTTGCACAACAACAAACTAAAATTTAAAGTGAGAGGACTTTGTAGATTTCTTCCATCTTATTGATATTACATTGGGGACACAAAAACATGTTACTGAAACATTCTTGACCTAACTAACTTTTTGTATTCTTGGTCTAATTTAGGAAGGGCAAGGGGATATTTCATATGGGCCCAAATGTGCAAGCCCCATCTTTTGGAAGGAAAAGGATGCTATTGTTGTTGTTTGGATTCTAAACATGCAAAGACATGGACTATTTATATGATTGCAACAACTCAAGTTCAAGGTGGGAGAACTCATTCAAAGCCGACTCACACCATTTTGAGATGGTCTACCTAGGAATTTTTAGTGGTATTGGTTCAAGCATTGGCATCCAAAACTATGCATACATCTTGTAGAAGATCTAGAAGTCTCCAAGGCCAAGGTATTGCCAGCCAATCCTACAACTCTTCTTATCAAAACTTGTAAATACCATACAATCAACACAAGTACAAACCAAATCACATTTGGAATTCAAACAAGACAAGAATTCAAACAAGCATACAATCTAGAGCTTGCATTTTGGTTAAGTGGGGTTCACAATATGCTTACAATGTCATCCCAAATCCAAGGAATGGTTGACTATGAACTATGTAACTAACCCAAAAAATGAAGTTATACTAGGATTCTACATCTTTAAAAATGAGACTTTGAAGTCACTACATTAAAGAATACAAATCAGGACATGTGTGGCAACGTAAAAAAAGGTTGGATGACAAGTTTTTTGTTCAAAGAATTCTTAAGCTTCTTTAAGAAATTTTTACCATGTGGGATTTTTTTGAACAAATCAAGATTTTCTAATCCAAAATGAGCATGGATCACATGTAATTTTAGAAGCAATAAAGTAAACACATGCATTTGGATTAACTATGGTCACATTTTGAAGCCATACTTCACATGCACTATAACCCTTAGATGTGATTTGTTTCAAGCCTTAGCTAGAACCAAGAGGAAAGAGCTTGTAGAAGAGGGGGAAAAAATCAAGAGAGAAAGTGTGTGAGCATATAGGAGAAAAAAACCTTGTAGGAAATAAAGAGAATGAGAGTAGAAAAAAATGAAAGAGTGTGATTGCCAAGAAAGAGAAAGATTGTTGAAAAGGAACAAAAACATATGCAAAAGAAATATAGTGCTTACAACATAAAAACAAAAAGACATTACAAGATAAATAAAACATTCATGACTACCAAGAGAGAGAAAAAGTTTGAAAAGAGAAAAAAAAAGAACTTGTAAGATAGGAAAAAAACTTTGCATAAAAAAACATCACATGAAAGCAAAAGAAAGTAAGGTTGCTAGTAAACTAAGTAGAAAAAGAAAGAAACATTGTTTGTAGGAAAGAAAATGTGTGCACCAAGAGGAAAGAAACTTTTTTCATTTGTTGAGATGTGTGGGGATAGCAACAAGCTCAAACCCTATTGAAAAGATCACACATCATCACCACAAAGTTTCGCAACTTGCAAGAATAGTAGTAGACCACAAGCAAGGGCACAATGAGGGTTGTAGGAGCTAAAGGAAAAGAGAGCATTGCAACCATCAATAAACACAAAGAGATGCAAAGTTTCAAACATGAAGAAGATGCAAACAAACTATGTTTCATTCACATTCATAACAAAACTTTTTCACCAACCAACAATTTCTCTCAAATCACCTAGAGCCACCTCCTTGTGTGAACACTAGAATGGTGTCAACCCATGATTGTTAGGGCGTTAATTTTTTGCAAACTCTTGGTGTTATATGTCCATAGATTTTGAAGCCCATGATGAACCACAAATATGAACCATACATTGTAGATGAAGGGTAGTTAAAGAAAAACAACACAATTTTGCTTAATTAAACGTTAGGTGACAAGGTAATTGATGAGTAGAATCTAGCTTGTGACTATTTAGTTGTAGGGTGCATAGTCAACGGTCAAACATCACAAATGTGTGCCAAAAAAAAAACCCTTTTTACTTCCAAACCTTATGTCTTGCTTGTTTTTAATATATTTAAATGTTTTTGTGGCTATGGGTGCATCTAGTCCAACTCTACAATTCATCTTCACACTCTAGAAACATGCAAAATCAAAGTATGGATTTACAAAGCTCTAATTCACTATGTATTAGGTGGTAGGCCTACTTACTCTGACCATTTGTAAAGTTCAATCAAACTTTGCACTTATAATATGGAATCAACATGGATCATACTTATATACATTTGTCATTCATGGCTCATCTCTTAACCCAAGAAAAATGAGCTCTCATGCTAAACCCATCATATAGACTTTCCAAAGACTTCACTTCATAATATAAAATCATTAGTAAGGGTGTGACACAACATACATTCCACATATTAAAATGGTTTTTTTTTGGAGATGAAGGGAAGTCTTGGAGTGTAATGCCCTACTCCCATCATCTATTGATCAAAAGTTAGAAGATTTCAATTTTAATAATGAGATATTTTCTTAAAGCATTTCCACCTTAGGGTGATTAATGCTTCTACATCTTGCAATGGCAACAATTATAAATGCCAATGATATAGGGTCACCATGAAATGCCTTTTGTGCCCGCACCCATACTTGTCACCTCACAACATTACATTATCTCTCTACCCCCTAGTCACTAGTCATAGTTGTTTCATGTGCATGTCAGTGCTTTAATTTTTGCACTTGTTTGTGTGTGATTCTCTTTTAGTGCTTCACATTTATTTATGTGTGTGATTCTTTCTTGGCTTTTCATTATTGTTTGCATGTGTCTTTAAGCTTGCATTATGTGATTTGTTTTGTGGGTGTACTACCATGGAGGTTTGGAGACAAGCTTTGCTTAAAAGATTATCTATCAAATTCACAGTACAAGATAATGTGATTTTTCTCACACAAAAGGTTACAGCTCATGACACATGTGTGAGATAAACTTCGTGGTTTCATCCATTTCAATGTACAATACATGATGTTTATTGTGGCATATATTATATTAAAGTTCAAACTTGACATTAAATTATGACACATATTACACATATTCAATAGGCCATATTAAAGGAACCCCTCCAAATTGTTAACATCTTTATGTTTGTTTTATATTGGACCCAATTTTTATGATTTTTGGTAAGGTGCAAACCAATATTAACAAGTTCCTTGATTTTGAGTGTTAAGCATAGGGTTCAAATTCTTATGACTAGGACCCAAGCCAACACCCTTGGGGTGAAATTGACGCAACAACCAAACCATGAAATAATATTTTGCTAAAATTGGTCTTAAAACCACAATTGCAAGGAAAAAACTCTTGAAAACAAGTTCGAGTTTTTGAAGTAAGCAAGTGAAATTCTTTTGAAAAGTTAACAAATAACATGAAATTTATAGGTAGGCGATCAGTTTTAATTTGTTGTAAAACTTCATCATATGCAATTTTAGTTTGTTATGAAACTTTGTACCTATACAATTTTTAGTCTTGAAAAAATTTCTATTTTATTTGGAAGGCATTTTACATCAATTGATATTCTTTTAGAAAAGAGGAGGGGTATTATGCCTCCTTAAGAATGAAAGGGAAATTATTATGCCTACTTACAGGTGTGGTTTGTCCTCCACGCACAACCCAGCCCAATGGATCCCATGATCATTTATTGTAATTTTGTTTGTTGGTAAGGAAAGTTGGCAATTCAAAAAGGTGCAATGATTTGGTTTTCAATTGGGGCCAACTTTCAATTCACCATTAAAAGTTTGAAGTTTGAAGTTCTAACCTTTGATTCTCTTATATTCTATTCCTTGATTTTTTGCACTTGTGACAACATGTTTTGATTCAAAGCAATGAGTTTTAATGGATTCTTGCTTGAAGCATTTTTGGTGATAGTGGGCAATGGGTATTGAGTTTTTCCCTCTCTTGAAAATATTTACATTGAGGAAATAGGTATTGCCATATTCTTGCAAGATGGGCTCCGAGTGTTGGCATGTTACAATTAGTAGTAGATTTTAGCAATACACAAGGGATGATGATGGCAGCATTCACCAAGAGAAAAAAAAAGACAAGAAAAATTTATGATAAGGCCGGTGGTGGTGATAGCAACATCCAATGAAAGAGAAGAGACGAGAAGACTTCTTATAATTTCTCACAACATTCCTTATAAAAGCTCCATTGTTAGTCGTCAATCTTTGACTATTGACTCACTTTGAATGCCCAAGTGTGGAAACTAAGAGATGTGGTTGGCTAGTGATAGCAACAATAATGACTAATGAAAGAAAAAAGACACGAAAACATGCAAGAGGGATAGAACAAATGAACAAGAAAAGATAATTGAACAAGTGAGAGGGGCTCCAATTCAAGCAAACAACTTAGAATGGAAGCTGGTGGTAAGCAAGATTTTGGTGTTATTGCAATGTCCAAAAGAAATTGTATCCATAATGGAAAGGATACATGCATTTTATGTACGAATTGGAACTACACAAAAATTTAGCTTTTAATTTATTATATTATATTATATTATTATTTTAAAGGTGGGTTCAAGATCTTTAAATCTTTTTTTTTGGGCTTGTTGGTTTACCTAGGTTAAGTGGGCTTCTTAATGGAGGCCTTACTTCCTTCGGCTCTTGGGCCCCCATTCGTTTCCAATTTAGGCATGGTTCCCCAAGCGCATGGCTTGTCTATCATGTTTTTGTCCTTTGAGGGTGGGAGCAAGGCTTAACACAATGACCTTTATTCTAATTACAACATTTTTTTTTGTAGCGTGGCATGGCCCATCGTTACAAACATTGTCAAAATTTTCACATTCTACATTCCAATAACACCCCTAATTCTTAAATCACCACATTATCCCTTTCTCCCCCCATAGCATCATGGGCTTGGATTCTAGCATTGGATCCCTTTAGAGCTTTTTCATTTGGGTCTTCTTCAACCTCATCTATACATACACATTCATTTTGTTTTGTATCAAGAGGTGTAGGTTGTTTTTTGCCTTCCTCTAGATTGGCTTGCCCGATATTCATTTAATGTGGTTGCCTAACACTTATTCATGTTTTTCCTTTAGTGATGTCTTGTCCTTCTTCCTTGTGATGGAACAAATGGACATAGGGAAATTAGGGTGTGCCTTTGACAATTTTTGTTTAGGGATTGGAAGGAACTTTAGGTAGAACATTTTTTAAAAATGTGTGTGCTTGTGGTGGCTTTGTCTTTGAACCAACTTTATTGGCAACCTTGCCCTTTCCAATTTCTATTCTTGTTATGCCCCTTTCATGTCGATTAAGATGGAAGCCTTCGGGTGTGCTGGAGAGTTTATGTTTATAGCTAGGGTTTTTGCCCCTCTTGTTTCGACTTCAACATCATCAGAGACATTTGCACATTACAAGCCTTACATCCTTGAATTCCCCTTTTTAGACTCTATGATGGATCTTCAACTAGACACAAATGTGGAACTTTCCTTGGATTTTCTTAGGTCAACTTTCTTACACATGTCCCAGTTGTCAATAGGTGGTTTGTTAGCCATGGTTTGCGAACATTTTTAGGATTTTTTCAACCTCGAAGGTTCAATCAGTGGTTTCATTCAATTTCATTAGTTGAATTCCCATGTGGTTGTTGGTCACAACCCATAGTTCATGACCTACATTCTTTGTGTCATTAGGCTTCTAGCTTTGACCAAGTCCTCAAATGGCATTCAACCAATTGTAATGGGTGAAACACTTTATCAATAGGTTAGTAGGGTTTTATGTCTATAACTTTGTAACATTTTATTTTTTCATTTATAGTTGCATTAATGTGGCATGGTGGTTAGGGGTGGTTGTGAAATAATAATCCATGTTATTCAAACCACTTTTGATGTGCACCCGGATTGGGTAATGTTTCAAGTGATGTAGTGAATGTTTTCAACACCATCTCATGTAAGGCCATCTTCCATGAACTTCAAGCAATGGGAGGTTAATTATCTCAAATTTTCCCCTTTGTTCATTATTTTATGCCTTTTGGTTTCCTTTGTTTTTCAATCATCACTCCCCTTCAAGAGATTTGTTTGTCATCATTCCATTTGTGAGCATGCATTAAAGTGACTTGTTTATGGGGCTTTTTTTCATGCTTGTTCATTTTTGTGTTTTGTATTATTTTTCAAATGTTTTTCCTTTGTGTTTTTTCATTTTTTTAGCTGATGACACCCATATCCTCAACTTTACCCATGTTGTTGCCATTGCTTTTGATCATTTTGTCTCCCAGTTGGCTTCTATGGGGTTGGCCATTTAGCCTAACAAGTGCTTGATTTGGGCCCCTTTTAACTTGCCTTTTGGGTTCACCTTCCTAGTTGGGTTTTTTTGCTTTATTGATGACATTAAGGTTTTGGGCATCCTTTTTGGATTTGGTTCCTTCTCCTTATCCTTTTTAAAAGAGGTTTTGGATGAAAATGTTGCCATGTTGATGCACTCCCGAGGTTAAGGATGTTCGGTTAACATTTGGGATTCTCCCTTAATGTTTCACTCAAAGGCCTTCCTATTTACTTCATTGCTTCCCCTTTCTTTTGGGTTTTCAAAGTCAATTCAACATTTTTGATCCAACATGTTAATAATTTTTTAAAAGCTTTTGAGCTTGAGTTCTTATGAGTGCCTTTAGCCTCCCCTAGTCTATTGACAAGTCAATCTCCCCATTTTTAATGGAAGGTTAGGCCTTAGTTTTGTAAAAGCATTGTTCTAGCGGCCCATCTAGGGAGTTGGGCTTTAGTTGCCCCAATCATTGGTTTTAGGTTCCTGTTGGATTCTTGCCTATTCCTATTAGAGGCAATAGGAAACAACAATTCATGTTCACTATCCTTTTAGGCTCACTTGAGGTTAGTGCAGGAACTTCTTCCCCCATTGGTAGTGGCTTGCATAGCCCCATTTAAATAGTTAATGGAAAGAGGAGCATATTAGTGTAAGAATAATATTTTAAAAAGATTGCATGACTGTTCTTTTTCTAACATCATTTCTAATTTGCCTTCTAATTTGAATTAGGTGTGTTTGAGATCTTATGCAAAGGCAAGTGTGGTTGCATGGTTGTTTGGTCACCTAGTAATCCTTTTTTTCAATTGCCTTCCAAAGTTTTCTCCATTATGTTGCACACTTGGTTCGACCTCCCCCATCCTTTAGTCTTTGGTTTGTCACATGGTATTTGTGACCAACCTTTGAACCCTATAGGGATACACTTTTTTCATTGTGCCCATTGTGGGGGAGAGGATGACTTCCTATGATGTTGTGCGGGATGCTTTTGCATCTATCATGAAGGATGTAGGATACTTGAGTAGACTCACGTTCTTCCATCGCTTACCTTTTAATCTATGCATCAATGAGCCGACATTGTGACTTTGGTGGCATTGATTCCAATGCCCATTTGAGACAGGAAGTGCCCCAATGCAGCCAATCATGTAGGGTAATGTTGCTGCAGCACTGCATCCTTCTGCTGCAACATACTACTGAGCCTCCAGATGTGGTTCTACAACCACAGATCAAAAACCTTGGCAGCAAATAAGTGAACACATTACCTCCATCATTGGTGATTTCATCCCATTTCCACTCGTGTCAATTTCTACAACAGTCTTCGCCCCATGTTTTGCTGCAATCAACAACTGTGCTCTGATGTTCCTCAAGTATTCACCTAACTTGCTCCCCTGTACCTGGATGCTTCTCCTCAAAGTGCAAGGAAACCAGTTGCTAACCTTAGCATCCTCTATGACTTCAGTGCTTTGTTGACTGGAATTCAGTATAGTGGTAGTGGCCATTGCCCATAACTAGACACAGGTGCAATTGATGTCTGGATCAAACAGACAGGTTGCAAACCCAACTTGATAAGATGTGATGTAATGGCTTCTACGTTACATGAAGTGTTAGCCAACACAATGCTGCTCTGTGCTTCACAGCTAAGGATGATGCAAACCCTTCATGGGATCAGATTTGCATCATATTGTCAACCCTGGGCATAGCTAATAGACATTTGATGTCCTCCATTAACTGCCCTGAACACTCACTGGATACACAATTTCACATCTCCCCCTTTTGTGAAAGGTGATGTGATACATTGCAAAAATTAAACAGTTGAGGTGAAGTCATGAAAAACTTCAGAACAACAAGAAGCCACAAAAGAATTTGCTGAATAAGAAAAACCAACCAACTCAATGTCATACGCATGCATCAAAATGAAATAAACTGCTTGTTTCATTGCTTGTCAACAAAAATCCTCCCAACCTACTGGCCCTGTGCTTTATAGAAGAACCTCTTGAACTCAATAGGATTACTGCCTTTCCTGTGATTATCCCATAAACCTAATAGAATAAAGATAAACTGTAGACCTGAGTGGAACCACAAGACTAGTTAACAATCCAAATTGCATATTCATGAGGTAGAACTTCAGTAGCCAAATTAGGGTTTGAAATCCTCTTGCAGATTTTCAAATGCTTCTCTTCTAGGAGCCGAGGATTCATCAATGGCTCTTAACATACTCCTGAATAACATTCAATCCTTCAGTCTCCTCACCATAGTCCTGGAAAACCCAGCAACAAGTGAATTCCTCCATGCAGTGATCAACAACAGCTTAGAAAAACAGTCTTATTATAACCATCACCTCTCCAACTTGGAGCCCATTGATCTGTAAACAGAATCAAACACCAAAATGGAAAAAGCTAGAATGCAATTGAACTTTCAAATAATTTCATACCTTGACAACTACACAAGAGCAGCCCACCACCTTGCGAGCCTTGCCCTCTGAATCAATCTTGCAAAGCTGCAGATCACCCATAGAAAGATTAAGGTTCCTATCAAAACCCTGAGCAATGTTTCAATCAGCATTTATTTTTCTGGCAAACTGGTGCAAAATTTCATCCTGTACTGACGAGCCACAACCACCACAACAGGAGTCTACAGCTCCAATTCACCACTTATGCTCTTGGATGAAGTTTAGGGTGCCAGGTTGCATCCAATCACAAAGGAAGTTTTGCATGAATTCTTCTGCTAGGTTTCTACTGTTTCGACAGTTTTCTCAAATCTTGTTGCCATTAAAGCTAAATCTTTCGTGGGATCGTCTCTTGTGGATGATCAATACCCATGCTACATCACAAAAATGAGAAAGAAAAACCCTGGTATCAATGTAACAGCATCTTTGCTGAGCTCCTGATTGCTTATTGCCATCTTCATTTGAAAAGCAACACCCTCAAATGCAACTCAGTAAAAGAAAATTGTTTCTACACACCATGTATGCGTCTTGTTGGAACTTGCTCATTCTGAGATACCTACCTCAATGACCCCAGACTAACTAGCTCACTTCTGTTTTTCAAAGGCAAGGACATGGATGGAAAGGTGCAAAACATAATCACAAACTGCTGTCATCAAAAGATAGGAGAAATACTTACCCCAACCCACTCTCCCAGCTTCTTGGCACTGGGTACAGAGATAAGGTTGACATTGTGCTCCGAGCAGAGAGCTTGGACCAGCTTAGAATAATCTGGCTGGTTGCAATCCTCAGCCAAAACACAGAGCTGAGCAGCATGCTTCTCAATTGCCTTTGCAGCTTCATGAAGGCCCCGGGCAAGGCCATCATGTGCCAGAGACTTTTTCAACACAAGCTGCAGACCGGTCAGGATGTCCATGGGCTCCCCTAATACAGGCTCGGCTGCAGCAGCAGCTGGCTTCTCAGCCAGCACATCTGGAACTGCCTCCTCCCTGCAATCACAAACCATACATCAATGCAACTTCTGAAACCCTAAAAAGGGTTCCACCACAAACAAATCACCTACATGTTTCAGCAGCCATAAAGGCCACACAGCTCTCCAAACAAACAAATCCATAGCCAAAAACATCTGCCCCCCTGAAACTACCAAAGAGAAAAGGTGAGGAAGAAGAAGTCAAATACCCGTCCGACATGGTAATCGAAATGTGTAGAAAACACTAGCTACCTGCAGACACAAGAAAGCGATAAAAAAATTCAGTAAAGAGAAAAAATAGAACCTGCAAAAGGAAAAAGAAGAGAGGAGAAAGATCTCTCAATGCAAACCGCCATAAGAAAGCCAGATGAGCAACAAGAGATGTCCACTTGAAGAACAAGGCAGCATTTTTATATTTTTAAAAGCAACTAGAAGAGAGAAAAAAGGGAATAGAGATGATCATTGGAGTTGCAACAGAAGGAGAAGAAGTGCGAGAGAGAGAGAGAGAGAGAGAGAGAGAGAGAGAGAGAGAGAGAGTCGCGGAAGACGAACCTGTTGGAGCTGAGTAGTCGGAGGAGGAGGAGAGCAACGCGAGCGCAACAGCAGCGGCGAGAGAAAGAGAGCATTCTAGGGGGAGAACAGGCGTCCTTATTAGGGTTCCAAACCCTAATTACTTACCTAAACAAAGGATTAACACTAAATCTGAATTGCACATAGCAGAAATTGTTTGGCATCACTTGGGGACCAATTCCTTCTTGCTGATTGATTGGTGGAGTTTTGCAAAATTCTTGAATTGTGGAAAAAACTTCTTGATTGCAATTCAAACAAAAATCAATGACACGCATTTCTTCATATGGTGATTAGTTACAAAATGTGTGTGTGTGTGTGTGTGTGCAAACTCCATAGATGCAAGAAGAGCTTGAATGTGTAAATCTGCAATTGCAATTGAAGCAATTTGTTGAAATCACCATAATGAATTTCTTCTTGTAGATGAATAGAATCTTGTATAATGAATTATGCGAAAAACTTTCTTGTTGTAATCAATCAAAGAATCAATGACATGCATTTCTAGATCTAGTCATTACAATCTATGTGCAAAGTAAATAGATGCAAGAGAAGCTTGAATTTGTACGTCTAAATTGCACAAAGTAATTCCATTGTTGCCATCATAATAAGCAATTCCTTCTTGCAAATTTGGTAGACTCTTATAGAATTCTCTCATAGAATGAATTGTGTAAAAAATGTTTTTATTGTAGTCAAATCATAGAATCGGTGACCTACATTTTTGGATATAGTGATTACAATTTGTGTTTAGAGTGGATAGATACATGAAGAGTTATAAAATTGAAATTGCACTAAACAATCATTGTAAACATATAGGAAACAATTCATTCTTGCAAATTTGGTAGAATTCTTATGGATTGAATTATGTAAAACATTTTTCATTGTGGTTCAAAATAAGTGCCATACATTAAAAAAATTTGGTGATTATAATGTGTACTAAATAGAGGAGTTGGACAAATTTTGTAAATTGAGATTGTGTAAAGTGTTGTGACCCTAGCTTTGAGCTCACACCAAGATTGGGAGCATGAGAAAGGATCTATGCTAAAACAATGTTCCAAGACCTCACTCACATTCTCACAATGTGGGGAAGTGGAAAGGAAATGAGTACCAAACATTTTCAATTGGGATTCATTTTGAGAGTTCAAGTTTCAAATTGTTTCAATTTTTTGGGATGAAAGTGCAAATGGAAAACCTTGTCCAAGTCAAGCCTTCTTTATATGTTTGGAAAATTCTTGAAATGAATATATCAAAAGTGGGTTCGCATTGTTCATTTGAAGATTTGAAGTTCACACCAAAAAAAAAGAGGTCGGATATGAAACTAGTGGTGTGATTCTGGATAATTAAAACCTAGGAAATAAGGGTCAAATGTTCATTTCAATATAATCATGCAATATGTACTTGGAAAGATTTTTCGAAGACTACAACTTTTCATTTATATGCACTTCAATCAAAATTTATATGTGTGAGTTATGGATTCATAAAGTTGTGAAACTCATAACTTAACAAATTTTTGGTCTTCAAAATTTTAGTTGTTTCAATGTAACTTTGTCACCAATCACAAAGTATATTATACAAAAAAAAAAAGATGTTCTTCCCAATGTTCTAAATTGTGTCACTCAAGTGTGTTTGGGTTACCCATGATTAACTCCTAAAACCACTTTTATTCAACTTTTGTTAACCACTTTGTTGTTTGGTTTGTGAAGGTTAACTTGTCCATGAACTCCCACATGCCATTATAACCTTCAAATATATACAATTATCATTCCAAAAATTAACAAGTGTTTACTACTATTGTTTAATTATCCACCTTTCATGTGAGAATTAGCAATTTTGATTCCAATTCTTAAATATTTAGATTATTAGTTCAAAATATTGATTTTAAGAAAAAAATCAATCCCATAATTGACTTCAAAATTGAACCTAGAATTAAAATCTACATTAATAATAGACCTTTGCCTAAAATTATACTTGGAATTAGGAAGTGGCCTTTAGTTAGAATCTGCCTTTAAACTAGATTAATGTAAGTTTTAGTTATTCATATTATATATATATATATATATATATTCCAACCAATTTTTAAAATGTTGTTAATGTGAAAAAAAATTAGTGTATAATTTTTTTGATAATAAATGTGGGGGGAGGGGGGGAAAGTGAATGGATTAAAAATGTAGTTGTTACTTTTGGAACATTGTTCAATTGTGCAAGTTTTTTGTTTTTTTTGGGTTTAAACACATAGCTTATAAAGGTTATCACTTTTATTGGTTGTGGAATACTAGTAATTAAAAAAATTAGTTTGGGACTATGGGTAGGTAGGTAAAATTGGACTTGCATAGGATTTTGTTTTTGAAAAATTGGGTTTATAATTGGGTTGGAGATTCATTCAAATTTTTTTAAAATCTTGAAACGAATCTAAGGGTTCAAGTTTAAATTGAAAAAAAGGTTTGAAGTGGGATTGAAGGTTTTCTTGAAAATAAAAATTGGACAATATTTGTATTTACCCTCAATATCATTTGATCAAGCTAATTGTGTGTCACAAATCAATCATTGTGATTATGGGAAATGATTCTTTCAAACATATTCAAGGTAGAATCTTGTAGAATTCTTATGGAATGAATTTGCAAAAAGCTTTTTGTTGTAATCAATAAAAAAATCAAGGACATGCATTTCTAATTTTAATGATTTCAATATATGTGAAAAGTAGATAAATGCAATAAAAAATTAAATTTATTAATTTGAATGGCACAAAGTTGTTTTTGTGATCACATGAATTTATGTTTCTTCCAAATTGGTAAAATCTTATAAAATTCTTGTAGAATGAATGTGTGAAAAACTTCTTGTTGCAATTAAATAATTAATGACATGAATTTGTGGATCTAGTGATTACGATATGTGTGTAGAGTAAATAGATGCAAAATGAGTTTGAATGAAATCAAAATTGCACCAAACAATTGTTGCAATGACAAAACAAATTCCTTGGATTGCAAATTAGAATGAGCTTGTAGATATTTTGTAGATTGTGCAAAACAATTCCTTATTGCAATTAAAAAAGTAATGACACCGATTTACGGATATAGTTATTACAATCTATGTGTAAAATAAATAGATGTAAAAATAACATGAATTTTGTAAATTCAAATTTTGCACAAAATAATTGTTGCATTCATAGGAAGCAATCCTTTTTTGCAAATTGGTATAATCTTGTAGAATGAAATGTGCAAAAAAACTTTTTGTTACAATCAAGGAATTAACATAATGATTTTTTTAATATGGTGATTACAATGTGTGTTTAAAGATGATAGATGTAAAAAAAGCTAGAAATTATAAATTTGAATTGCACAAAACAATTTTGTTACAATTACAAGAATCATTTCCATTTTGTTGATTTAGTATAATTTTGTAGAATGAATTTATAACATGGTGTCTATATGTTTGTCAAAGTTATTTGAACATAAAAACTTCTTTTCACCTATCCATATTTTTTTATATGAAAAAGTTCTAGGCAATAATTCAACTTCTTTCAAGCAACATGCATCTTAATGAAACATGAATGTTGCTTAAAGGTTTATCACAAACATAAATTGCATTAGGAAGCATTAATTTTTTTCTAAAAAATAACAAATTTTGACAAAAAATCTTTTAATGAATCTTTTACACAAATTTTGACGTTCCTTAACAATTGCAAATGAACGAATTATATTACAAAAAACATTTTGCCCAATAATTGTTGACATTAATCCTTCCCCGAACAATTATATTGACAAAAATTTATGCAGTCAATCCTTTAAGCAATTCTTGACTTTCCAAATGAAAAAATTATATTGCAAACAATTTTCACCCAATAATATTTGATAATGATCCTTCGACCTTTTAGCAAACAAGGTTTGAAAACAAATCTTTCAAGCAATTTTTGATTATCTTCAACAATCACAAATGGGTTAGGAATGAATTTGTGAACATGTTCCATATATGTCTAACCACCATGTTTGGGCAGGTCCTTAAAAAACCTAATTGTGCTTTACTAGACACATATCGATGTTCTTATGTTAATTATTCAAATTTGAATCAATTGTTTATTAACATAATCAATGCAATCAAAAGAAGAATACAATTAATCCAATGCTTCTAATTTCTACTTCTTTGCAAGTTTACATTTTATTTCTATGCCCAAAACCTTTTCTTTTGCATCATCCGGGTCTAGCTAAGGAGCAAGCTAACAACCCAATTTGTTGTTCTTCATTTAGACTAGAACCCAATTCTTTTGCAAACAATGTAAGCATCCCTTCCAAGCGCATGGAAGAGTATAGTTGAATGTTTATGTACAAAGAGACTTTGTATATTGATTTCAATTTTACTACATGTTCTTTTCCATGAAACAAGTGTTTGATATTTGTATTCTTTTGAAGTTGTTGAATTATCATCATATGGAGGTTCAATGTTACACAAATGATTCACAATTGTGGACTCATGGTTGATAGTTACAAAGTTGCCACCCTCTTCATTAGTTAGTATGCCCATGGCCTCAAACTAGCCTCCAAATTTTATGCCCAAGAAAGTGTTATGTGATTTTAATGCTCACGAACAATTCTATTTTAATAAAATATTCAATACCAAAAAAGGTTTCATACATTTCTTGTTGTATGGAAGACGGGGTCATTTCATATCCCTTGATCTCAACACTTTCTATCGCAATGTTCTCTATATTGCCTCTTTGCCATTGTTGCAGCACAAATCCCCATGAAAATCATGGACATGCAACTAGTTGTGCAAAAAACCTCTCGTTAGAATCAATCAAAGAATCAATGATGTGCACTTCTTGATCTAGTGATTACAATATGTGTGTAGAGTAGATAGATGCGAGAGGAGCTTGAATTTGTAAATCCGAATTGACAAAGCATTATTGCAATCATCATAAACAAATCCTTCTTGCAAATCAGTAGAATCTTGTAGGATTCTTTTGGAGTGATTTGTGCAAAAGACTACTTGTAGCACTCAATCAAAGAATCAGTGACATGCATTTCTAATCTTTTTGAATCAGGTGACTACAATCTGTCTGCAAAGTAGTTAGATGCAAGAGGAGCTTGAATTTGTAAATCCAAAATTGCACAAAGCAATTGTCATAATCTCAAGAAATAATTTCTTCTTGCATATTTGTAGAATCTTGTAAAAATTCTTGTAGATTGAATTGTGCCAAAAACTTCTTGTTGCAATCAATCAGAGAAGCATTCACATGAATTTCTTTATCTTGTAATTAAAATCTATGTGCAAAGCAGGTAGATGCAAGAGGAGCTTGATTTTTGGATTTGCAATTGCACAAAGCAATTGTTGCAATTACTACAAGCAATTCCTTCTTGCAGATTGCTAGAATTGTGCAGAATTCTCGTGAAATTAATTGTGCAAAACACTTGTTGTCACTTGGAGAAGCAATAATATGCATTTCTGGATCTGGTGATTACAATATCTGTGCAGAGCAGATAGATACAAGAGGAGCTTGAATTTTGTTGCTAGCAAACTAGAAATCTTCACAACATCATGTGTGCATGCTGATGACAGATTTGTGCTGCAACGATTGTTGCTGCTGTGTCTCAAGAATTGGCTATAAGAGGAGCATCTCCACTCAGTGACAGTACAGCACTGTTGGCAGTCCCTGCCTCCCCCCTCCTTTCTTGTCTTTCTTTAAATCTGCTGTGCAATCCTTGGGTCTTCTTCTACTTTCCTGAAACAAATAGAAGCCCTTTGAAGCATCACTTCAAGTACCTGATCATTGGCGTTGATGGTTTCAGATTATTAACAATACAAGTGCAATTGAGAACAAATTTTTTGGGTCTCTTCCATAGCTTAATATTTACACAGCTGCAGACAAATCCTTTGCTCCCCTGTAGTACCTCCAGTTTTAGCAGACAGGAAAAAAACAGAAACTGTTTTGTGGAGGTTTTGATGGTGAGCATCATCTCTCTCTAAGCAGCAAGCAATGGCACCTTTAGTTTGACTGTGTCTTTTTTACACCTCCTCCTGACGTCTGTTGTTGACGTTGTTGTTGCCATGGATTATGTTGTGTTTGCACAGTGGACATGTGGCATTGATGCGCAACCACTTGTCGACACAGGTTGCATGGAAGTGATGACTGCAAGGAATTTCCCTCACCTCCACTCCATCTTCATACTGGGATAGGCAAATGCAACACTCCTGCATGTGGAAACAATTGCAAATCAGAGAAGTGCTAACCTATTCCGTCACAGCAGGCTTTTACATCTGGTGTAAGCAGCCCAAAGCATCAGTACACCCTATGTTCCTGATGATGCTCAAGTATGAGGAAAATGCAAAGACAGTCATTAACATATTATCCTTCTCTTCAACACTTGAGAGTTCTGAACAAGCATATTCTGAATGTGAGCTATGTATATCCACCAAATAGCAGGTATGTATACTCTGCACCTAATTACATACCGCATCCTCTCCAGCTATGGTGCGCTCAGTCACCCTGTCTGACGTTCCCATCAAACTCATTACCCCTGGAAAAGGTCCTGACTTTGCCGGACTAGAGTTGTTGCTGCCAGTGCGCCGGAACTTGTACTTTGCCAGTGCATTGATCTCTTCCTCTGAAGCACCCTTCTAATTCACAGGAGGGAAGATAGTGATCAGGTCAAGTTTCCACACTATATAGTCATTTAGACACAAGTTCCCCCTATGCTTCTACTCTGCATGAAAGACATCTGAGATATGATTCAAGAGCTCTGCCGCCAGAGATGGGAACTGCTCTGTAAAAAGCTCACAAGGGATGTTCCAGCACATGCAGATATCATCAACCCCATGCTTTTGGATTTGAACCATCAACATAGGCTTTTGCTGATGACTCTTCCCCCAGAGTCAGTCACCATCTAAGCAGATAAACTCTTGGATTTCCATTTACAAGAGCATTTGAACCAGCTCTCTGACATCCAGCAGAACAGGGGTTGAAATTTGAGAACATTGGGGAGGGAAGCAACTGACATGGCATCATCACACAGAAGACACAAAAGTCTTATCACTGGCTATGATACAAGGGGAGAAACGAAAAAAAAAGTCATGAAGTTATTTGCACCTCTTCAGCAACGGCATAAAGGATGGCAATGATGCAGGGCAGGCAACAGCAGACTGCAATGCCGATTACAAATGCCAGGGCGATGCAGAAGACCACAAAGAGGACATCAAATGCCAAAAACACGATGCAAAGCCTGCAGATCCAGTGTGCAACAGTTGATGAACCATGATAGAAGAGCATCTATCTGCAATCTAGTAGAGAAATTGTATGTCTGAAGGAAAATTTTCAAACAGGTGAGAGCATTAGAAACTCCAGCAGTTCATAATCTCCTGCTTCAAGAATGCTTCCAGTACCACAAACAGAGGTCAAACACATCCCAGAGTTGGGTTTTTATCAATGGAAGTGAACTCTGAGAAAGATTTATTGGGAGTGCTTAGTTGCTTACCAGTAAAGCTGTGGAGCTTCGTGGATAAGCACTTCACCTCCAGAAATGATCAAGCCAAACCCAAACATCCACCAAACAAACGAGAACATGGTGTTGCCAGACTCCAATTGCTTTGCTAAGCTGTATGCCAAGAAGTTTCACAAATCAGGTAAACACATCCCCCACCCCCACCCACCAAGCTCAAGACTGTTGTACTAGCTCTTTGAAAATTACAGCTGTAACAGCAGCAATAAAATGCAGCTTCAGAGCACAGAGTGTCTCCAGCAAGCATTGAGAGAAAAATCAAGAAGAGGATCACATTGCAAAGAGAGCAGAAGTCATTTCAAGCACAGATGCATGCCAAATTGCTGGAGAGTGAAAAGAAGACCTGGGTGCAACATTGTCATCAAGTGCTGCATCCTGCACTGCTTGTGCAGCATCTTGTGATGCAGATGTCTCCACCGAGGTAGAAGAAGAAGATGAAGCACCAACAAGCTGCTGGGGCCGACGCCGTCGCCTATACTCCAAGGAAACACAAACCATGTGCACAATGCACTGCAAAGCATAGCCTGTAATCCACAAGCGCAATGGCACTCGAGGTCTCTCGTCTTTGCTCAGGATCATCACAGCCACGGCCACCAGAAGAAAAGCTAGATTCCAAATCAGATCCAACACTACCACTGGTCGTGAGTAAGCCCAGTCATTCTGCCGCTCCTCAAGGTGTTCTGCAGCTGATTCTCGCACCAGCACTGATGGCTCCCTCATGACTCCTCTGCTCCCTGCCCTCCTCAGGTACCTTGCAGCTCCTTGCACTCCACTGCTTCTGCTCCCACTGCCACCACTGCTGCTGCCAGTGCCTCGGGTTCTCCCTCCATTGTTGCTAGAGCTTCCAACATTGGAGATTCCATTGCCATTGTTACCACTCACAAGGGGTGTGGTGATGAGATCATCTGAGGAAGAACCAAAGCTTACTCTTCCTCTGTCCATAATCTTCCTTCTTCTCCTTCTTCCTCACCTGGTCAAAACTTCAAAGCTTCCCATTACCATCAAACCCTAATCTTCACAGTTTGTGGAAGGCATGCAATTTCTTCTGTTCTTTCTTCTGGAAGAAAAGATGATGTGATCCTTTTTTGCATCAGGATCGGATTGCTGCGATCTCTCAAACCCTTTCAAAGGAAAACTTCAATCTTTGAAGACAGACAGCATCTGATTGTGGATTTCACGTGGTGGGTGGGTGTTCACAGACACAACATTCTTTCCACCATTTCCTCGCTACACTTACAAACTGTAGTAGGATTGAGAGAGAGAGA
>Ga0116227_10007180_pt1 | contig 21942 bp, 9 predicted proteins | sample S1TSphgellanicum_FD_89693 | JGI IMG/M metagenome (GOLD analysis project Ga0116227, IMG submission 89693) | Host-associated microbial communities from peat moss isolated from Minnesota, USA - S1T2_Fb - Sphagnum magellanicum MG | ecosystem: Host-associated > Plants > Peat moss > Unclassified...
AATTTTTGTTTAACTAAAACCTAAATTTTATCACAACTTAGAGAAATAATTTGTACTTTATTGTAAAATATTTATTTATTTTTTTATTTTAAAAAATTAAGTTTTTTTTTTTTTTTTTTTTTTTTTTTTTCAAGATTTTAATAGTTGAGGAATTATATGTATGCAAATTACAACCCTTGTGTGTTGTGTATTTGTAAATAGTAACAGAATGGCTGGGACAATAAACAAATTTTTCACAAGTTGGGAGTTGGATTCGGAATCAATTTCAACAAATATCAATTTAAAATTTTTTTTCTTTTTTCTTTTTTGGTTAGGCATTTTGTGAATTATTTATTTTGTGCCAAACACCAGTTATTGGTAGGGTACTATATGCTTCACACACTATGTTTTTTCTATTGAGATAATTTTCATGATTCTCACCCATTTTTTGAAATCATGCACCTAATTTTCCCCAAAAATTGAGCCACTCATTATTAAAAGACAAATGATGGGTCCAAATTGGTGGATGGTCTAGACCCTAAACCCCCCCTCCCCCAATCATAAGTAATTAGGTAATGATTTTTCCTAGATAGATTTCTAAATGAGGAAAACTTGCAAATCTTTTAGAGATAAAATCTTCATATAAATATATATGGGTGTGTGTGAGAGAGAGAATAGATATAGATATATAAATATACAATTTCAAATTTTTTTTTAAAAAAATTAAAAATTAAAAAAAAAATTCCATCACAAGTCCCAAAAACACAACAAGAACAGGATTACTTGAGACCCAAATAGAAATTTCATGCAGCAATCAATGTAAGCATGGAGACAAAGAACCTCAAATATTTTGCTTTGGAGAAAACAAAAACAGCCAGGGCTATCTATGTATGTAATGCATTGACACAACAAGTTGTGGTGTTTCTGAGAGAGAAACAAACAGCCTTCCCAAGGAAGAAGGTCTGCTGGTTTCTTAAAGTGCATAACATAATTAATATTAATAATAATAATAAGAATAATAAATGGGTAGTTTGATAAGCAGACTGGCAAGTTAGGGGATTTATATAACTTAAATGCTTTGCACAAACTTCAAAGGAAAAACAAAAGATGTTGCCAGAATTGGACTCTTACTTAACAATAAATAACAAAGCCTTTTGCAGCCAGCCAAAATATCAAGTCAGCCAACAAAGGCAGACTTATAGGCTAGTGTACCACAGCTGAGCTTATCATTAACTACAGTTTTCTTGTCTAGTTGGGAATTGGGATGTACTTGTTTTTATGTGTTTGGTTTGTTTAGGTATGAGGGAAGAAGATACCTACTACTACTACCATAGCTGCTGCTGCTGTTTTATTTGGATAATTGGGCACTTTTTTCACTACAAAATTAATTTCATATATTGCAATGGGTGGAAGAACCTTTTCAACAAGTCCTTTTGGTGAACCAGCACCTACAGTTTTGTTGTTGTTGCCATGCTAAATTTTGATTTAAAAAAACAACTAAAAACTAGGAAACCTCAAAGAGTTTTTTGGGTTGCTTCCAAGTCTTATAGGGTCTCTCTTTCCATTAGACTATTAATATAGCCTCTAATTCTAATGGAAAGAGACCCAATATAAAGATCTTATGGGAAGAGACCCTCCCTTGGTTTGCTTCCAAGTATAGACTTATTATAAGGTCTCTTTCTATTAGATTGTTGTGATCACAGTTACACATTGCACAATATCTTGAAAGGTGCTGAAATGGAGCCTTATTTCTTGCTTACATTGAAAACATAGGCTTGAAATCTATAGGTAATTATTGGTAGGATGTTGAGAACAATTCATATGCAAGGAAGTTTCTATAAAGCTCAAAAGGAACACTTGTCCTTATAAAAATGGGGAATGCCAATGTTTAGGGACTCACAACTTTACATTTGACCAATGCTTGACCTGTAGAACTGTGAGGTGACTGCTAGCCAGTTAATTGAAACAAATGTAATGAAAAGTTGTTGTGGGGGAAAGAGGAAGGGGGTGGGGGAGAATCTGTGACCACAACAACATCATGGAAAGAAGCTTGTAGGCCATTGACAAACCTACATTGGTATTGTAAATCACAAGTGGGTTTAAGATCGAAACTATGTATGTTTATCACATAGTTATGAAAATTTATGTTCTTGTTTGTATAATTAGTATGCCACAACATTCTTTTACCATGGATTTCACATAAATTACACCAAAACCTTTCAAAACTGAAATCTCAATTCCTTTCACAATTCTATTCCATGAAACTTTACATTCATATAACAACTTATTTTTATCAAGTGAAGGTGTTCCCAAAGGTCACAAAAATTCACTTATATACTAACCAAAAGGAAACTAAACAAGAAATTTCCTAAAGTCTACACATCACATGGCTCCCCATGTGATTTCACATGCATAATAAAATGGCAAAGATAATTTCACATAAATTATCATGTGTGAATCAATGCACTTTAATGTGTCAACAACTTTTCACATGACCTTCACATAAATGAAATATGTGAAGGTTAATGCACCTTAATGTGCCAAAGATTTATCATATGACTTTTCACATAAATTTTCATGTGGAAGTCAAGTACTATAACCAAATCAGAATTAAATTATGAAATCCTAATAACAAGTAAATCATCGAACTTAAATGTTAAATAATTACACAAGTAATAGTTTAATTACATCAAGTTACAGTACCGTGATAAAAACCTTAACCTTTCTTAAGGTTATTTTTAAAACATTATAGATATCTCATCATAACCTAAATTAGGATTTTAAAATCCAAATTTAACATATCTCAAGTGAATTATAACATGTAATCAGCCTCACTCAAGAAGGTGTAGGTATTGGTTCACCCCAGCTGGCATTTGAGTGGCTATTACTAATTTGGGAAATGTTAAGACTTCAACAAACTTCATTTTGTTAAAGTTTGATGAGTTAGTAACACTTATGGTCTAATCCTATAGTTTAAGAGGCGTGAATTTGTCTTTTGGCATGATTTAGATGTAATTAAACATATAATAAGACACATGCAAGATATAAAATTTGGGTAGTTGAATGGGGAATCGAAGAGTTAAAGTAGAAATGAAGAAGATTCAAGAAATGATTATGATGAAACCCTGCCAAACTTTATAAAAAGAAAGCACCCAAGAAAGGGAGAAAAAAAGAAACAAGGGGCAAAAATCAAAATCCAAGCAAGCAAACAACCCAAATGAAGGGTTTTTTTAACTTAAAGGAAAGGGAACCACTAAGAATCAAACCCTTCTTTAGTCACATGAAACATATTAACTGAAAAAAAGGGAAGTAAACCCAATAAAATTCCAAGCTTAGAAAAACCTCCCCTACATTGACAACCCATCTCAAGATAGTAGTATCCTAAGTTCTTTATGATGCTACCAATATTCTCTATTTATAAAATGAACATAACATCGATAAAGGAGGACCTTTAGTGCCTTTTGCTATCCACACCATGTTAACACATTGATGAAGAAAGTTATTTGCCTTTTGGTGAAGACACCCAAAAACCTTTATGGCAAGAAGGAGAAACACATTCACTTAGTAATGGTCATAATAAAATCCTTCTTTCACTTGAGCCATTAAAGATGGGGCCAGCCCATGAGAAAAAGCCGCTTGTGATACCAATTTCGTTCGAATGATGTCAATAATGATGACATCAACCAATGTGCAAATGCCATCAACCTTACACTTGTCAACAAGAAAATTGAAAGGAAGGTGTTGAGAGAATGTGGGTTTGTTCCCGAAAAGCATGAAACTTGACATCTTTTGCAATGGACGCAAAAACATCTCGAACGACATCATGGGATACAGTCCTCTCCCCACCATGGGTGCAGTGAAAGAGGTAGATCCCCATGGGGTTTAACAAATGGCCATAGATGTAATGTGTTAGACTAAGGGGAGGTGTAATTTAGTCCGCAATGTTGAGGAAAAAATACTTGAGGGTAGATGGAAGCATAGGATGATAGGGCGAGTAAACAACCAAGCTTCCATGCCCAATCCTATATAGGATTTCAAACATGCCCAATGTGAATCAAAAGATGATGCTAGAAAAGGAATGGTTGTGTAATCTTTTTGAAATAGTCTCCTAAAGTCGATTTGCTCCCCTCTTTGCAAGTTGTTTGAATAGGGGGTAGACATGTTGCAATCAAGGGAAGAAACTCCCAAGATAATGTTAAGTGCACTTGGAAAGGGAATGAATTTAAACTGTTTGCCTCGATATCCTCCAATAAGAGCAAACATGAATTCAAATTTTTTTTTAAAGGTAATGACAAGTGCTATTAATGCCCAACTCCCCAAGAAGGTCATTGATGTTATGGTCTTTGTATAGACGAGGCCTACAATTCCACTAGAAATGGGGAGTGAAACTACCAATGTGTCAATGGGGCTTGGATATTCAAAAAAACCTAGGCTTAAAATCCTTTTGAAAACCTATAGGATGGCCAAGTCCAAGGAAGCAAGCTAGCGTTGGAAACTTGGGAGGGGTGGGAAAGCATGAAGTAAATAAGGTCTTGAAGTGAAACATTGAGATAGGATCCCGAAAGCCACATGGACATCGCCCAACCTCGGAAGCACATATACATGGTGAACATCCTCATGTAAAGCATCTTGCAAAATGGAAGAGGAGAACAACACAGAACCAAAGGAGAACCCCATCACAAACTTCATGGGTCATGATTTGACAATAATAGTTGTGCAAAATCTACTTTTCATATTTTCATATGGCATAGACATGAATGTCATACATCTATTTGTATTGTTTGAACATTGATGTTGTGCACATTTTTTTGACACGAATGTCATATGCCTATTTGCATTGTTTACACATTGATGTTGTATGTTTATTCCTGTTATTTACACAAGAAAGTCGTGCAAATGATTTCCATGTTTAAATAATGCACAACCTTCGTGTTTAAACAATATGAAACCATCAAATGATAGATTTCGCACAAATTTGGAATGAACCCATGAAGCTTATAAATTTGTGATGTTAAAAAAACCCTAATGTCATCGGGAAGGTAATAAAAACCATGAGGAGGGGCAAAACTGGTGGAAAGTTGGAAGGGGACCATGCAATGTACTTACGAGGCTAAACAACCAAGCCCATTTAAACCAACTGGAAAACAAAATGGTAAAAAATGAAAAGAACAAAAGAAGTGGGGTTGAGGATGTGAGTGTCATTTATTAAAGAAGGGAAAGATAGGAAGGAAAGGCAATGAAATTAGCTTGCAAGGCTAAAAAATGAGCTAGAGCAAAAAGAGGCCTAACGAATGGGTCCCTTTAACATGTGCCCATAGACGAAAAGATAACAGATAATTTTCCCTTAAAGGGGAATGATGGTTAAAGAAAAAGGGCAATTGTTGGGCATAAAAAGAATGAACAAAATGGAAGAGTAGAGACAATTAGCTTCCTACCGCACAAAGCTCTTTGAAGATGACCTTACATGAGATGGAATTAGCATTGTTTGTTATAACTTATTCAATGTAATTAAAAAATGCGTGATAGAATTAGAAGGTGTAATCATAATAACACATACCACAGCAAGTGTAATGCTTGTTTAGTTTTTTCATATTTTAAAGTTGTAATTTAATTTGATGTTGAAATTGTAAGATTTTTTAAAACAATTGTATATTTAATATATCATGGGAACATGTGAATTAATTTGAAATTAATCCAACGAATAATAAATAAATTAAAACATTCATTAAACATTATAACACTTATTTTTAAGCAGTAAAAGGACTTGTAAATGGAATTGAATTTTTTTGAAAATGTTTTTTTTGCTAAATTAACATAAACCTTAATAAAATAGTAAGATTAAAAAAAATAAAATTAAAAGATTTTTTTGAAGAGTTTTTCAAAAATATTCCAAGAATATATTCCAAAAAGTAATCACAAAAGTTGTTATAAAATAGGCGGGTGTGGCTTGTGTTATCATGTTCGCACCTTAAATTACAACTAAAAAGTGTCCAATAGAACTAGATTACAACTTTATATATTAGTTGTAATGGATATGATTTTTTCATAGTATAAATGCATTTGCCACATCCACTTGCAACACCACCCAATCAGGATGGACATCCAAAGCCGCTCAAATGTCATGCACCACCACCTCACACTTGTCGTTGACTACCATACCAAACTAATGAAGCAACAACTGAGAAAAGAACACATTTTAGAGTTGAAAACATAAGGCTGTGTTGACCAACCAGTAGAGGACTTTGTTCACTACAATTGGTTTAGTGCTACTCAAAGGCTTGGTTAGAGCCAAAAGTTTAGTGGCACCAAGGACGCAAGTAATGGGCCTTGGGAAGTGACCTAAGCAAACATGGGAACTCAGTTGGTGAAGTTGAATGAAACCACTATTAGAATCTTCAAGGTCAAATGCATTCTAAAGATGTTTAAAAACCATGCTAGAAGGTCCCCTTGAAGAGAGATGGGACATGCATAGAAAATCTAACCTAAAAGAATCCAAGGATAACTCTAGGTTTCCATTCGGTTGAAAAGTTCATCAAAGAATGGGGGTAAGGGGAAAATGAAACTGAAGGGTGGAAAACTTGCAAAGTTGAGACGATTTTTGAGGAAGTGGAAGTTGAGGCTAGGGGGGCAAGGGCCCTCACCACATGTGCACACTTTTCAGCATGCCCTAGAGCCAAACTTCGCCCTAGCTATTGTAAGGGGGGAGGGGGAGGTAGAAGAAGAATCTGAAAGGAACATGGGCGTCGAAGGACCTTAATCCAAAGATAAAGTAATTGCAAGTGCTTGCATTCAAAAAAAATGCTCCACTTGAAGCTCTTCCCAATCTCCAAACAAAAAATGTCAAAGTTAAGCCTTAGTTTCTTAGCGCCCAAATAGGGAATACAAGACACCATTGAAGGTAAAACATAAATAAATGCCAAGTAGCAATTTCAAATGGCTTTTGAACAAGGCAATCCAAAGGCAAACGAAAAGCAATATGCACTTCCTATTGTAAAATGAAAGGTATCCATGAATATAATCGAGGCCAAGGAATACCCAAATGCAAGGCGCCAAGGGGGTCCACCTCTAACGCCCAAGCCCAAACCATGGGAAGGGGAGAAGGGGCTAGAAAAGAACCTGAAGGGCAAGAAAAACCACATGAAGAAAAGGCTTGAAAAACTTGACAATGCTGCTGATGATGAAACATGCCATGTTGCAAAAAAAATGCCATGTCGCAAAAAGATTTGAATCAACAAAACCCAAGTACAAACATTTGTTCATAGTTGTATAATTTTAACTAATTTCCTACATAAATATCACATGAATTTCACATATGAAGTCACTGGGGATTACATAGACAATCCAACTAATTACAACTAGGATGGGGACTTCTAGCTACAAATCATCATTACCTTAACTTTTTCCTTACATTCTTTATCTATCAAAACTCCAAGGTTTATAGCTATTTTAAAGTTAAAGTTAAATTTTTTTTTTCTTTATGTTAATTTCCATTTTTACCCTTATCAAAAAAAAAAATCCTCATTATTAACATGCATTTCCTTTGCCATGGTGGCAATGTTGTTGGATTGCAATTGTAGCATTTTTACTTTCATCTATAATTTGCATCTTGGAGTAAATGCAAAGCGTGTGTTTAAACTAAAACACAAAATAAATTGTGGTTTATCTACTAATTCATAAAGGATAAATGGAGTAAAGGGCTTTAGACTTAGTATGGGTGGGGTATCTATGTACCAAATATCAATCACATTTTGCCAACTTTGGAAAACATTTTGGGTGACATGTCCATTTGTTTTCTTCAATTATGCCAATACCTATTCATTCTACAACACAACTTTTTCATTCCCCTCTTCATTAGATGTTTCAATCTTCATCTCTTTTAGGTCATCTTGAATCCATATTTCAAAATGTCTTCTTGAATGGATTGTCAAAATAAACCTCTTTATATTCACCATATATTACATTTCACACAAGATTAAGTATCAATTAGGTCACTTGCTTTTTGTCTTTTAATTAGAAAAAAAAGTAATAGTTGAAATTTATAGCCATGATGTGAAATGAAGGGATTCCATAATGATTCATGATTGTTTTTTGTTCTTGGCTATTCTACCTTTGGCTGATTAAGCAAAATATCATTTTCTCCATCCAAATCAAGCTTCCATGCTTGCATCATTAACTTTGGTTCTTCATAATCACTTTCAATGTCTACACAAACATTTATCACACAAACCTTCTATTGGATCAATCATACCTTTAATTGATCAAGACAAACCTTTAATGAATCAATCAAATTTCTAATGGATCAATTAGGGTTTCAAATGGATTAATGCATACCCCCAAATGGATGAAAGAAAAGCTCAATTTTGCAAGATAAACCCCTAATGGTTTAAATAAACTTCAAATTTGCAATGCAAACCTCCAATAGTACATGGGGACCCCCATTATGTAAACATACTTCAAATGACCAATGGAAACTTCCAATGGGTTATGGGGACATCCTAATGGATCAAACCATACCTCCAATTTGATGTAAATATATTTCAATTGGTAAATGCATAGTTCAAATTGTTAAAACAAATTTAACCAAAACATAAATTTCAATCAAATTCATGACAAGAAAGCAAGACACACATTTCAATTGTACGTAGGCGTACCTAGCTAACTGTAATCCAAGATCCTTGAATGATTCTATGTTTGATTCATAATCAAGAAAAATGCCACTTGAATGCAAGTAATCATCCAAAATTTGAAGTTCAAACTCAAAGCATGCTTCAAGAGACCACCTAGCAATGCCATGAATTCTAATGTTGTGGAGGTATGATTTATGATTGATGAACTAACAATCTCTAATGCATTCCATGCTACATTATCACCCACTACCTTAAACCATGATTTGTTCATTCAACAAAACACCATAACATGTCCAAGGAGTCATTGGTAAATATGGAAGGATGTGGTCTAGAATGAAAACATGTGGGAGAGGAGGCAACAAGATACCGTTGGGTTGAATTGGGAGTTTTTAGTTCACATGGTGTAATGTAATTTGGATAGATTGGGTTCTAATTTTTTTTTAATGCAAATGCAAGGTTTGAAGGAGGATAGTTCAAGGAATGAGCTAGCAATGTGATAGCCAGTATTTGAACAAGCTTGATTAGTTTACAATAAAAAGTGGCCATTGGCCATACCAACAACAATAAAATGTTTTAACAAAGTTGAGTTATTAACCATGAAAATCATAAAAGATTTCATCCTTTTAGGAGACCTCTTTTAACACCATGCTCCTTTCAAAGATTGTAGATTAAAAACACTACTAGAATTCCTATTTTTTCAAACTAACCAAGTTGATTAGATGGGTCTTTTTGACTAAAGGACATGTATTTTTGACTAAAGGCCAAGGGCTTGAGTGACAATGGGTATTTTTTGACTAATTGATTTAACTAGAGTGACTGATTTGACAATTAGTCAAATTGAACATCTAGCTCTAAAACTTTAAACTCTAGAACTGCAAAACCTTCATCATCACCTCAAAAATTCAAGAGTTATTTTGAAATTGGAATGAATTGTCCAAATTTTGTTGTTGCACTTTGTAATTCAACATAGCTTGATTATGAATGCTTTGGGTTTGATTTCAAAAGCTTGTATCCACACTCATTTTGTGCAAGTGTAGTTATCCACATTACTGCTATGGTTGCAATTGCATGTTTTTTGCAATGGTTTTATGTTGAAAACAAATTGCTTCAATTTATTTTCTTATGGTTACCTCCTTCACAAGCTTTGGCTCTTCTTAACATTGCTCCCTTCCCATTAACAAAAAAATTGAACCCTTTTGCATTTCCCTAAACCTTGTTTCATTTCAATTCATTCATTAAAATGATGTTCCATGAAGCTCAAAGACTCTCTTCTTTCTCTTTAACATTTCAAACACATAAATCCTTCACATGACACATCACTCTTGTCATTGAGGGCTCTCACAATTTGTTGGTTTGATATTGTTGAAGAAAAGTTGAAGAAAACTTTAGTTTTATGAATGTTCCTACTTCCATGTGAACACTCATTGAAAACTAAAATTGGGGATCAAACTAGTTTTTGCACCAAAAGTGGTGCAAAAACCAACTCAGGCCCTTGTTATTTTCATTTGCAATTTTTTCATCCCCTAGTGTTAATTTCATCCTTCTTTGGCAAAAATTGGGTGTTCTAGTCCTCACTCCAATGAACTTTGTATATAACTTTAGAAAAGTTGATACTTACAAAAATAACACAAAACAAAACCTATATTTTTAGTTCAAGGACTTGATGGTAAATTTGTATTTCTTTAGCCCACCACCTCTTTTGGGATTAATAATTGCTGAACTTTAATGATAGTTGCAATTAATGATTTTTTTGGACAACTTTTGTTTTTTTTTTAACCTTGAAAAGGTAGAAGAGGGAAATCAACATTACGATCCCCCCAAAAAAATATTTAAAGAAAAATTAAAACCATGTTGGGCAAAAATGATTTTCAAAACACTAAACCCAAAAGAAAGAAATTTAAATAGATTTGAGAATTGAAATCAAGAAAAGGAAATAGTTGAAATTTTTTGGGGTGGAATCACCCCCAAGAAATAATGACTTTAAAATATGTTCAATATGACTTTCCACACAATTTTGCATGAAGTTCAAGCAAGGTTCATGGGTTTAGGTTTGTTACTAGACTTGTAGTTTGGGTTGAAAAATTAAAAACTCCAATGTGAAAACCATCCTTTGTGAAATATATATTCACAAGTGTTGTTTACTTCTTTTTAAATTAACCTTTGATCCTTGTTTCGAGGCTTAATTTTCTTTCGGGAAGTTCTATGGGTGCAAGTTTGAGTTTGATTCTTCAAATTAAAAAACCCTAATATAGTTTTAGTTTTCACACATTTTCAAATTCAAGAATCAAGGTCTAGTTTGAAACTTGGGTCCAATTCCATGTATACACCAAACACTCCCCAAGATTATAAATTTGTTTTACACCAAATTGAAATTGGGGATCGTATAGGTATAAAGTTCTACAACTAACTAAAACTAACAATTTAGTTATAAAGTTCAAGCTATTTGCCAATGTTTCAAAAAAGTTCAATTTGCCTATTTAAAAAACTTGAATTGATTTTCACAAGTCTAATTGTAGGAAAGGGCTAGTTCCATGGTTCAATTCTTTTATCAATCCACCAAAAAGGTGGTAGTTGGGGTCTAGGTCACACAAAAGAATCTTTTGCACCTTTCACATGCCCATGTTTTTTTGTTGCCAAATTAAAACAACATTGTTCCCAATAGCATCACATTTAATCCATACATGTTTCCCAAAAATCTACCCTTGTGAACTTTAGAACTAGACCAAAGAAAAGGTTACATTATATTTTATTTTGGGAAGGTGCATATATAATGTGGGTGTTTCTTTTCATTTAAGGCCAATCAAATAAGTCAAAATTTTTTTTGAACAAAACCCCCCAAAAAATTAATACCACTTACAAATATGTACCCATGTTCTTACACCTAAACTTTTGCACATTTTAAAACTTACCAAATCATTTTGGATGAAAATTCTTATTTTGGTATAAATTATGAAAAGGCGATCCATAAGCTTAGTCCATTTTTTTGGGACATCTATTTCTTAAAATTACTTTTTTGGGTCATACAATTATTATGTCAAAGTGAAACTCATGATTATAAGTATTCCATAAATATTTAAAAATTGTCCTTTTGAAAAAGACTTAATCCTTGGTGTAGTTTGTTCCAATAATCTAGTATGAACCATTGTTGGATTGATATAATATAAATTTTGTATTGACGATTTATATTTCTAGTTGCATATAAATATGATATAATGGTATTTTAAAAAATCTTCATACTTAGGGTATATGAATATTGGTATGGTATTTGCGTAGGAACGTCATGTCATGCACACAACATGCAACTAAAACCAATATTAGTGTAATCAAGTTGAATTTGAGCTTAAATTAACATTATGCATATTCAACATTGTAGTTTGTAAATAGAAGCCTTGAGAAGATAACTATGTCCATGATAATGCATTCGAAGTGTTGAGTATTCCAAGTGTAACCATGGTTTATGTGCCTATAGTGCCTCCAAAACCTAAGTACTCCAAGGGCAATGATGATTGACCTAAATAAAATAAAATTGTGCCCATATATAATCCATCCAAAGTTTGAGTTCTCTAACTGCAACCATGATTGAGCTAAATAATAAAAAATGTGTCCATAGTGCATCCCAAAATCTAGATAATTTCAAAACTAGAATACAACCATTAAACCTTGATAAACAATTGAATTTAGGACATCACCCAATTGTCACCTCAAGGATAATGAACATTTTAAGCTTCTTCAAAATTGCTAGCCTTGAACCCTCAAACATCAAAATGCTCATAAGATTGATGTAACAATGAATAATGAAGTGCAATTATAAATTTTGAATCAAAAGATTGTGAAAAGTCAAAAAATTTGTGTTCATTCAAAAAGTGCATGGGTACTACTAATGAGTACTACCAATGAGTACTACCAATGAGTACTACCAATGATTTAAATTGCCATATTCCCATCTTTAATTATCAAAATTAAAATAATTAATATCAATGTATTTGGAAGGTTTACCTTAAATTTCTCAATGGACATGCATGAACACAATTTTGGGGTACTTCTAAAGGACCAAGACCCAAGTGTTGTGAGACTTGACAAATAGTTTTTATTCCATTGGAATTGTTGCCTAAAAAATATAGACCAATAAACTTTTTTTAGTTGTTTCACACTTCCAACTTTTAACTTAGAAACATCAAAATGTTCATAAGACACAAAACATGAAATGAACTTTCAAGTGCAATGGTAGCCTTTAGAATTGACAAAATGAAAAAGTCTAAATAGCTAAAAAAAACCTAGAATTTCATGTGTTAATCATCCCACAAATACCTAGCTTCTTTTAATTCATCCTCATGTTCATCCAACAATTTTACCTTTGTAGGATAAAATTTAATAATGCAATAACATGCAATAAAAGAAGCTCCTTCTCTCACATTAATAAGCCACTTTTCATAATTATTAGAAGCCCATCCAAATTTGTAATTGAGATGACATCATTTCAAGTTCATGAACAAACTTGCAACTAAAAATATTCGTTTGATATCAATTTGAAATTTGGGAATGCCAAGGCTTTACCTTGATAGAAAGGAAACATGTGGGTACCTTATTGAATGTTCCTTCCACCATGTCAGAGGTTGGACCTCTTCTTCCAACACAATAATGTGATGAAATAGATAAATAGTTCGTTCATATGCTAACATGGCTTTAGTAGCCTCATTATTAGATACTAGAACATCAAAAAGGAAATTTGCATTCATTGTTTTAGTTTGCAATGCGTTATTGCCACCAATAAGCTCAAAAACTTGTTGGTTTTCACCAACCAAGGTATCATAGCTTTTCATGTTATACCCAACAATAATAATCTTCACTATACCCCTGGCCATTAAATTCTTATATGAAGGTCTAGCATGAAAATAAACATGTTGTGGGCCCTTACATTTCAAATTTAGATGCAAAAAAAAATGAATGGTTTCAAAACACTCACTACTTATATTGCCAGTATACATATTAAATTTCAAGCTTTGAATCAAAGTCCACATTGCCAAAGTGGCCTAGGCCTATGTGCAACAATTGTGAATTTGAATCCTTACAATTTAATGTTGATAATGATAGTGGTATGTAATGCATATGAGAGGAGTTGGTATTGTTTCGATTGATTCAGAACACATTACTTGATAATGGGTGTTGAAGTTTTTGTAACAACACATGGAATTGTTTAAGTTAAACCATATGGCATTTTGGTTACAAGCATTATGAAAAATTGTGTCCTTAGAGATTACACTGGCATGCAATTAAATCGTCACGGAAACTATTGTGCAATTAAGGTATAACTACAGTATGGAAATACGATGATTTAATAATTAAAATGCCACATCAGAATATTTCATAATTATAATTTAGTTGCACATTAATTGCAACTTGGACTTTATACGAGTGTATGCATGCAAATTATATACGATGATAATCAACAGTAATTTGACATGATCACAAGTTGTAGTGTAGTGGCTAATTTCAACTATGTTGCAATTGGTGTAGCTTTAGTACTAAGTGAACAATTACTTTGCAACTGGCATACGACATTGATGCGTATGATCATGCCACGTGTATAGTTAAATAAAGGTCCATGACATCTAGAACTTGCAACTTGTTTGCAATTAAAAGTCAATTAAATTGGTTAGTTTTATGATTAAGTTACAACCAAATGTGCCACTATGATTTCACTACATAACTACTATTTGTCCACTATTTTGGAACTAAAGTGTTCAATTCATCTAGAATTAGTTGTCAACTATGTGGCAATTCATACTATTAAAAGATTTGTAGATTGTGCAATTCATTGAAAGTGTAAATGCAGGCCTTAAGTTGGATTGGAATGGTGTATTAAAATGTTTATGAGTATGTATGTATGTATGTATGTGTATATATATATATATATATATATATCATTGCTTCTACATTTCAAACCTTTTTATAATATATTATTAAATGCTTCATTGATATGAACCGATTCCTTTATTGAATAAATTAATTAAAATAATTAATTATGATAATTATTTAAATAATTAAAATTTAAATAATGTAGTAAATATTATAGTCTTATTTTTTGTGATTGATGTTCAATTGTTGTGTTAATAATATTTTACTACATTGGAATTCACAATATTATTTTGGTATACATACATATCAAACCATAAAATTTCATGAAAGGTGAAAGTCTATTTTTGAATTGAAATAAAAAACAATGTGTGTATTTTATTAAACATTCAATAAAGGTGTACATATGAATATGTTTTTATATACCTCAATGTTTTCTACTTAAATTCATTTTTATTATTTAATATTTTAGAATGAATTATTTTTAACTAATTTTTAAATTAATAATTAATATGTAATATACTTAATTACCATGAATTAATTAAATAAATTAAATAATAAACTATTCATATGAATTCATTAATCAAATTTGATTAATTAGTATTTAATTGATTCATATAATCAATCTAGATAATTAATTATCATATAATTAATTTAGATAATTAAATTCCAAATAATTATGTCAGATGATTAATTATAAATTTCAAATTAATTTTCTTAAAAATCAAACAGAAAGCATGGAAAATGTTTTTTGGTAGTTACAACTCAATTGCAATTAGGGTGTCACTAAAAGATTTAACCCATATGCTTTGTTTTCAATATCTCATTTCATAAATATATAAAAAAAGGGTGTTTCCTCTTACATTTTCACATTAAAATACATGTGCCATGTTGGGATGAATTCATAAAAGTTTAAAGGCAAAACACATGACAAATTTAAAAACTTATGTGACTACTTTTTAGTTCACTTACTTTTTAAATATTCTACCTTCCTATTTACCTACTTGCCTACCTAAATAAATAGGTCCTACTTTTCTACCTACCTAAATAGTAAGTAAGTAGTTAGGTAAGTAGGTAGGTTGGAGCTATATCAACTTACCTACCTATGGTTATGTACTGACCTCCCTAGGTACATATATATATTTGTTTCCGAAATTCAATTAATATGCCATGTGGCAACTTTTGATTGTGCCACATGTCATAATCCAAGATTACTAAAACAAATAATCATAATGGACGAGGGATATCAATATTTCAAAAAAATCATGAAAATTCCTCATAGTGCCATGTGTTAAATTTTGATGGATGGATGAAAAATGACATCAACATGACATTATGATTTTAGTCATAGGGGAGTTGCATAGTAGTTGAAAAGGAGTTATTACAACAAAATTGTAATTGAGTTGTAATGAGTTGCAACTTTTGCAACTTGTCGAATAGCACTCATGGTGTATAAATACAGTGAGTTGCATGTGTTTGATGCAATTCAAAAATTGAGTTGCAAGGCTATTTGCAAAACACCCCTTTTTCTCATAGTGAAGTGGAATGATTGCTTATGGTAACAAATGTTGATAGAATCAACATATTTGAAGGTTTTTTGGAAGATGACAACATGATTTATAAATTGGATTTTCATAGGGGTTTTTAATTTTCAAGTGGGTAGCCCTGCCCTAATGCATGCCTTGTCCCACTCTTGTCTCCCCATCCCTTGAACTTTTAGTTCACGTAATCGTTTTCTACAAAGTTCTTTATGCATGTTTAAATGATATTTTTTTCATGCCAACATAAAGTTTTGTGTCATTCATTGCATATTAGCATGGTTTGGACTTAACATAACCAAAACATGAACTTGCAAATTAAGACACATCAAGATATAAATAAAGCACATGTGACCATTGAAGATAGTGTAGCTCTTAGGGTGTTTAGGATGGCACCTTTGTTTTTTACCTAAACAATAACTTTGTTGGTTAGTTGGAATTAAATGAAAATGTATTTTACAAATTTTGCTAGAATTACTCCAATTGTGTTAGGTGCTTCAAATAGCCCTATAATCGCACGCTTTGGTTGTAAGGCCACTCAAAGAATGATTTGACTGAAATGAATGACTTCAATAATCAAAATGGTTTCCTTGAAAGAATTTGAAAAATTCACAAAACAAATTATCACAAAATATCTATGGAAAAGAAAAATGGTCAAAATGAACACGAAAAGTCTTTAAACTTCACATCAAAGTTATAGAATTGCATGTCTTTTTTGGTTTTTATTGAAGATGTTTGATAAGCAATGGGAATGTCTCCCTAATTTTTTCTTTTTAGTCCCTTATGGGAAAAAACCCACTATAGAACCTTATCAAACATTAGTTTTGCATGAAAATAACAAAGTAAAAAGGAAAATAAAATATCATTGTAGAATAAATCTACACAATTGAATTATTTCAAAAAAAAAATCTTTGTAAATCTCTTAAAGTTTCCTTCTTTTGTTACATATCCTTTTTTTGTAAACTTGAAGAAGTAAAGATTTAGACATTATTACAATTCATGGTTTTTCAAAAGGTTCAAGTTGACAAACAAGTCTTTTTTACTAGTGGACATGTACATTTTGGGTGAATGCAAGGTAAAGTGGCTCATTTTTTATGTCACAAGCTTGATTTTTGCAAATGTTTTGTGTTTAATGCCTATGGTGAATGATTTAATTTTAAATACATTAAATGATCACTCATTCTAGATTAACAACTTGACTATGAAGACATTTGCACTATGATTTTTTGAAAATAATGCATTCACTATCAATAGTGGACTTTTGAAATAAAAAATATGGACTTAACAATTATTGGGCACAAAAAAATCAATAATTCATATTGAATTTCACTTTGAATTATTTATTGTGATTAAGCATGGGTTGAAAAATGAGATCATAAAGTTGATTATCAATTTCTTTTTGTAAAACCTTAACCAAATTGTAGTTATGAACTTTTGAATAGTTAGAATTGGACCTTGTTTTCAAAAATCCTTTTGAAATGATTTTTTTTATTTGTTAATTTTTTTGTGACCAATGGGTATGTAATTGAAAAATCTAAATGGGTTTTCATTCTTATGGACTTTATGGGTTTTTATTTTAGGATTTTGAAAGTGATTTCAGCATACTTGTAAACAACAACATTTTTCAAGATGGGTTTTGACCTCGTTTTGAGAGGTTTCATAAGTGACCAAAACTTTAATAATTAAACATTACACTGATGAAAACCTTAGAAATTGAAACCATATCCATATGGATCATTTATAAAACCTTGTTTATGACTCTTGTGAGAGCTATATTTGCCTGAAATGAGCCACTGAATTAAGCACTTACCCTTTTGACTATAGGTTTGAGGCTTGAATGACATGTGTATTTTTTGATTGGTGAACTTGATTAAAGACCTATTTGACTATTTGTCAAATTGAATATCTAATCAAATTATACAAAAAAATGACCACCTTGTTGAAAATGGCCAATGGTTTTTAATCAAGTTGAACAAAGCAAAATGACATCTTTAATCAAGATGGACAATGGTGTTTTAATCAAATGGGACATTTTATGCTACCTAATAAGCAAATATAACTACAAATGAGGGTAGGCAATAGCCTAGGCCCACTTATATACCAACTTATTTACCTACTTAACTATCTATTTTAATTTTTCCACCTACCGTCCTACAAACCTACTTACCTACCTACCTCCTAATCCTACCTCCTATGACCAACCTACCTACCTCCTATGATCTATTGAACTACCTACCAATTTATTATTGAACTACCTACCTCCTTCCCACGTACCATTGTACAAGCCTACTTACCTAACTACTTGTTTTTTGTTATTTACCCACCTACCTACCTACCAATTTACTTATTGAACTACCTACCTCCTTCCCATGTACCATTGTACAAGCCTACCTACCTAACTACCTGCCTTTTGTTACTTACCTACCTACCTACAAACCAATTTACTTATTTACCTAAGTACCTACTTCTTATTTCTTCATTTAACATTGACATCCAACCTTCATCAAAAAAATTTATAACCAAAGCAAATGTGTAAAATCTAACCTAGACATCCAAAGGTCAAATGTAATGATGACAATACTTAGGACAAGTTAAACATAAGTTTCTATGGTCTTCGCAAGGCAATGCAAGATGTTCTCATTCATGGGTTGCTTGCGAGTGGGGAATTGGATTTTTGGGTTTCGATGCATCACAAATTGATGAAGTCATGGCAACTTGATGAAGAAGAATACTTCATATCCTTTTGTAATATTATAAAAGACAAGGTTGTCAATGAACTTCAATTGAAGAGGGTCTCCTTTTCTATAACCTTGATGACCACTCAAATATTTTGTAATTGCCAATGGATGCATGACATTCCACATTTTTGTTTTCTTTTTACCACCTTCCACACCACCTTTAATAGGTTTGGATTAAGCCTTATACTTGACAAAATCCTTTGGATGTTTGTTCAACAAATGTTTTTTCATGGAAATACTTTCATGGCTAGGGTTGTATTGGTTTAGGTGTTTTGTGAAATCCTAGATATAGGAGAGTAGGTATTGTGGCAAATGATGCACCTCATCACTTGCACAACTTGTACATCAACTTCATAGTTTTGGTCATGAAGAAAGAAAAACCCACACTATACTTGAGCAATGGTGTGGCAACCAAAAGTGCTAATTCTTTGTGAGGAAAGCACAACATACCTTCTAGGTTACAAGTTCTTCAACTACTTATATCTCGTCCAAGCTTTGAGTAGGGCCTTCGATAGCTTGTAACAATGTAAATGTTGCACCCATGGTCATTTTAAGTTCTTGTAGTTCTCCCAATGGTTCAATAGCCTTGTGTTGCCTACTTCATCCCGAACACAAGTATCAAAGTTTGAAAAGGAGATTCCTTCTTTCATAGGAAAAAAACTTGCAAGAAAAAAATATAAGTTAGTTGTACTCATTAAAAATTATCACTCCTACTGCTAGAGTTGTGATGGGGAACCAAAACACTAACACCAACTATTAAATTATGAAAGAAAGAAATACACAAGCCATATTTGCTTTCTATTGAGTTTCAAAACAAAAATGAGGTTCAAGCTAGGACACAAGCATCCTGAGTATTGCACATGATACAATGAATTATGAATAAAGACATTGCCATCCTTTGCTATGCATGTTGCACATTTTGCACACAATGCATTTTGAATAAAGCCATTATAAATTAGAGAAAATGAACTTGAAGGAGACCATTATAAAATAGACAACAAAGCACATAATTACTTATTGCCTTCAACAAAATTAGAAATATGCAAGTCAAAGAAGATCACCCCTAGAACTTTTGATTATTGAAAGAGCCACAAAGCACAAGACGAAATCACGAAAACTTAACTTCATATTCATACCTAGCTCTCCATCACCATCCCCAAACAATAGGACTAATGTCTTGAACCCTAATATTGATACCTAGCTCCATTGACCCCTTTGAAGCATGAATACTGGTATTGCCCACAGTATCACAAAACCCAATAATTAGGCTAGTATCATATGAGAGCTCTAAACCTTAATGACATACCCACCCCGATATGAGTATCACCTAGGTATATAGATAATTTCATACCCAACTATTAACCTGCTTGTATCTTATTGTGTGTGTGGATGAAAAGAGATGGGCATCCACCTGCTGAGCAAGTTATGGATGTAAAGGATGCTGTTTGTGTTGGGTAATTGGCTTGAGGCCCCCTGGGTATCATAAGTGGCCTTAGCACTCCCCCAATGTGGCTTTGCAGTGTAGTCTGCTGATTTCTACAGGTTGAAATCTGTTGGTTGGAAGTGAGGAAAGTGAGATGCATAAATTATACAACTCTTGAAGTCCCTCTAGTTTGAAAGTAGCAGATCCTTTTCCAGTGTATATATTCTTGCAATTCAAAAATTTGTCAGAAATCCTTTTTTCTTGAAGGAGGGAAGAAAAAAAATGGTACTTTTTTTTTCAACTATTTCATCCATGTTTGACAACCTATTTTGCAAAGTACCTTCAATGTGAGGCAAAACTTGCAAATTTGTATTTCTTTATGATACCCACTTGTATCATGGAGTACCAAGAAGGCTTGGTGGTGACTTAGCTTGTACATAATGGAGAGTGGGTGTACATATATGGGTATGATGGTATTTATGGGGAGAGTAAAAATGCATGTAAGTACAACTTGAGACTTCCTTCGGAATGGGATGTCATTGTGCCTAGGTTACCTATTTTCAAACTTTTGGGACATTGCTTTTAAGGCAAAGTTGAAGTCATCAATTGAGGAGTGGATGAATATGGTACCCCAAGTGTACCATATTTCAACTAAGGTACATGTGTGAACTGAAAAGAGGTTAAATCTCCATGAAAATTTACAAATGCTTTCATCATGGCAGTGTTTCAGTTTGAAGAAGCTTCCAACCCAACCCAACCCAACCCAACCCATTGAAGTGGCTAACAACTAACAACACTTTTTCTAGTGGATCAAGATTTGGAAATAAACTAGCATTGAAGTTTACAAATATTTTTCCCATTATTCACATATCAAGTAATTTATCTTCAATAGAAATATTAACACAATGAAGCCTATCTTTGGAAGCTCACAAATAAACTTTAACCTTATGGTATGTGGAGCAAGCTTGACTTCAAGGGATTTATTTCACAATAGGTTAAACCTTTCACAATAGGGACCCTCTCCAGCCCCTACAGCCCAATAGTACTTTAGCATGCTTCCCTATTCATGTTGGCTTTGGCCAATGTCAATTGCATAGAAATGTCCCAAAGAGATCACATCTCCTACTTGAAAACACTTTTTTTCATAAGTTCCAAACATTACCCAACCATGCACTTCTTTTTAAATTCATGAACGCATGACATTGTACGTGGGGTGAAATTGAGACATGACATGTCCGATTGATTTGTAGCATGATTGAAATTATACAAAAGTGAACCATATATGTGGTTGGTTATCTAGATTCTTTTGAGCTATTGAGATGTGTGTGCCACCATTGGCATCTTGAACCGTGCGATTTTTGGAGTGGCAATTTTGTTCAATTCATCCATAATCGTATTTGAACTTAGCAAGTTCATTGCAAAAATATTTGTCATGTATGCCATGAATTTCAGAACTTGATGGAATATATCATAACAAGCAAACTAGGAAATGGTCATGTGGGACATTCTAGAAATTTTGAATGCTTTAAATTGGGACTGGCAATGGAATATGAGTTTTCAATGCATTAGATATTCCTTTCAAGAAAGTAACAAAATTGCATAATTGAAACTTGGATGCATATATAGTTTCTCATGTAATTTACAACCTTCTGTTGGACATCTAATAAAGACTAGGCCTTGAAGACTAATGTTGATGTGGAAAATACTTAACACATATAGTGAATACATGGGCTGGAACATCAATATAGTGTTTATTACAATTTTCTTTAAGGAGGGGGGAGGGG
>Ga0116227_10007182_pt1 | contig 21938 bp, 18 predicted proteins | sample S1TSphgellanicum_FD_89693 | JGI IMG/M metagenome (GOLD analysis project Ga0116227, IMG submission 89693) | Host-associated microbial communities from peat moss isolated from Minnesota, USA - S1T2_Fb - Sphagnum magellanicum MG | ecosystem: Host-associated > Plants > Peat moss > Unclassified...
CCGTTAAACACACTTTTATTAGATATTGGCAATTTCAAGGCTTGCATTTGCCATAATAATAATGGCAATGAATGTTAGTTGCCATTTTAGCACACAAACTTGATAAATATATTGGTAATTGCAATGATTAGATTGCCCAGAAAAACAAATTTGCCAATAATAATAATATGCTGGATGCCAAAGGTATTATTATGATGCATGTGAAAATTGGCTGCACTAGAAACCCTAACCATTATGAACAGGGAGGGGGTCTGGATACTGGAACTTATCAAGATATAAAAACAAAGAAATAATTTTCAAAACATATTGATACCTACTAAATAAGTAACTTACTACATACTTACAAGTTGAACAACATTGGGGTATATTTGCCGTCTTCGATCTATTCCCATGGTTAGTTATATGTTGCTAACTCACGGGTCACAAGCAGTGCAAACGTCAAGATTTTCAAGGGCCAAGGTCCCGATGGATACATGTGGAATGTCATATATAAAGAGGTTTTGGAAATGTAATTTGTAATTGTAATTTTGTAATATGTACCATCAAATACACACACACACTTATGCATTAGGCACGGGGTTCAAATTAGTTTATTTATATTGTACAACAAAATAAACAATAAAAACATATCTCCATCCCCCAAACACCCAACATGCATGTATGGAATGCATATGAAAACTATCCAAATCTAGTTGATCATCATTGGTAATGTAGAGCCCAAGTACCATAATCCAAAAGTTTGAGGAGATACAATTAATGTATGTTTATGAAATATTGGATTCAAAGCGAAACCGTGGTAATAATAATTTGGATGTATCCATTTTTTTGCATTTTGAACTTGATCAAGATGCCCAACATTACAATGTTATTCATGAAGTTGATCATATTTTGCTTAGAGATTCTACTTTACCCAATGCAATCCAAGACTTTGTTGAAAAGCCTACAAAGAATCAATGAATGCCATCTTGCCTATTTGTTAGGCCATTATGCTATATTCTTCCCTTAGGGTGAACTTTTGTGGCTTTTAGCATGCTTCATGCTATTGTAGGTTGAAGGACACATCATATATCACACAATTAATCATTAATCCTCTTCATCACCCCAATTGAGCCTAATCGTACCCAAGGCCTCTAAATAATAGATTAGGTAGCCTAACTAGGGATGCCTTTGGGCATCAATTAAGAAATATGTGAAGAGCTTTCACGCATATACCATCAATATATATATATTTAAGTTGAACAAAGATATACTATCCACACTTTTATCATCAAAAACTTCTTTTGGGTTATTCACCCATAAGAGAGAGGCTCATCAAACAATAGAGGCAATAATAACATTCATTAGAAAAAGTGAAAAGAAATTACCGTTGGATATAACAAAGAGCTCCGAACTCCACCCCCACCACCCCAAATGAATGTTAACCTGTGGAGGAGGCAAGGGGAGGGTTCCAAATATTGTTACATATCAATCAATATTATGAATTCGACTTTCAAATTTCAGAACTGAGGCAAAATTGATTGAGGGTTATTTTCTTTCCAATGTGTTATACAGTTTTCGGGTGGACTAGGTGACATGGGTGCAGGATCAGATTGGTGGTAACATCGTATCACATATGCACAATTTGTATTGTGGTAAGATCCACTTCTTTGTGATGACCTGAAGAATGCTGCACAACCATCTGTGACTGTAAGTCATTTCTAATTTGGTGCAAGAAACTTTGTACAATTACTGTTGTTCAGAAGTTGGAAGACTGATGTTTGGTGTATTATCTACACTGGAGTACATTACCCACCTTGCCAATCGGTTTTCATCACCACCTGAAAGCAAAGCTCTTTGTTCCATCTTTCCCTTGGCATGCAGTCTCCCTCGGGTTTTTGACACCAAGAATATTCGCCACTCTGGTATTCTGTTGGTTTGCTCATGCTGTTGCAAACAGATGCTGCATTTGTTTGCTTCATTTGTTTGGCAGGGCCACCTTGTGCTCACAGTGGCCAATTTGTGTCATGATCAAATTTCTTCAGGAGCACCATAATCTGGTCCAATTGCATGGCAGAACACTTTGCTTAGAGATGTTAAGAAATGGTTTGTATGCCAGTGATGGTACTTGGAGGAAGCAATGCCATTCATATCAGCAGCTCATTCATGAGGGCACCTTGGAGCTTCTGTTCTGGTAGAATGGAAGCTTCTTGCAACAGATGCCTCTAGTTCTGTCATCGTTGAACTTCTGAAGAGTTAGGTAGATCAAAACACAGTAAAATAAGATTGTGTCACAATTGACACAATGCCGAACGAGTCTTCACCAACAGGGTCAGATTGTTTTCAATACAATGACACTGCAACTCTCTGGTTTGCCATGTGCAACAGTAATTCTTCCTTCAAATCTTATAAACTTTAGCTGGCAACTCAGGAATCTCAGGAGTCTGGGTTTGACTTCAATTGTTTAAGCATTCCACGAAATTGCATTCAGGCAAAGAACAAGTCGAACAGACATTGAATTCATCATCAAATCTTTCTATGATCACAAGATTATAGACTACACTTACTGAAATTGCAAATTGACACCTGATGTCGGCCGCAGTTCCATTTGATTCAGAAAAAATCAGGCAAACAAAGCACACCTTCCTTTCGCATTGCTGCAGGTGCTGGCTTTGGGTTGTAAGACTTTTGTGAGAGAGAGAGAGAGAGAGAGAGAGAGAGAGAGAGAGAGAGAGAGAGATGGATTCCCACCTTCTCTGTCACACATGCAAAAAAAAGTTGTCAAAATGGTTACATTGTTGTGGTGGCAAAATCAGTCTCTCAGAGAGCTTGCTGCTATTGCAGGTTGTCTGAGCTTAGAAATCTTTCACCTCAAGAAAGATCTCTCCAGCGAAGAACCTCATTAGGGAAGAGACAATATTGAAAGAAACTCGTCTGCGTCGAGTGCAGATGACCAATCAAGGGTGTGGACAAAAGGAAAGAAAGAGAAAATCCGCTTCATCGCCTAAGGACTTGCAAAGCATGACTTGCTCGTTCCCCTCAGAAATCAAGAAAGACCTCTCCAGCGAAGAATCTCATTAGAAAAGAGACATTATTGAAAGAAACTCGTCTGCGTCGAGTGGAATTGACGAAGAAGAAGTACTCGATTCCCTCCGGAGTTTTCAGTTTGGAGCCAGGACAAAAGAAAAGAAAGAGAAAATTATCTTCATCGCCTAAGGATTTGCAAAGCAAGACTTGATCTTTTCCCTCAGAAATCACCTCAAGAAAGAGATCGATCTCCAGCGAGAAGCTCATCAGGGAAGAGACAACAAAAGAACCTCATCTTCGTCGAGTGCCGATGACGACGAAGAAGAAATGCTCGATTCCCTCCAGAGTTTTCAGTTTGAAGCCCAGACAAAAGAACGAGACAATCCATTTTCATAGGACCAAGAATAAGACGAAGAAGAAGAAGAAGATGGTTCTTCTGAGAACAAAAACGGAAAAAAAAAAGAAACAAAAAAGAAAAAAGAAGAAGAAACCAAGACAATAATCCCTTGCGCACAGTGAAAGAGTGATGAACATTAGAGACAAGACGCTGTTCCTTCATCTTCGCGGGAGAGAGAGGGGGAGAGAGAGAGAAGAGAGAGCGCGCGGCGACGACAGGAGACGCCACGAGGCAACACGTACTTAACCTGACAGACACGTCGTGCGCGGCAAAGAACGTCTTCATCCACGGCATCTTTCCAGATTCGACGAACTGTCGAGCACGAGGGATAGAAATCGTGAATGAAAACAGCGACAAACACATTTTTCTGTCCGTCCTTTTGCTCTTCTTCTGTCTCTGTCCGTCTCTGTCTGTGTGTGTCTTTGTCTCTCTCTCTCTCTCTCTCTCTCTCTCTCTACCCGCTTCGTGCGAGAGCAGCTCACAACGGAAAACCTAGCCAAGCAAACGACCGCCATAGACGACGCTTGGACAAAGCTCTGTTGTTGCTGGTGTTTTCGGCTCTTCGATTTGCGTTTCGCTGTAGTAGACCCTCGACAAGTAGTGTCGTGACGACCATGGCCAAGCCGTTATCCAAGCCGCGAGTGGCGTCGCCGTCCGCCACCACCGGCTCTTCCTCTTACACCGGTTCTTCCTCCGCTTCCGGCTCTAGATCCAGGTCGCCGTCTTCCACTTCCTCTGGAACCGACACCTCAAGAAGCCGAAGCCCTCCTGCAAAGCTCAGGTACTTGCTTTCTTGCGTGCGTGCGTGCGGGCTATTCTTCTTCTCATCCCCTTTTACTCTCTTTTTTCCATCGTCCGCAGCCTCATGAAATGTTGTCCGGGGAGTGACACGGACGGTTCTTGTCCAGCGCTCACGGCGTTGGTTTTAGACTGTACACAAGAAGAGCAAAAGACTGCTGAAAACGGTTGTACGTGCCGTGTACCGAGGAACAGCCCGGTTTTGTCACGAAAGAGAAAGCTTAGGTTTGCTTGTTGTGAGGAGGAGGCGGCTGCTGTTTTCTTGGTCCGGGAAGAAGAGAGGACAGGTTGTTGTTGTTGGCACAGTTTTCTTTTCTTGTGGGAGAAGAGAACTTTGAAGTAGGGTAGTAATAGCGGAAGGTGGCAGCGCTAGCTTCTCCTTCTTTTGTGGCATGTGTTTGTGTCTGTTAGGATTTATCAGTTTTCCTGACCAAAGGACGGAAAGACCTAAGGCCATGGGAGTGGAGGGAAAGAGCTTTGTCTGTCTTCCATGACCTGCTGATGATCCTCATGGCCGCAACCCAGTTTTCATGGCATTGATCTTTGTGTAAACTCTCCTGAAAAATTGTTGTAAACTCTGTACTGTAGCTCTCCATTTGCGAGTGATCATGGGATTGGTGATAATTGTCAGAAGCTGGCATTGTTGTTGTTGTGTATTTGATGTGCTTGCAGCTCTGCAGTTCTATGACTTTGATACAGTGAGGAGGAGGTTTCTTGAGTGCGTTCTTCCTTTTTTCTTTTGCTTACAATGTGCACATGTAGAGCACATGTAGTGCAAATTAGTGCACATGTGCTGGAGGCTTCCAGTCTGAACATTAGTGCACATGTATTGGAGGCTTTCCAGTCTGAGCATTTTGGATACCTATTCTTACCCCCAAGGTTGCTTCTTGCTGCTTTCACTTTAAGGACACTAGCACAAGTGAGGAATGATCTCAGTGGTTACTCACAGATGGAATCTGTGTGAAAAGAAGAAGGGAGTGACACACATGCGTACACTGGATCAGGGAGCACACTACTAATCTTGTTGCAAATCATGAGTACTGAGTGAATATTTTTTGTGGGTACCTTGGGTGGGGGGTTTGGTATACAGTGATGGTCCTGGAGGAAAGAAAAAGAGAGGATCCTCGCCCCCAATTAAGAAGGTTTCTCCAGCAAGGTATAGTTCGTGGAAAGAATTAGGTAGCTATTGGTAGTTTTGATCCATGAGTTGTACATGCTAGCTGGTCAATTGAGAGTGCAGTAAGAGTAATTGAATATGTGCATGCGTGTGTCAGTGTGTGATTGAATATGTGGGTGAATGTGTTATGTATTTGTGTCTCTGTGTTCATTTTAGCTAATGTTGGGAATGGTTGTCTATTGCATGCTTGCTGTGTATATATAGTTTGTTGTGCCACTTGATTTGCTTGCATTGTCTACTAGCATGAGTTCCTCTTGTTTGCTCATCAAAAAAGTAAATGCTTGCAGGAAGCTTCGGACACCCACTCCAGAGCCAACAGTGCTGCATATTGGCTGTCTCACTCGTCATGTTAACGAGGCTCATTTGAAGGAAATATTTAGTAAGCTGATCCCATATTCCGGTTCACCTTCTGCTTTCAATGTTCCTGATGCATTGTTGTTATCAGTCTCAAGTAATACAGCATGCAAATTTCACGCACATGGGCTAACATGCCTCTGCACTGCAGGCATTTATGGTGAAGTAGTGCATGTGGAGCTGGCCATGGATCGTACTGTATGTGCACACACTCTACACTAGTGTCCCTAATCATGAGTTGCTTGTATGCTTTTTGGTAGTGTTGAATTCTGGTGAAGTCTTTCTATATGACATAGATTCAAGCTCTTTTTAAAGACTTGGCAGTTGTGGAGGATAGCAAGCACAATACCACAGAATACAGATTGTGATAAACTGACCAGTCTTGGTTTCAGTAGGAAGGTGGGATGTTTAGGGACAGACTCTGATTTGGTTCTGTTTGGTTGGGGATTCAGGTCAATCTACCAAAAGGATTTGGTTATGTTGAATTCAGGACTAGGGCAGAGGCTGAAAAGGCCCAGGAGTATATGGATGGGGTGAGTTTGTAATTTCTTTGTCGTCATATGATAACCACATGCTAGATTACTATCTCCATTCCACCATACCTTTGGCCTTGTTGGGAAATTACCATATGTAGGCCTCTGTATGCCTTAGGTTTGTCCAATTGAGCAGCAATGGTCGTCTTTCTAATGTTGCAATCTGTAAACTTTGTTGCAGGGTCAGATTGATGGTAACATTGTGAGTGCACAATTTATATTGGTGCCACGAAAGAAAAGTTTATTGCCCCCTCCCAAGAGTGAGAAATCTCCTCCTTTGAAGAGAGGGGATGGTTTGGGGCGAGAACCTCTTCCTCGTGATGACATGAAGGATGTTCCGCACCGTCGTGAATGTAAGTCATTGTTCTGTGCACCAAACTAGGTACATTTACTGGGGTGGAGCATTTGGCTGAGGTGAAGTGCCAGTGTGACTTTGTTCTGATGGAGATGTGTTGTGTTAGGGAAATTCACCAAGTTGACTTTTCAATTCTAAAAGAGACTGATGTTCAGTGCGTTGTCCACTGTGAATACTCAGCCCCTCGTCCTCTGCGCCGACCTTCACCATCGCCACCTGCAAGCAGGCGCTCTCTGTCCCCTCGTCGGGGTGGGGTTGGTTCTCTAGCTCGTCGCCGGCCCCCCGTTTCCTCCCCCCCTCGCAGGCGATCTCCTTCAGGTTTCCGACGTCGTGAACGGTCACCAGTCCGGTACTTCTTTGATCCTTTGACTGCGTTTCTTACTTAGTAGGATTGTTTGTATGCATGTGCACCCACCCCTCAATGAAGTGCATAAGAGTGAGGTACATCTCTTGTATTGGAACAGGTCTCCTGTCAGAAGAGGAAATGGCAGCACCATGGGACGACAGCGATCCCCATTACCTTACAGACGCAGGTTAGTCTGAGTTAGTCCCTGAATTTAGTATGTGTTGAGTGCTAGCATTTTCTTTTGTCCAAAGCTACTAATGAAGTTCTTGGCCACTGTTGGATATAGTTTCCACCCTGAAGTTTTTGTAGGATAGATATTGGCATCTGGGCATGGAAATAGTTCTGTACATCATTTGACCTGCCCATTGAGAAGTATTTGTATGATTTCATTAGCAATCTGTTCCTGTTCAGAGTAGTGCATAACTGGTATGATGCAAGTTAGATGGACTCTTTTTGTGACAAGATTCACAGGGAAACTTATGTGCAACTTCATTTCAGAAGCGCCATCAGGCAATGTTGTTTTTGTATTAGACTTTGCAAATTTTGTTGACAACCAAGTTGGTGGGAAAATGTAGGTCACCACCACCAATGAGGCGTGGGCGCACCCCACCTCGGAGATCTTCACCGCCTCCACGGCATCGCAGTCGGTCACCTCCACCACGTCGTTCATTCCGCTCTCGCTCACCACAGTCACGTTCACCTCCTCGAAGGTATGTTTGTATCTGTGACAATAAGTAGGGTACTGTATTCTACAAGTTTTAGGCTGGATCACAAGTGCAAGTTCTGGATACACATAGCAATCGACAATGTCCACTTTTTTTGCATACAGACTTGTAATTTCCCTGACTGTTTCCTTTTCCAGAGGTGTAAGTTAAGCTAATGCTTTTTTTCATGGTCATTACGTGGGGTTTATTTGTACTGAGTTACAACTTGGAGGGGATTGTAGGGGACGGTCTCCTCTTGGCAAGCGCGCAAGGTCAACCTCATATTCATCTTCACCAAGCCCTATTAAGGTCTGACATTATCCTTTGCTATGTACAATTTTACCGAAGCACATCTTTGACTAGGTGGTTACACTGTCTCTGTACACTTCTGGTGCAAATGTTAATTGACAACATGCATCACCATGGTAATTTTATTGTTCTTGAGTTGATTTGGATCGATCAAGAAGTTTTGCAAAGATTACTGACTGCAGGGGATGTACTCTTTTCAGTCATTTCACTGTGAATTTGTACTTTGATTTCTACTTTAAGAGGCTATGGACAAGAAGGGGCTGTTGATGTATCATCCTGTTGGTGTGCCTATCTGTGTAACAGGCTTCCCCTCCACCCCCACGTGTCGCCAAGAAGATCTCCAAGAGCCGAAGTCCTAAAAAGTATTATCTTAAATCCTTTCAGTTTCCTGCAGCTTTGATAAAAGTCCTGGAAGATATTCACCTGTGTCTTTTGGAGAGGATGGTTAACAATTTATTTCAAGTACATGGTGGGGAGACTAATTAGAGTTGACAGCATGTGATTTTATTACTGCAATTGGTTCTAGATGCATCCCTATTACAGCCATTGCCAACCATGCACATAATTAGGCACATATCAATAGATTGAATTCTTATATTGGTGTGACTATTTGATGTTGGAAAGCAGGGCCATCACCCGTAGCAGGCCCAGCAGCCGGAGCAGCAGCTCTCCATCTCCATCAAAAGGCAACTAGTATGTCAGCATGGAGTGGTGTTGGCCACCAAGGTAAGCTATGAAACATGTTGAGTGCCCAGTTTATGTAGGAGGGTACTCAATTTGTAGACATCCATTCATTCATAATGCCTCCAGACATGTGGGAGACTAATTATCACTTGAGTCAACATTTGTTTCCAAGCTGATTAGAAACTAGTTATTTTCTGTTTCAGTGCTCTCTTTCCTTCTTCCCATGTGCTTATATTAGGGTGTCTAATTGTTTCCTCTATAGATTTTTTTATCCTCTTTATAACAGATGTTATTTGTATTGTCTCAGACTTCAAGTATGTAGAGTCCAGTTCTCAATTCTAGAAGGTTGTTTATATACTCAATGTTATCACATCCCTTTGTTATTTGTTTGGCTGTGGGTGTTTAACCCTAGGGTACAATGTTTATATGCATGTGTATTTTGCTTTGACACCCCTGCCAGTCACCTTCCCTTCGCTGGTTTTGTCCATTTGAAATGATTCCCATGGAGACATGCAGGTTTTCATGTTCCACAACACCTCATGAATGGGAGCTGCACACAGTTGGTTAGATTGTAATTTCTGGAGGAACTTATCTCATGCCATTTTCCTTCATGTCATGATGTGGACACATGAGCTGCGATGAATGTGTTAAGTTCTAGAAGTTAGACCAATCATCTGATGTGGTGATGGGGCTGTAGGTGCAAGGCTGGTCAGCACATCCCTTTGCAGCTGCCGAGGAGTATGGCTCATTCACTCAAAGTCAGTGGGCACCATGTGTCACTCTGCTACCTCTGTTCGTGGATTATGTGAGCCATGGATAGGTGCCTGCAACGGTCTCTATGCTAATTCGCTGGGCAGTTTTTCCTCCTGACCTCTTTGTCTAGGTTCCGGGTTATGTTGCCTGTTTGCAGTGGTCTTTTTTTGATTTGCTGGCTTTTACTGTTGTGTGTAGGTCGATAGTGTTCACTTGTCTTTGTGTCACAAAAGTAATAGTTGCAATGTGCTTGCATACTAGTGTAAGGGGTGGTCCTTTTCTGTTAGGAAAACAGAAACAGTAGCAAGCAGGCTAATTTTTGCTAGTTTTTGCTTGCTTTCACCCTGGTTTGGGACGTGTCCTGTGCCATCTGTTGTTTGCTCAGGCTGTCCCATCCAGATGCAGCTTTGGCTGGCCCGTCTTGCGCTCATGGTGGGCTATTTGTGTCACGAACAAACTTCTGAGGAGCATCATTACCCTGTTCAAGCGGCTGAACCAGTGTCTTTAGAAGTTGAGAAGGTCATATGTATGAAGGGGGAGGGGGGTTGCAGCTGGAGATGGCAGGCCCATGCATATAACTAGCTCTTCAGTGTGTGCAACTTGGAGCTTTGCTTGGGTTAGGAGGATGATGGGGGCATGGAAGGCTCCGAGGTGTGCCATCATTGAACTCTGGAAGAGCTTTTACCCAAAATTAGTGATGTGAGGATGTGTCATCATTAAGCTCCCAAAGAGTTTTTACCAACAGTCTAGACAAATGGATATCCTAGAATACAACAACAATGGTGTTTCCATGATTGGTGGTGGGTCATTGATCATGGACCCATGAATCATGGATTATAACAACTGTGGATGTGTTAAGGGCATATGTTTTCAGTTGGTTTTTTTTTATAACTGGCTCATCAAATTCTCCTTCACTTTACTGTCAACTTGGGAAGTAAGACAAAGCTGGATTCTAGGGTTGTTGGAAAAGCAGTGGAACTGTGCATGCAATTCTCTTTCAAGGTGGGCAGGAGCTTAGTTAGGTTGCATTTTCAGAAAATGAGAGAGACATTTGGTGGATGCCATTAGCTACAGGACCAGTTGTGTGGGTTGTTGTTGTGTACTCAGGTTTACGATTCTTGTCCATCCTGTTGTGCCATTGAATAGAGATACAAGCCCTCCACAGTAGTAGGCACAGCCAAGGCAACTTTGGTACTGGAAGTGGCATAGTGTTGATCTCATTTTGCATTCACCAAAGATGTCCTCAATGCTGTAAGTGATGGTTGGTGCATGATTGAACTATTTGCCGTAAGAGGCATCTACGGGATATAAGGTGGTGTCTCCTGCCCCTCTTGGTCCTACTGGCCCAAAGATCTACAAATGTTTAGGCTCATTATAATGGTTGCCTTGTGCTTTACAGTGGGGCTAAAGCCTTACGGTGGGGTGGCGGTCCTAAAAACAGGGTGGTGCATTTTGTAAGTGGGCTCACAAATTTGGATTGATTTTCAAATTTGTGACTCTCCTCCACTTTTCAAATTCTCACTAGATATGTCCAAGCCATAGATAGGTGCAACGATGGTGAAATCACATCAAATACCATCTTTTGCACTAGTTGGCTAGTGTAACCCTAAACCTACAACCGACAAGGGGCCCATTAGGCAAACATGGCAGTTAGCAATAGTACTAGAGAACCGAAAAGATGAGGTTTGAAAAGCTTTAAAATTAGGCAAAAATGGCAGTTAGCAATAGTACTAGAGAGCTGAAAAGATGAGGTTCGAAAAGCTTCAAAATTTGGAGACATTTTGGAAATTTCAAGCATATTTATTTGATAATCTAGACATAATAGGTACCCCACAATACTCTTAGCAAAAGACATCGGGCTCAGCCCAAAATGGGTTTAGGGTTTAGGGGTCAAGTTGAGACTAAGTGTCATGCCACATGGAAGTCAGGGAAATGGGAGTCTAGAAGAGAAGTTTCAGGCTTAATACCACACTATGGGAAATATCAACCTCTCATCTTGTTAAAGGAATTACTTAAAGACCTATGGGGTCTTTTAGGTCACTAGGTGAAAGACCCCATATGATGCCAAAACAATAAGTTTGGTGAAGCATTTCGCGTGGTAGCGACAACTTGGTGATATGGCCCTAGGGCAAGGCAATGGGCAATAATAGTTACCTTACATACAACCGATCTAATTAATTTTGTGACTTAATTACATGAAGTTATTATGGTTTTGCACAAAAAAATCTGCAAAAGTTGTGTTTGAAATTCTAGTTCTAGGGAATTTTTTATTGATATTTTGTCAAAATGATTAAAATTTTATTTATTGTCTGAACCATAGGGTTTTTTTAGAGAAAAATACACAAGAAAAGGTGTGTTACTTTGCATAGTTGTTCCTCATTTGATGAAATTCTGGAAAAATTAAATTTGAAACTGCTTAAATATTTGCATTTTTAAAAATAAATAAATAAATAAATAAATAAATATTCAGCAAAGAAGTGTTGAACATGAGTAGCAGCTAATGTTATAATATGATATGCCATTCAATTATTGCATTGGAGGATTGAAGATTTATTTGGTTGTGTGGAAGTTTGTGAAGAGGCTTCCATGCTAAATCAAAAAGGTTCTTGGTCACCTTACATTCATCCATTGGTGTGTAGTGATGGCAGTTAGGAGGACTCTAACCTCTAGGAAAGTAAGATGAGAGGGGGACACCTTAAAGAAATTTTGTGGAGAAAAAATAAAATAAAATTGTCAACCTTTTTTTTCCTCCAAAGATTGAAAAAAAGGCCCCATGTTTTGACTTACCTTACAAATAATAGAGTTATTTTTAAAGTTGTATTGAGTTCAACTTTTTCTTTTTAAAAAAAAATTCTTTTCATTTGTCATCCTCTTTTTGTTGTTATTTATAAAATTCAATATTTTTGGATTAATAATGAAAACTCAACATGAAATTATTGAATTCTATTATAATTTATATTTAATATAATTGTGCTCATATCCATTATTGACTATTTATCTCAAGATTTACATTGGGAATCACATTCAAGATTAATTTTTAAAAAATATTTACAAAAATGCAAAAAAAATAAAAATTTGATTTTGACTTTGGCACCCAATGCAAATTAATTAAACAATTTAATATTCACATAACCAACCATTTCAATGTAAGTTATTTTGAACTCATAATGAGCAATTCCATCTTGTGTTTGTGTTTAAAATATTTTATAAATAACTTTAATAGTTGAGAAAAGCAGCTCATGCCCCCCTTGTTCAGTGACCTCCACATGTCAAAACATATGTGAACCCTACTTTGTTTTGATGACATGTTTTCAACCCCACGTATAATTTAATAAATTTTTGTACTCCGTTGTCATTTGCCAACCAACCTTCCTTCAACTTCGTACTCTTCGATTGTCATTTACCAACCAACCTTCCTCCAAATACATTACTATATAATTGTCAATGTAGTATCATTTACGCAACCTTCCTTCATACTTTCTTATATGTAAAGGTCAATCCATTAACGACCTTCTTTAGAACTTTCATTTTTTATATTGTTATAAAATATATTGACACTCATCTTTGACAATGGTGCTTGCACTTGTTGTATGTTGAGTATTACTTAACATTTATGAAGTTCAAAGGGTTTTCAAAACAAATTATATGTTCAATGAATTGAATTTTCTGAAAAAAGAAAAACTCAAAAAAAACTCAAAGTGGCTAAAATGTTTGTGTGTTTTTTTCCTGGTCTTCAAATTTTTCTTAAAAATTAAAACATTTTCTTACCAAATCGCCAGATTTCTCTATGGTGTTCTGGCATGTAGCCAAAAAATGAAGGATGATTAAATTATTTTATTTTCATATTTCTAAAAAACCAAAATTGGCTAAACTGGCTTCTGGATGCTGACCACTTCCACTACATCACAAAATAGATAAATAATAATTTTAAAAAAAAAACCTAAAAAAACCTCATCCCCCAAAGCAGTTGGTCCGGAAGGTGCACGTCTCGATTTTCCACGCGGGAACGGACGAAAGCGCCCGCGATGCACTGCCCTCTCTGGGTCCCACCCCTGGTGCACTGCACGTGGACGCCTTCACGGCTCCTTCCGCGGCCGCTTCCTGGCCTCTCCGTCACTCCCGCCTGCACATCCCGTCCTCGCAGCTTCGCAGCTTTCCAACTTCGCCCCTTTGCCGTGCGTCTGCAGACATCTGCCTGCCTGCCTGCCTGCCTCGCCTTCGATCCATCGATCGCGCATTCTATAAATTCCTGAGCGATGTGAGCTTGATTGCATTCTCAAGCTCTTGAATTTTCAATCTTCTCCACAACAAATCAACAAGTTTTTTCTTAAAAAATTATTGGGTTTTTCAGAACCTGATTTGCTCTGTTTGTCTCTTTTTTCAAGTCTTTGGGTACACTCTAGAGGAGCAAATCAAGATTTCGAGATCTGTTGTGCAGTTTGTATCGAGTAGTTTGATCTTGTTCTTGGGTTTTAGGAAATCTGCGCTTCAGACTGCATTTTGGTGATCGAGACATTCAGACTGGTGTTTGTAGTCTGTGGGACGAAGGAATGGACAGTGTATCTGTTTTGAAGATGAAGATTGACGCCATGATATGGGCATCTCAGGCCAAGGATGCAACCATAGCCACTTTGCAGCGAGAACTTACCTCTGCCCTTGAGGCTTCTAGACTTGATAAAGCTATGCTTACGGAGTCGACTTCCCGGAGCTTGAAGCTAGAGAAAGAGATGCAAGAAGGGCTGGTACGGGAGAATGGGTTACAGAAACAGCTCAAGGAGTTGCAAGCAAAGCACTTAAGAGATATGGCAGAAATGGAACTCCGGCATGACAGAGAAGTAGAGAGATTGCTTTCTTCGCAGCAGGTTTTAGAAGAAGCGGAAGAGAGACTCTGTGCACAGCTTGGAGATTTGGAAGTAGAAGCTTTCGAGCAAAACCGGTTTTTCAACTCCGAGATTTCTTCTCTGTCTTCGAAACTGGCGGCGAGAGAAAAGGAGCTTGCTACTGCGCTTTCGGAGCTCGAGTCTCTCCGTCAGAGACGACAGAGTATAAAGGAGTTGGAGACAATAGATCTTGCAGGCCAGCTCACGAAATCCAAACAAGAGTGCGACTCGCTGGCGACCAAACTCCGCGACACAACTGACGAGCTTGTGAAAGCCAAAGCACAAGTCACCACTCTAAGACACGATCTTACAGCAGCGTCGGAAATGGGGAAGCACTTGTCAATGGCCAGAGAAGCACACAAAGACTATCATCGTTCACGCACCCTCTGTCGTGCCGAGAGCTTGAAATGGCTTGAATCACAACGCGGAGCAACAGTTCCTGTCTAAAACTTTCCGGTACTGATCCGACCCATTCTCCATGAGTTCGACAGCGAGCATCAGATCATCACTCCAATCTTCAAAGCCTTTGGGTGCTCTTCAAAAACACAACCTGCTGCAAAATCAACGAACAAGAAGAGCAGGATGTAGATCCCAACCCTAATATCCCAGCAACTGAGTAGCCACAAATTCCCTTCTAAAAACCCCAACAACAACAGAGTACCTACACATTCTCTTTAATCTCTTTTGGTAGTGTTTTTTGGAAGAGATTTCCTTATGAATTTTGGGGTTTTAAAGACATCAAGTAGAACTCAGATTTTTTTATCCTCAAAACTACAATTTTTGCTTGCAAGAGCCAGCTTAGTTCATTTGTAGTGGTAGTAATGAAGATGAACCCAAACAGGTAGAGATTTTGGCAATTGATTCTTTAAAATTCTTGAGCTTTGCCACATTTAGTTGGCAGCTTCAGATTTTGAGCATACATATGTAAATTATACACACACACAAATATATATATGAATGTAGCTCATCAACACAAAGCTTGATGAGCTTGATGTGCTCCAAAAGATGTTCTTGTCTTGTCTTCCATGTGAGGTCTGTTTTCTTTTGTAGAAGAAGCTCTGTGATATTAGATTCTTTGATTGTGTTTCCATTCTTTTGATCAAAATCATCATGTTCAGATGTACACTACTTTGTCAGATAAACTGTGATAAAAAAAATAGTGAATCAAATAGTTGCAAGGAGGAGGAGGTGCAACAACAAATCGTGTGAAGTTTTTTCCTTCTTGCTTCAAAAGCAAGTTTTGTCAACTAGGTATATAGTTTTTCATTGTGTACAAATGTCAAAATTGCATTTATTTTAACACTATATAATTTGCTCCCACATTTAAAACTCATTTTCTTTTAATTTATCACTCAATTCATCACAAACAAATTGTCTTCAAATCTAAATTTGTGAGTGGGTTGTTCTTGGTTGGAGGGAGGACAATAAAACTTGTACAAATCAAATGCATTTTGTTTATGCTGAACTTTGGAATAAGCCAAAGCCCACTATGATAACCAACCAAATGGAATTGATTACTACACAAGATGGACCCATACATCAAAAAAATGCGAACAACACGCATCACATACTTAGTCATTGATATTAGTTTCTTATCAATAAACACTACACTAGAATGAACTATGAACCAAAGTTGGCTGGTTCTTTTCTTTTTCTTTTTCTTTTTTTCATATCCAAGGGGAATAGGCCTTTGCTCTTCCATACATGCGTATCAATTAATCAGTTTTTGGAAAAAAAATTAAATCAAAGTTACCTAATATCAATTTTCTTTGTCTAAAGAATAGCTCTGGTTACAAATTTCCTGGGTTAGTTGTTTGGATTATTTGACTCACATGTTATGTATAAGAGTCGGTTTGAAATATGCAACATGATATCATACTCCTTGATTGGATTCAACAACAAACTGCTGAATAATTAATTAAATTTTAAATCTTAACTTTGGCACTTGATTTTTTAATTCTGAAATTTTTGGCAGGTAATGATTAGAAAAAATAATAAACATATTCTTGTTATGTTTATTGGACAGTCTATCTATTGTGTCTAGACTGTCTCAGTCTTGAGTTCTTGAACTGAACCCAACGGCCAGAAACTTTGGATTCTTTAATTTTATAAATTTTTTTTGACACAAATAATAAATAGTTTTTCAAAAAATTGGAAAAATGAAAAATAATTTAATTTATGCCAAAACCATCCATGTACAAAGTACCCAACTTAGGAACCACTTAGTGTAATGTTGAAGTAAGGTTTTGTAAGGGAAAAAAATGGAAGACAAAAACATGGAAGGGTATAGGGTGGATTTTTGGTTTTCATAAAAGCAATACTAAGCCTGTAAAGGCCTTTTGGGGTCTTTACAAAATTATGGGAGATAGGTAAGGTCTTAAAGATGAGATGGCAGGTGGCAGGGCACTGATGTTAACTTGGTCTTAACCAGTGTTGGGCGGTTCTTTGAGTGTTCGAGTAATAACGGGTGGTTCTGATTATGGTTCTAAGAACCTTACCCTGACCATACCCAAACAAAAACCTTGCCCTAAGACTAGCCCTATTCTATGATCCGGGTTCAACCGTAGAACCAAAAGATCGTCATTTTTAAAACAATGCATAAGACCTTGCACCAATGGGTGTTTTTTCCAGCCCTAGGGTCTAGGGTTTTGGTTCCTTTTGCACTTTGCACGTCGACTTTCATGGCTCCCCAGATAGCAAGCTTTCTCTTTTGGTTAGAATGAACCAGCACCAACCAGTGCACCAGTTGGCCATTTTGTCCATAGGATGGGCTGTGCATCTTCATCCGGTTCCTGACCCTTTGTTAACCCAACAGTGTACCAGTCACCCTTCTTGGGCTGCTAACCTTTGACTCTTTTAAATTTTTGGGTGTTTTCTTCGCAACCCTAACCTTACTACCCTCTAATCTAGTTACCCTAATTCCCTAGCGACCCTATTGACCTAGCTACATTATTGACCTGCATCTTGACTACGTATTTGCTCTCTATTTTTTCATGATTAAACCTTTTTCTTGGCTAAACCTATATCATTTGGCAAAACTTTTAACTATTCATGGTTAAACCTTTGCCTTTCGACACAACTTTTAATGTTTCTTGACTAAACTTATATCTCTTGGTTACACTTTTTCTTTTTGGCACAACTTCTAACTCTTCTTGGATAAACTATTTTGTTTTGGCACCATTTTAAACTTTTTTTGGTGAAACTTATATATTTTGTTTAAACCTTTTCCTTTTGACACAACTTTTAATTATTCTTGGCTAAACCTTTTTCTTTTGGCATAACTTTTAGCTCTTCAGCTTAGCTAAACCTTTTATTTTGGCACAACTTCTAACTCCTCTTGGCTAAACCTTTTCCTTTTGGCACAACTTTTAACTTTTCTTGGTTAAACCTTTTCCTTTGGCACAACATCTAATTCTTCTTGGGTTAAATTTATATTTCTTGGTTAAACCTCCATCTCTTCATGGTTAAACATTTACATTTTTACAAAATCTCTATATCTTCTTAACTAAACATCTATCTTTTTAACAAAACCTTTATTTCTCAATAAAACCTACATTTTTTTTTGTTTAAACTTCTGCCTTTGGGTAAAATTTTAAACTTTTCTTAGTTAAATTTATATCTTTTGACAAAACCTCCATTTATTCATGGTTAAACAACTAAATGTTGGAATTTTTAAAATCTATTATTGACTAAACTTTACCCTCTTCCTAACTACATTTTTACCTTTGAATAAAACCCTTATATATTCATTGTTAAACCTCTCATTTGGAAACCTTTGAATTCTTTTCATCTAAACCTTTACATCTTGGCAAAACCTTTCTTTTTTTGGGCCATGTTTTTACTTCATAGTAAAACCTCTATCTTTTCTTGGTTAAACCTTTACAAATTGGAAAGAATTCTAATTCTTCTTGGCTAAACTTATACCTTATTGACAATGGAATCATTGTAATCACAAAATTAAAGGTGAAATGACATGTTTTAGATGCTTGAAAATAAACTTATGTGCAAAGATGAAGAGATATATTAGCACATGTTTAAGCTCTAATTCGATTTGCTTTCAAGTGTGAACTAGTTGTGTGAACAACCCATGTAAGACAAAGATGACCAAAAAACTAATGCAAGTTTAAAGTTCTAGCTTTTCTTACACCCCACCATAAATAAGATAGGCATGGAAATTCATGCTCAAAGATGAAGAAAAATATGTGTTAAAATGGATGTGAAAATGTTCAAGTTCATACTTGCGAACATATAATATGCTAGAACTAATGGCAACTAGCAACATGCACCCCACCATAAGTAAGACATGAAAATTCATGCTCAACAATGAAGAAAAAGATGTGTTAAAATGAATGTGAAGATGTTCTATCATACTTCAAACTTATAATATGCTAGAACTAATGGCAATTAACAACATGCACCCCACCATAAGTAAGATAGGCATGGAAACTCATGTTCAATGATGAAAAAAAATAGTGTTAAAATGGATGTGAAGATGCTCTTTCATACTTTCAAACTTATAATATGTTGGATCTAATGGCAATTAACAACATGCACCCCACCATAAGTAAAATAGGCATGGAAACTCATGTTCAATGATGAAGAAAAAGATATGTTAAAATGGATGTGAATATGTTCTTTCACATTTGCAAACTTATAATATGCTAGAACTAATGGTAACTAGCAATGTGTAGATCAAGACCTGTCGCAAACCCATTTTGAGGGAAGTGTGAGATCGCCACTCACACTCCTGAAAATGGGACTTGGGAGTCCTCCGGGACTCCTGAAAACTTAGAGCGCAATTGCACGGGTCAAAACAGCTTGCATTGAGGCGTTCTTTATACCGTTGGAAAGGTCTTGAAGTTTAGATGTCCAAAATGGCCTTGTATGAACCATTTGGACATTTGCAACATAAGTTATGGTCGAAAGAAGGGCCGGGAGTCAAATTGACAATTTGACTTTCGACCACTAAAAGTCGGTAATTGACCTGATTCTGGTGCGTGCAGGTGAAGTGCAACACACCGTTGGAAAGCTCTCGAGGAGAGCTACAACTTTGGTTTGGACCTTGTCCCAATCTGAGTTTGGAGCGAGGAGTTATGAATGTCCAAAGTCCTGGGAGTCCAAACCGGGACAGTTTCGAGACTCCACTTTGGGAGTCCTGGGAAAAAGAGCCATTTGGATGCAAGTGCGGTGGAGAGTTGCAGAGAATATTATATGGGGGAAGGTGGTCGCTTCCCCCAAGTCCAGGCCGTGATGAGTCAAGTGAGTCCAAGGTAGCCCGTGGCTTGTCCCAACACCAAAAGGGTGGAGAATGAGTTCTAACCAACTTGTTGGTTGGATTTGGATGCAGGACTATATAATTGAATAAGCTTGACCCTCTTCCTAGTCTATCCCGAAGCTTTCAGCACTCCCCTCTCACCCCCCTTCAGTGCTGGAAGCTGGGAGCGTGTCCCGAGTCCCAGAAATTCCGCAATTTGAGTGACCTAGCTCCAACTTGGGGCTAACTTGGGACTTGGGAGCTTGTCAAGACCCATGCATGATGGAAAAAAATTAAAATTTTCACCCAAAGTTGTGGTCAAGTAAATACATGAAACAATGGACATTGCCCTTTATTTGATTAATTAAGAAACCAAGGGTTTGCGGTCTACCATAAATGTTTGTGGCTTACATCAATCAATAATTGAAGCATGTCATGGGAACAAGGCACTACAAGGCATACACCAAATGAACCTTCAAAAGTTTCTATAGTAGACACCAAGCCCTAAACTTTTTTAAAACTAGTCGACTAAGGTGTAATGTGCACCATCTCCTTTCAAATTAAATTGAATTAGTTATTTGACAATCACCTTGTGATGCAAAACAATAGGTCTATATCTATTATTCATACCTATCGTAGTATATTTTGCCAACTACTACTAGTTATAATATATTATAGATGTTAATGAGAAAGTATGGTCATGAGCATATTCATATCCATTTTAACATATCTTCATCTTTGTGCATGATTGTCTTCATGCTTGTAGTTTCTTGCCATACTAGTAGGAGGCACGCTTGTCATATTGGCCTGCATTATGCAAGGGCATTTCGGAAATGAAATGTTATTTCATGATCATGAAGTTAAAATGTAACCTAAAAACAATTTCATTCATACTTGGCATTTGGCCTTACAACAATATTTTTTCACATTTTAATCCCCACTCATAAACATGAAACCAGGGTTGTAAAAAGCTAGACATTACTAATAGCAAACCATTTAAATTAATCAATGTATCTAGCCAATTAGTTTAGGTGTTAAAAGTGTGTAGTGCCTTTTGCTAGCTTCGTCATATTAAGCCATGGTCATTATTGAACCTAACATTGGGCAAATTTTTAGTAATCGTCATCCAAAACATGTTGTGCAATGTGCCCATGGAAATGTTCCAATGGCATTTTGAACTTCTAATCTTTTGGGTTGCTTTAACTTTTTCTTTTTAACATTAATTGATGAAGTCATTGTTAGAATATTCATGTTTTGTAATAACTATATGATCAATCATGAAAAATCGTAAATGATATTTTTGAAAATTCTTATGGATGCATAAAATAGCATAAAAAATGGATTTTGATGGGTTATATTGGATTTTTAATGAATTTTAATATATATATATTTCAAAACAACATGCCATATTATCTTTTGAGACTTGGAATGAATTTTCTAGTTTTAACCTAATTTTTTTGAAAAAAAAATCCATGTACATGACTACTATAAACACCCTCTTTATGCCAAAAATTTCCTTACAAATCAAAAGGTTATTAGACTCCAAGATTCCATGTGAATGGTTTTTGGTCTAGCAAAACCTTTTCAAAATTAGTATATTTAATGAGTAATGGATTTTTGAATCTTAACAACAAATTTTGTCACCTTTACAAAACTCATTGATATGGACTTTTATTTTATAATGTGTTAGTTTTATGTGTTTGAAACTTTGGAATATCAAATGAATTATGTTTAAAAAATTAAAGATCCATTGAATGAATGGAATGTGATTCTAATTTATTTTGTTATGGACTTTTCAGAATCCCAATAATTACAATTATTTTAAAGTAATTTTCAAAAATTTAAAAATAATCATTTATGCTTGCAAGACTACACACTTGTGAAAGATCAGATGCTCCCAAAAAAATAAATTGGAAAGAATTTTTTCTTTTATTTGACAAAACATCATGAATGTTTTGATTTTTGTGAATCCAACTAATTTTGTAAATTTTTTAAATGTCCCAAAGTTGGAAAAAAAAAAATCCTTAGTCACAAGATAACCAAAAATACAAAAATGCAATTCAATAAAGAAAAAAAAACCATATTGCTAGGGTAGTCCAAATAACATTTTTTTGGGATTGAAATGTAAATTGGATGAAAGGTTTGTAAACATTTCACTATTAAAATCAAAGAACTTTCAAAGCATATAATTCGTTAATTTTTTCAAGTCAAACATAATTGAAAATCAAATTTCATGATGAAAGTTTTCCATAATTTTGTAAATATGCATGATTATAACTATGTGTGTGACATTTACCTACGCTTCCTCTCAATGGCAAAATGTAGCATAATATGGCTTGGAATTGGAATACCACTTTCCTATCCTATTGCATTTATGGTCCAAAAATGACA
>Ga0116227_10007184_pt1 | contig 21935 bp, 14 predicted proteins | sample S1TSphgellanicum_FD_89693 | JGI IMG/M metagenome (GOLD analysis project Ga0116227, IMG submission 89693) | Host-associated microbial communities from peat moss isolated from Minnesota, USA - S1T2_Fb - Sphagnum magellanicum MG | ecosystem: Host-associated > Plants > Peat moss > Unclassified...
AGATGTGAGCCAGTGTTGAAGGACGGCATCGATTCGCTTTCCAACAGTTCAAGTTTCAAGGATGGTTGGTCTTTACTTGGTGTTCGATTCCCAAATCTAATGGAATATTGTGGTGTCATTGCAACGCTTTTTCCTGGAACCAATACTGTAGAGTCCGATTTTTCAATCCTGCGTTGGGAGAAGGATTTGTTCCGCAAGCATTTATCGAACTTTGGATTAGAAGGAGTCATGCAGGCAAAACAGTTCTTGTTCATAGAGCAGTTTCAGCATTGATAAATGTTAACCAATCATTTTATGCTAAATAAAGCCTTCATTTGGCCCCCACCTAAACTAACCATTCCTGATGCGCCTAAATCAAGTTAATTTAGGTAATTCATGCGACTGCCTAATATAAGCATGCCTGGACATACACCATTGTCATGAAATTTATCACATGGGTGAATTGAATTTTGTGATTGAAAATATATTATTGACAAAATTTATAACATGGATGAAAATGATGGTTTCTCATATGTGGTTAGAGGTATGTTGGTGTGAAGGGTTCATATTGATTTTTCTCCCATTATAAATCTCCTTCCTTCATTACTAAATAGGCTTATGTTACCTAGGAATTTGTAACAAGTGTCCTAACAAGTTATTGGTCGTAATAGGTTGATAAAAGTAACAAGTTATCTATGATTTAACTTATAACAAAACTGGTTATAAAACCTAATAGGTAGTGTTATAACAAGTCAATAAACATGTTTACAGGTAATTGGTAGTTTGCAAAGCTTGGAATGAATAGAAATGGCAAATTTTGGCAAAATGTTATAAATGATCAAAATTTTGAAAATTTTCGGACTGTTAGTGTTTACACTAATCAATTTTGGATTGTTAGTGATTATCTTGGCTAATGATTGTTTAGATGGTCGAAGAGGATTGTTTAACTTTTGAATTAGTTAATATAATTAAATGGACACATGGAGGACTTGGATATTATTTTCATATTTTCAAATTTTGAGATCACTTTTGTTTTTCTCCTACTTTGAGAAATGAGGTGATTTTTCTTGGTCAATTTTGATTTCTTGAAACTATAGCAAAGCAAATGCATGTTGTAGGATTGTACATAGACTTTTTTTTTTTCGAATATACTTGTTGATGTTTCAAAATTTGTAATTGAAAAAGTTGGAAAGTAGGAAATTAATGGGCATACAAAAAAATCTCTTTAACATTTCACGACAATGAAGTGGAATGAACTTGTAAATAAAAATGTTTGCAAATTTTAGTTTTAAACATAGTGGAACGAACTTATAGACAAACATGTTTGCAAGTTATGGTTTTTAAAAGAATATTATACAATAAATTAAAATTTAGGAACAAAAGTACTCTAAATTTTTAGTTGTTTTCATTATTAAGTAGATCAAATTTGAATAGCAAAGTCACTTGAAATTTTGATTTATAAAATGTTTGCTTGTTTTGTGTAACTTTTAGGATTCAAGTTGTTGTTTATTGGTTTAGTTTGAAAGCATTAAGAGATAGGGTGAGGTTAGTGTAATTTTTTTGAAATAAACTAATGCCCAAAATATAAAAGAAATTTTCTACAAATTTTTGATTGCTAAGAGGGGTCCTTTTAGTTTTATGTTAAAAAATAATGCAAAGGTTTTCCTAGGACTGGTTGATTTAAGGAAATGTAAAGAATAGGACCACTCAAAGTCTTGGAAAACAATCAAAACAAGTCAGACATCAACATGTTCCAAAACTTACATAAGAACAAAATAAACAAGTGCAACCTATGAGAAATGAATCACCAGTATCAAATGTCAATGTAGCACAAAGGGGCAATGTTTAATGAACCTATTTAACCATTTGATAAAGTTGTCTCAACACAACAACCATGGCAATCTACAACCCCAGGTTACTATCTGCCCAAAACTAATGCACCTACACCAATAACAACATCTATTAGTTTTCAAATCAACCACCAAACACGAATATCAATTTGGTACCTACTAATTCAAAGATGGAATGATTTCAACTACTCAATAGGTTGGAGCAATTTCGTCACATCAACCGAAGACCTTCCAATCAATCAATTTCCATACCAAATTTAGAACATGTTGAACTTGAAACAACACCCACGATTGTTCAACAAGAAACCACATATCAATGAAACACTTAGCCAATCATATCAATACCTAGTTAAGGTGAAAGATGACAAATTCCACATCATAGACCAGTTTGAAGAAGAAATCAAGGTGCTAGAACTATAATGTATTCATAACGTCAACATGTGGGACACCTATTCAACCACTACCCATTTGTTGATGATAAATTAAGGTAGTTATTAAGGGAGGAGGCAATGAATGTTGATCAACCTGTTCTTTCAACCACTACAATAGTAATACCCAATGTGTTTATATTAAAAACTCAAGCTATGAATCCTAGTATAAATCATATGGCAGTATTTATTAATTATCAAACAACCTAGTCATAGCCTATTACACCAATCATATTAGGAAAAATTAATGTTTTGCCTATTTCGACATATCTAATGTGGTATAATGTCATACCCCCTTTTGTACTTCTAGATCTTAGTTTGTATCCAACTAGAACAAAAGGACTTGATTTTATGATGTTTAGGAATTATATGGGTTATGTACCTAGGTATGAATATCTAGTACTTGAAAAACCTATTGTACCACCTACACATACACCACATTTTGTTGGAAATAAGTTTCTTAAAATGGTTCATCTAATAATTAATAGGGATAGAGAACTTGTTCAATAACATGCACTAGTACCAACCATTGTACATGTTAATATTAATTTACCAACTCATGTACCTAAAAATTCTGCTCACCAACCACCAAATGGAGGACAACATGGAGACTAACTTGAAAACTCACTTGGAAGAAGTTCACTTAAAGGAGATCTACTTAGAGAACCACTATTCAATCCACATGTTGGATCATTCAGATGGCCAACACCTGACCCACACATGTTTATACCACCATGGTATCAACAACATGTTGTACAACCTATACCAAAACCAACAAACAAGTTGCCATACATGTTTAACCTATGCCAAAAACATTGATCCGAATGTTCACATCAAAGTGTTCAAGGAGGCCATTAAAACTAACGGTGAAACAATGGAAGCTGGTATCATCAACTTGTTTGGTTTTACTCTTAAAGATAGTATCTTTGAATGGGGTGGAAACTTTGTTCAAGACTAGCCAAATTGTACTTTTGAAAAGTTGGAGTAAGCATTTTGCAAGTGATTCAAAACTATGAAGAATGATGAGAAAGTCTACATGCAATTGTGAAACATACAACAACAAACCATTGAACATGTTGAAGTTTATTATGAATGCCTGTTGAAATTAACAAATTGTTTACAAGTTAGAACAACAGATGTTTTCAGAGCAAGTTTATTACCTTACTTGATATTAGCAACAACAAGTATGAAGAAAAATACCTTAATTGAACACAAGGAAGCCATTGTAGTATGTGAAGAAAGTGGACTTATTAGCCTAAATTACAATGTTTTATTAACCACACTAAAGGTTAATATAGTAGCAAAACCAGTAGTACCTATTGATATAACTAAATTAACATCAACCTATACTAATTATGGTAAAACAGGTCATATTCTTTAGACTTGTCATAACCAAAAAAAATGGGTACTAATAGTACCAACCACCACAATTAAGTTTATAGAATTTATAGTAGAGACAAAAACACAACTTGTGAAACTAGTTAGATATTTATTCAATACCTTTATATAATATGTTGTAATGTTGATCATCAAACAATAGATCATCCAAGGAAGATTGAAATGTAGAACATGTTTAAAACTAAACATGTTAGTTTTACCACTACAACAACACCTACACCACATAAAACTAATAATGTACCAGTCAATGTGGTAGTTGTTGTCACTACTTGTAGTTAATAACCAGAACAACAGGTGTTGAAAGAAAAGGAAGTAGTTAAAACCAGAGGAACTAAAGATTGGCAACAAGAAGAACATTTATGGGATTCATTCATCGAAACCATAAGATAGCTGCAACATAGTGAAAATGACAAACAACCCACTACAACCACTAAGGAATCATTGTAGAGTAATTGGGTTGGACAACCTGATAATATTATTACAACTCAACTAGTTGAAAATAATCAAACCAGTGAAGTAATTTAACAACTTGTGACTTCAGAACAAGTTACAATAGAGAAAACCTTGGCAGAAATTTTAAAAAATAGCAACAAAAAACTCTTGGAAACCAAATATACATTGAATTTGGGACAATTATTGCCAATAATACTTGATATTAAATGCTACATTTTTACTCGGTACCATCAAAACCTCCTATACCACCTGTTACCAAGAAACTTGGAATACTGACTAAGCAACCAAAGGTGTTAATTTGTTATGATTTCCATTTAGGAATATTTAATGAACAAAAAGACTTAATGTTTGCTATAGAACTAGGATTGTTTTCAATAGGAACCATAGATGTCCCTACATAAGTCAAGTTAGAACAACCTATTAGTTTGATTCCATCAATAAGTTTAAACCTAGTTGAACAAGTACTTAATGTACCTATTGAACCGATATATGTATTACCTATATAGATAGCTATACCCCATGATACTTTCAAATGAATGAGAAGATAGAGCCTTCATTCATTAGGTTTGCATTTCTATCCAATTAGTAAAAAAAACTTCACATTTGAAATGGTCTTGTGCATTTCTTATAGGTCTAAACTAGCAGACTAATGTGTCATTGAGCTGGAAACTAACTCTCATCAAGTCAAGTCTACAAAGCTTTTAGGACTACTTGCAATTTTTTTGGAGGAAACTAAAGATCTTAATTATACTATGATTTTGTTACATTTCATTTATGCCCCCCCTTGGACTTGCAAAGCTTCATGGTCTAATTCACTTTGATAGGTCTAACCCTTGCATATTCTTATTTGGTCCATGAGATTATTTTGACTACAAGTGTGCTTGGTTGCAAATGCTACAAAGTTGGTCAATGAAAGCCACACAATATTTTTCACAAAACCTTACTTTGTACCTTAGAACACCCCTTTAATTTTTGGTTTGTGAAACCCAATGATCTTTCCAAAGCTTTTGATTATAGATCTTTTACTAGTGGTACGGTTACCACCATCATTGCTTCAAGTTGTTGGTTGTGATTTCAACCTCTAGATCTAGTGTTGTTGCAAATGCCTCACCTTCCCCACAAAATCTAATTGGAGATTTGCAACCAAGATAATGTAATTGATGGTATTTCCTAAGTTCATCAACTCCAATAATGTATCTAAGGACTTTGATGTAATTTTCTATTGTTGAATGATAATTGTTAGTGCAATTTCAAATCAGTCAGCTAGGATTCACACACATTTATCGCTTTCATCTCTAACCCTCACAACCACCATGCCAATTCTTGTAAGCTTGTGAATGACAATTATAATTATTTTAATCCCATAACAAGGGGGATCCTAGAAGTTAATGTAGAACTTGGTTCAACCATTGAATGTAACCATCTTCTAAAGCTTTAAGACTAACCAAATGATCACAAGATGCAAACTATTCATGGCAAAATGGATGATAAAATGCAATTAAAAAGACATGTAGATTAAAGGTCAAAGCTATAAACAACATTTAGCTTAGTGACAATTGGACATCTCCGCCATCTAGTTTTGTGTTGATGATGCACCCATGATTCTCCAACCTGAAACATTAAAAGATCCTTTCAAATACATTGCACTTGCTCCATACTACTCCACAAATTTTAAATAGTCTGCATTTTTTTACCTGTCCGGTGTTTGATCTTTAGCTATTGTAGGCAAGTTAATATGGGTTCACAAATACAATGAAAATATAAAAACACATATTTAATTAATTCCATAATTTGAAATTTTTCAAAAATAAAAAAAATGAATTTTGATAATTAAAAAATTAAAAAACATCTTCAACTTAGTGGGCACCAAACAAAGTGTTGAAACAACAAATTTTCATAAGAATTTTTTTTCACCATTAATATAATTAAAATACATGACAATAAATAAACCTTGTGGTCATCCTTATCAACTTAATTTTGAAAAATGACTGAGCGGCCATTAGATCTTCCTTTTCATGACAATAGTGAAAATAAAGATTTGGCAACCACGATATCATCCTTCTCACAACTAATGGAGTTTATCTCTTAAGGATAGAAAACAACAATGATAGGCTTCATGGGTCTACCTTTATTTAAAAGGACTTATTGGACTTTATCTACAAATAGATTACAATTACTCCTTACATACGTTCTTGGGTATATTAGATTTGTTAAAGAATGATAAAAGTCATAACATAAAAATATTCCAATTGATTCATTTACCTCTAATTGAAATAACCAGTATTTTGTAACTTTTTAAAATATTGTCAAATGATAAATGATAGCATCCAAATTGACGTCTTTAATTAAATCCATTTAAAAAATTCTTGTATCTTATGTTTTTTGCCTGATTAAAACATTTTATTTTAGGATTGATAGAAACCATGGAAACTTTGAATGCTAGAGATCCAGTTGATTTGTGGGAGTCATGGAACAATTATGGAAAACTTCACATTGGCTATGGTGTTTGTGTAGACACTTCTATTCTTTCTATCTATGGGGCTTAAGGATCAAAGTAGTGCATCATTGTCTCATCGGAGATTGTATTCATTTTGTACTAGGAATGAACACTTTTTAATTCGACTCCAATGTTGTGAAATTTTGGATCAATTATAAGAAAAAGTTGCTTTTGGCTAATAAGCTAAGTGACTTTTAAATTGGAATGTATTGGAGATGAAACTATCAATAATCTTACCATGAAGAAGGCGGTTTGTCCGAATGTTGTTTGAAATGTTAGCATTACTAAAGAACACCAAAATGATCAAGTTTCTACCTAACAGTTCCCTGTGTTTTTGGGGGGTGGATATAATGAAAGCAATGAGTCTTTTAGTGCTAATGAAGATGATGTGGCAAGTTTGTTTAATTTAGAAAACATGTGTCAAAGAGAAGTTTTGCTAATAGGGCATAACAATTGGTGCGAAAAGGAATGCAATCTTCAAGATCCTGAAGGTGTTTTTCTCGTGAAAGGTTGTGTGATGGCATCTAACTTGAGGGAAGTAATTTTGGAGAACATTCTTGGAGATGATCATGTTGGCTTGACCATTCTTTATTGTCCTAGAAACATGTCAATGGTAATAACAATTTGGAAATGGTCGTTAGTTCAGACAACTGTTGAAGGATTCTCATTGAAGGAGCTCTTACTATCATATAATGAAAGCTACGAACCTGAAGTGGATGTAAAAAGAATGATTAGTGTGAGAAAAAAAAATTAGTAAAAGAAAACAAAAGGAAATCATGTCCTTAAATTTCATCTTGGGGATAGAAAAGGTGTTGAGCGAGGAATCTTGTTGTGGTGTCAAAGCGACGATGTGTTGTTCTTTAAACTGTTATTAACATTTCACTTGGCAAATGATGAGATTGCTTAGACACGAATTTTGGAACAAACCATTTGAAGAAAAAACTACCCACACGTTCGATATTCCAAGAAGGCTACATCAAAGAGGAGATTGTAATCGTGCAAAATTTGTGATGCTTCAAGAAAAAGATGTTTGCGAAACTGTTCGGTACAAAATCATGGGGATTTTTAGGTCAACAAACATGAGTTACAAGCAAGAAAGCAAAAGAGGGTGTAGGATTCTACCACATTGAAATAAGGGGAGTTAAAAGTAGCAAGCCCTGATGATATAGGCTGAATCAAACATTTAATCTTTGATTGAACAATGTGCTAATGTAATGCCACATCAAATGAAGGGCATTGAAGATGGTAGACAAGATGTCCGTCTTTTTTTTCAAGATACCTAAAGGACAATCCGAAAGTGTAGTGACCAAGTAAGCTTGGAATGATTCATTTTTGTTGTGTTATATGAAGACATGTTATACTATTCAATTAAAGCTTCATCTAGTGGCCACCAGATCAAGTAATGATGTGTTTATTTTCTCGTTCAAACATTGTTTAGAAGTTGATTAGTCACAGAGTCTTGGAATCCTACAATGTTTATCCATGTGTCAATTTGGTGGCCACTAGGTTTTGAAAGTAACATGGCATAAATTAAAGTTGCAATAGATATTGAATGCTTTTGTTTGTCATTTTGATAGTTGGTTTCTTTCACATTATTGCAAATTAGCAAGGAGTTGCAAATTGGAAATATTTCCCAATTTGCTATGAGTCGATTGAGGAAAAAAAAAACATTTGAATGTGGATGTGCGGAAAAGAGGATCTTTTTTTACCAAGTGTATTGTTTGTGAATCCTTGAAGGATTTGATATTCAAAGCAGGAAAAAACAACCTTAATGTGAAGGAGCATGAGATTAAATTGAAAAAACATACCATTCACTAGGAATCTTGTCGATGTTTATATCACACTTGGAGAAATAAATCTATGCAATCTAAAGGAGATTTCTTATGTGTAATTCATGATAAGATGGACCATTGTAAAACAACTTTTCCCCGACTTCAAGTGAAGAACACAATGGTGTCCAGGCTAGGCCAGTTATTATGACATTGATTGGAATGATTACTCATGGCCATGGGGATAAAGCACTTGTTCAATATTCTAATGAGCTTTGGCCCAAAGATCCTAATTTCACGATTGGCTCACTTTTGCGTTTGTTTTGTAATTTTGAAAATGAGTTAGGAGTCACAAGTTTTGTTTGAGTTCGAACCTCAAAATGCATTCTTCCAACAAATCTTGCAAGGAAGTTCCCATTGTTTGAATGCATTGAAGCCTATGGACAAAATTGTAGGTGTGAAGCCATTGCCAAGGAAGCTACTTCTTCATATGGATAATTGTGTGAAAGATAACAAAAATCATCACCTATTGCCATTTCTTTCCTTACTAACTATCTAAAAAGTTTTTGAAGAAGTTTAATTGGGGTTTCTTGTAGTTGAGCACACACATGAAAATATTGACGAAATTTTTGGATATTTGTGAAAAAAATTAAAAGAGTAGAATAATTATGTCATGGAAAATTTGATGAAAGCATTCGTGCTTTCCCTAGATTGTCCATTTATTCTGCAATTCATTTAGGAGATCCTTGGTTTCAAATCTTGGGTCAATGGATATTTGAACAATGGCCCATATGTCCTTATTGGTCATATAGAAATGCATTTGTTTCGGTTTTTTGTGGATGAAGTAAGGTGGCTGGTGATGCAATATAAGGTATTTCTTATTGATGTTTTGTGGAGCCCTAAAGATGGCCTGACCATACAATTGTGGAAAGAAGATGGCACATGACAGGCAAAACTATTGGCAAGGGTTTTGAATCCTATTCCATTTTGCTTAATATGGGGGAATGATGAATTAAAGGTAGGTGAGAAGGAAAGGTTCATTAGTAGTGGGATTTTGAAGTATATTAAGTTTTGGAAGCTTAGGATGTTGAGGAAAATTAGTATTTTAGAATTATAGGTCCTTATGTGAAATATTAGGAGAGCATTTTGGAATGTTATCAAAACCTATCCCATGGTAAAGTTCTGTTTTGTTGGAAAGCTTTTGGCCTTTTAGCAATTGGAGAACTAATTATGAACGTGCATCCATTCATACCATTGTTGACGTTGACCCTAAAGATCTCGTCATCCTTCCATATTGTGGGCCTAGAAACATGCCCCTCTTTGAGCACTATTGCATACATGCCTTTTCGTGACTTGTTTGTTGGTAATTTTGTTCTAATGTGGCCTTCAGACCTTATAGCCTAGATGGGAAGGGCCGAAAGTGATGTTGTAAGGGATAAAGATAATGAGAATTATAAGAAGGTCTATGTTCAATGGTGGGTTTTTATGAAAAAGGGAGCCAAGAATGATGAGAAATTATATCATAATTGTTGGTTGAGCAAGTGGAAGAATAATCATGTAGACCCAAAACAAAGGGTTGAAATATCTTCTATCATTTTTTTTTCCAACTATAAGCAATATAACAGTTAATTCCATCATAAATATTAGTGCAACCAAGCATCTAAGGCAAAAGTTAATATTGATGCAGCTAACAATAACTCCTGTGCATTGTAGTTGTAGATTTGATTTTTTATGAACATGAAGTAGAAATGTTAGCAATATTTTATGGTTTCTAAAATAGATTTAGTTTTTTTTCCAAATGGGATTTTAGTGTTCTGGAATATATTCAAGTGCTTATGTGCATTCATTGAAAAAAATATTAATGTTTATCCTTTTTCTAAACATTCCAATGTGCCAACCTTTTGTCAATATGGACATTGTTTGTTTTAAAATGTCATCTTAGATGTGCATGATTTAAAACTACTATAAAGGTGATATGTTTGAAATTTTATTTGTCATGTCATGGGTGTATGAAAATTTTGTTAACATTTGTTAACATTAATGATACATATGAATAAAAAATGGTAATCATGTACTTAAGTTTATGATTTGTGGTCAACAAGGTTTAACCTTCATTTTAGCCAACTGATTTAGTTTATACTGAATTCAACAAATTTTAATTTGGGGATGTTGTTTACAATTGACGATAGGGGGACAAAAATAATTACTCAAAATTTGGTGAGCACCACATCAGTTTGATAGTGAACTTTAAAGAATTTGGTTCCAAACTCAAGTTTTTGTGCAAATTAACTAAAATATGTTTGAAATTCCAGTAATTCAGAAGCCACTAGATAATCATATTGAATTTGAATGGAAATTCAAGTTTTTAATGAAAATTTATGAAAGTGCATGTTGGCATGGTGGCAATTCCTTCTATTTAGTGGCCACTAAACGCATTTCGACATTTGCACCATGTTGAATTTGGTGTCAAATTCACTAAGTTTTTCTTCTCAAAAATTTATGAAGTTACATGAAAACTTGGTTGAAATACGTTCTATTTGGTGGCCACCAAATGGGTTTTGTTCTTTAGCCTATTGAATTTAGTGTCAAATTTAGCCTCTTGTTGAAAATTTATGCAATTACATGAAAATATGATTGAAATATGTCCTATTTGGTGGCCACCAAATGGGTTTTGTTCCTTAGCATCTTGAGTTTGGTGTCAAATTCAGCTTTTTATTGAAAATTTATGTAATTACATGAAAAGATGGTTGAAATATGTCTTATTTGGTAGCCACTAGATGTGTTTTGGCCCCCCTTCACATATTTAATTAAGTATAGAATTAAAGTTAAAGTCTGAAATTAATTAAATATGTGTTTAAAGCAAGGATCATGCAAACTTCAATCTTGGCTGTTAAATTAGTAGCTAACAAACCTTGGAGAGGAAATGTATAGTAGTTATGTGACAAAATAATAGAGCACACTAGAACCTAAAAGAGAATGGAAAGACATGACAAAGTAGGCAACAAATGCCTATGTATTCAACCTCCTATTGTCCATAAAAGTAGCTAAAGACAAGCGGGTGTGGATGAGCTCAAATGAGCCAAAATTGATGTTAAAATGTCAACTTTTCTATAATTTTTTGTTACATTTATATATGTGGTGCCAGTTTAATGGAATGTGAATCATGAAAATTTGTGCTTATTGAATAATATGGATATTGAAATATCTAAAATGAATCAAACAAAATTCCAATATCAAAGTTTGGTTTGAATAAAAGATGTTTAATATCTTCGTTCAATGACATTATTTTCATAAAGGGCTTCTTAATTTTCATAATACAATTTATTTCATCCTCAATCTTTTTATAATAATAGGGTATTATTAGACACATCTAAAAGACACTCAAATTTTCATATTTTTCTGATTTTGTGTTTATCAAAAATTAAGGTTTAAGAAAAGTTCATGAGTCCTTTTCAACATGTAAATGTGATGTAATCTATATGTCGTTTAAAGAAAACTTGTAGTTTATAACATAAAAAATTAAACTTGAAAATGTTAACATGTTTTGGTATGATTTGAAATTATGACAACTTTTCAAGATGAAATGCAAAATTTGGCAAAATTTGTGCAGTTTCAAAAATTCTTATTTCTCCAAATTTGATTGTAAAAAAACATATGACATATTGGGGCAACTATAAATACAATATATAAAAAGTTTCAAAACATTTCATTTAAAAATTCCAATTTAAGAAAACATGTTTTTTGGGGAAAAAAACCCCAAAATGGACAAAAGTCCTAAATGTAAAGTAAACACATTAGCTCATTATAAGTTGTTTGGACCTAAGTTTCATTGTCACCAAGATTGGCACCAATTTCACTATCAATGGGAATAAATCAAACATTACAAAAATGTAGCTTTTATTATCCCCATACTAAGTATTTTGTCACAAATAAAAAAACTAGTTAATTATAGTAAAAATTCCACAAATTGAATTTATATGACTTGTCCATTAACCTATCATGAAAAATCTAAGTCCAACAACTATGTATTCAAGTGGTACACCTATTTGATTAGCTTTTTACTCCACAAAATGCAAGAGACAACTTACATCAAAGAGAAGTTAAGTCTAACATTTCAATCTCATCAACTACACTGCTCCAATAATGCAAAAAAAAATGTATCAAAGAAAAGAATAACTACATCTCCATCCCTTTATTGACCTCCATCTAGTAATCTAGCCTATACCAATGCATTTGAAATGATGCTCATGGTCTCATGACTAAGTTCAAATGTTTAGGATCTATTTCGTGTGGTGTGGTTAGTGGGCGACATTGTGAATTTAGAAACCAATACTAAATGGTTAAAAACATAAACTATTGGTTTGTCATTTCCATGAGTAAAGGACTTATTCCTTTGTTGTAGCCTATCATGACACATTCCAACCTTTTCAAGGGACTCAAATGTGAGTCTAAGATGAAAACAACGAAAAAGTAAGAAGTGGGGCACGCTCCCTGGTTCATAGCACTTCGGGGATAGGAAGGGTGTGTTTAAGCTCCGAGATGGGACTAGGAAGAGTGACAAGCATTTCAATCACTCACACAGACCTGCACAAACCAAGTAACCAATTGGTTAATGCTTAGTTGGAACACTTTTGGTGCTAGGACAAACCACGAGCAAACTCGGACTCACAAGACTCACCACGGCCCAGACTTGGGGGAAGCCACCACCTTCCCCTTTATAGTATACTCTGTGCCTTTCCATGAGGCCCATATCCAAATGGCATTTTGTCTCGGGATTCCCAAGTGGGAGTCCCGAAATTCCCAAACTTGGGACTCCCACAACTTTGGGGGCCCATAACTTTGTGTGCGAACCTCCAACGAGATGAAGTCTAAAGAAAAGTTGTAACCCTTGTCGAAAGCTTTCCAACGATATGTTGCACGTCACCTGCACGCAAGGAAATCGAGGAGATTCCCGACTTTTAGTGGTTAGGAGTTAAATTGCCAATTTGACTCCTGGCCTTTCTTTTCACCATAACTTATGTTTTAGGTGTCCAAATGGGTTATGCAAGCCCATTTTATACATTTATGTTCCAAGAGCTTTCCAATGATATAAAGAACGTTTCAATCCAATGAGTTTTGACCCCTATAATCGCCCTCTAAAAATTCAGGAGTCCATTGGGACTCGAACTCCCAAAATGGGAGTTCACTTGGGAGTGTGAGGGTTTATTCCCTCACACTCTTTTGCATTCCTGGGAGCATGAAATGTGACTCCCGAGCTCACTTTTGGCCTACACCCTCGCAAGCCCTTGCCTTGGTCGCGAGCCCAAGGTTAGGGTTGTGACATATCATATGGTAATAACCACAAATGACAATGCCTTCTATTTCATATTAGTTGTCCCATCCATCTATTAGACATTATGCAAGCACGTGTACACATTTGGTAACCAACATAATCCAAAATGGATCATCATAATCATTTAAAGGAATTGCAATATTTTCTCCCATTTGCACATCATCAGCTATTTGGTATTCCCCACCTGTGCCAAACTCAATCTCTTCATCTTAATTTTGGTGTAGGGTTGCACCCTTGACATGTAATCGATCGTTTGGCACCAATCTTGACAACGTCCAACTTGGCACATGAGTAGCTCATTCACATTCATTGTCCAGATTCTTATCTGCACAACTTATATAAGCACGTGATACTTGCTTGAATTAAATCAGAGTTGGATCTCTTGCTGACATTGATCTCATTTGATGCATGCTTTTGTTGCACTTGATTGTGTTACAACTATGACAACAAGATTGGTTGATGTCATCAATTTCAAGCTCCCAAACAACCTTCTTCATAGTTCTTTTGGCATTGATATGTGAAGCATGATGTTTTTCTACATGTGCCTTCAAGTATGACACCACCTCATGAGCATTCTGAAGTTTTAATCCATCTGGCTTCACTTGTTCCTTGCGGATTTCTCACTTGCATAATGCTCCTACACCATCCACTTCCCCCTTCCCATGGCCCAAAGCAAAATAATTCCAAGTCAATTAACAAATTGAAGGTAGGGCTATGCAGGAAGTCAAAGATGGGTATTGAGCCACAAAGAACCATGTTCTTGATGATTTAAATTGACTAGAACATCCATCTAACCAAACAATATGTTGAAATGGGAAGTAGCCCAATTGTTTCATATGCTCCCAAAGAAGCATAAAACAATGTTGAACATATAGGGTATCATGTTCCTAATCATCTGAAATGAAATAATGGACTTCTTTGATGAGCCTAGACATTTGCACACAAGGATTATATGCTGGATTATACCTATAGGTAATCACAACCATAATGCTTACCTACGTGTTATGCCAATGCATATTCTGGATCTCATTTTGGACCTTCATTGTGTAGTTCTCATTGAAATCCACACAAGTCAAAATAGAATCTGTTGGCAACTGGTCAAGTTGCTGTTTGAAATGAACATCTTGCCAACATCCCAAATAATTGTGCAAAACAAGGCATTCAAATGAGGTTGCAAGTACCTTAGGTAGTCCATAAAACAAGTCTCATTGGAACACACAGTAAGCACCTTTCTGTCCTTGCCCTCTTCAGTTTGTCCCACTACTTCAGAACCTACGCTCTTCCATTTTATCAGATGTTCAAAAAGTAACTGTTGAGAACATATCTTCAGATTCTGAATGCCACAATTAGGGCACTCTCCCAGTAAGCATTCCTTTTTGTGCCAATTGGAATTTTAGGGCTTTGCACACAATATGGAGCTCCACATATCAATAGTACCACCAAACACTTGAATGTTAGCAGAATGCATACAAGCAGATGTGCTTTCAGCAGCTACCACACATACCTCTTGGCATTTGCATAAGCACATAGCATGTATACCCGTTGAATCACTGCGCATATCATTGAAGCCAGTCACCAAAAGTTTCAGATCTGTGTGATAACAGCAACAACATGTATTCCGTTCTGTGAGCCTGAAAACAAACCATGGTTTTAGACCATGAAACCTTGTGAATTGTAGTGGTGCATTTGGGTGTCAATGCTTAAAAGCTGTGAAAAATTCCAGCTGCACAAATCAAATTCAGTCAAGCACATCATATTACTGTGTACACTTGCTTAAGGAGAGGACACAGATTTAGAAAACATCAAATTTAGGAAAGGTTGGAGTTCTGCCAACAAATTGGGAAGTAAATGTACAGTGGTTTTTTATAGCTAATTGCCAGAGCGTTATTCAAAAAATCCATGAGCATTATTGCTGGCCCTGCCCTAAAAAACTTTAAGCACTCAAGAGTCCATGCATTTAGAAGCCCTGAAAAGTTTCATCATTGAATTTTGAAAGGAATTAACAAATTGCATTTGAAAAAGCCCATTCATGACTCACGAAAATACTAATGGAAGTCAAGTCTAGGAAATAAATTGCAATTGAAGAAAGCATATATGGACTCAAAAGACTGACAGAGAAAACTGTCAGATGATTTGAGTTCCAGTATTTCTGTGACACATTTCAAATTCCATCTGAGAGAACATTGAAAAGGGTAATTTAATCTTAAGGAAAAACAAACTACAATTGTTGATTCATTGAAGATTCACTCGATCTGCCCAGGATGTAGTTCAAATTCAATTAAAGGTGCCATCATGTCTACACAAAAAATTGACTGAATATTGAGAGGCAATAGATTGGAAGTTGACTGAATTATAAATTGGAGGAAACAATTTGCAAATTAAGAATCTGTATATCCATAAAAAAAACTCATCAAAATTCAGTAGGCCAAAAACTTCAATCAAGGGGCAATATTGTGTACACAGAGTATGCACATTTGAAGACTGCATTTTGGGAGCCAGCAATTGCATTTGAAGAAGCTATGTTGGTTGAAAGATAGTCTAAATCATGTAGAAAAGAACTAGATTTGAAGGAGCCCTGAATTAAAAAAAGACTAATGCAATTATGGGAAGACATAAATTTCTAATTGAAGGAAGCCCTAAAAGGTTGAAGACCTTGAATACTTATACGACTGATTAAGTCCTTGGGCACACAAATTTAAGTACCAGTTCTGGCAGACTCAAATTGGCCTTGAGGAAATGAGACTAAGCACTCAAGGGTCTTGTGCATCGGAACTTGAGTGCTTGACAGCTTTCTAAAACCAAATGAAGCATTTAGACTGATTAATTCCTTGTTGGAAAATACTAAGCAAAGAAACTGACTGACTCCTTGCGAAAACAAACCCAAGCACCATTTAACTACTTAACTCCTTGTAGAAACAGTAATAAGCACACATACTACTTGGTTCCTTGTAAAAACAAACCTAAGCACACAGACTACTTGATTCCTTGTAAAAACAAACCTAAGCACACAGATTGCTTGATTCCTTGTAAAAAGGAACCTACACTCGAAGATGTAGTTCTAGAAATCACCACAGCTTTGTTTGTTTGAATCTGCTGCAACTCTGATGATGATCTCCAGCTCATGATGGGATTCTTGATCTATCGAGATTCTTCGAGTTGTTGGGTTTGTTGTGAACTGGACGCTTCGAATGGGTTCTTCGGATGTGAAGATCAGGGAAGCCATACGGCAATCCGTTGATAGAGAACATGACGAACTTCCAAAACGATTTGATGCTCAACACTTCAACCTCGCCTGCACAGAGTTTCGTTTCTGAGGACGCAGGGAACATTCCTTCTGCAAGAGCGCGTGTTCTCGGGGGAGGAAGCTCCTTGAATGCGGGCTTCTTCACATACTCAAGCCCCGAGTACGTCGCAAGCATGGGATGGGATGGCAAACTGGTGAACGAGTCGTATACGTGGGTGACGCCGATCATTGCCGCGATTCCGGAGCTCCAAACCTTTCAGAGCACCGCGAAAGCCGGATTACTGGAAGCGGGTGTGCTACCTGACAACGGAGGCACGTTCCAGCATTTGATCGGTTCCAAAGTTGGCGGCTCCATCTTCGACCACACTGGCCGTCGTCACACTGCCGTTGATCTTCTACAATACTCAAATCCTGATCGCACCACTGTTCTTCTGTGGGCTAACACCCAACGGGTGCTCTTCGACCTAAGTAATGTGCTCTCAATTCTGTGTAGAATCAGACATGCAGGTCCACATTTGTGACATTATCTTAGTGTGAAATTGCAATTTTTGTGTACTATATGCCACAACAAACGCCACATATTGTTCCTTGCAATGCATGAAACCACATAGTTTATGTCATACAAGTGTCATGAGCCACAGTTTTTTGTGTGATAAAAGCCACTTTCCTCTTGTTGTGTTTCCTTCGGAGATGCACCAGGGACTAGTGTTCTGAATGCCACGGATCTATCACCATTGCTCATGTTGAGCATTAGGCAGATCTAAACCCTAGAAAAATTGCTAGCTACTTATGTATGCGGCCGATTGTTGATCTGCTGTAAGAGATGGAGAGAAGCCACGAGCAGTAGGAGTGGTGTACACGGATCTGGACGGCGTCGAACACAAAGCGTTGCTGAACGGAGAGACCAGTGGCGGGATTGAGGTGATTCTGTCAGCTGGTGCGTTGGGAAGTCCACAGCTGCTACTGCTGAGTGGCATACGACTTCCTGATCAACTATCCGCCTTTAACATCCCGGTGGTTCTGAACCAGACGGAAGTAGGCAAGAACATGGCAGACAATCCTTCCAACGTCGTGTGGGTGATGACGAATAAACCCGTGGAGTTTTCATTGATCCAAGTTGTGGGCATCACTGATGTGGGCACTTACGAAATCTCTAGCGGCGAAATGCAAGAGCTCGTACTCCAGAGGTCAGCTGGACGTTCTGCACGTTCCAGCAGCAGCAGCAGCTCGCGGATCACTAATCTGCATCCGGGCGCCGCCGAGAATAGAATCGTGAGTACCCATTAGCAGCAACAGCATGAGCAGCTGAACGGTGCACAATAATGGCTAGACAGAATCTACGATGCGGTGTTCAGTGCGCCTGCAGACTATGTCCGTGCAGCTGCACAAGGAAGAATTCTGATGTAGAAAGTGCAAGGACCTTACTCGTGCGGGAAGCTGAGATAACTCACAAGGAATGTAGGCGACAATCCTGCGGTGTGATTCAACTACTATGAAAGAGAAGAAGATCTAGACGCGTGCACTGCAGGCATGCGAATCATAATGAAAGCCATGGACTCGCACACTTGGTATACAACAAGAACAACAAGAACAACTCGCCGGAGCAACTGCGAGCCGTGAAGATGGCCATCGAGAGCACATATCCGCAACCCTTTTACGACGACCTCGCCGCCGACACTGCTTCCGTCAACCAATGGTGCAAGGAGACTGTGCAAACCATCTGGCATATTACCATGGCGGCGCGCTGGTGAACAAAGTCGTGGACTCGCGGACGTATCGTGTTCTCGGCGTTGATGCTCTTCTTGTCATCGATGGCTCTACCTTCAATTTCTCCCTTCGCACTAATCCACAAGCTAAGTGTATGATGCTCGGCAGGTACATACATGAATTCAAGATGAGATGTAATAAGAAAAGATGAGTGACAAATGTCTCTTCCAAACTAATTTCACAATCAAGTTCTCATGATCTTCTTCTCTGTGTTGTCATGTTGAGAATTATATCACAAGGAGGGAGTTCCCCCTAAGCTCCAGATTGTGTTAGTTCTGCCATCTGCGCCACAATATCACAACATCTACAACAGTGCGGCTTGTGAATCCTTTCACGATTGGTCCTCCAAATACATGAGAGCTTGTCATATGGATGATCATGTGCAGGTACATGGGGGTGCAAATCTTGAGAGAGAGATTGCAGCAGCCAGGAGCTGCATGATCGTGAAACACAAATGTCTGACAAATTTTTTGCAGCAACAGAGAGATTTTCTAATGATTCAGCTTCATCAACACCTGATTAGTCATGGAGATTGTCTCGCTTTTTGTCTGCAACAACACCTGATTACTCAATCAATGGAGATTCTCTAATTATTTCAGCTAATGCAAGTTTCCAGCTTTCGATGATTTTGATTTGCTCTTCCAAAGCATGAATCTTGATCACTGGGTGTTGTTGATGATTATTTCATTCTTCACAGTTTCCAGTTTTTGATGATTTTGATTTGCTCTTTCAAAACATGAACCCCTAATCATTGGGTGACGATTATTCATCTGCGTGGGTACCATGATCAGATGTGAAGAGATGGGGTTTAGGGTTTAGTAGTCACCACTCCCCATCTCTCCATTGCTTCCTAAGTTTCGATTCTTCTGTTTTTGCAAAGCTCCTGTGGACACAGGTTTAAGCTTCTATCTAGGTTTTCTTGCATCAAGAAAACAGCTCTTTGCATAATGGTACTGTCCTTTATGGCAATAAAGGACAATTAAGTAAAGATCAAATGATTAATTTCAAACAGTTAGGAGAAATGATGCAACAATTGTTGTAACCGGGATGACTGATCAAATTCATTTGATCAAAACTTGCAGAGTAAAGAGAACTGATCACTTAATGAGTCTGTCCTTTATGTCAAATTGACACAAAATCATAAGAAATGGTGGAACCAGGTAACAAGGTGAGCTGGCTGCAAAGTGAACTTGATCAGAAATGCAGTTTAGAGAGCCTTTTTACTGCTGGCGAGATTAAAAACAAAAAATGCTAAAATGAAGTGATTTTTGAGATCTTAATCACCAGAATTCGAGAACAATTTCTGAAAAACTTTTAGATTTTTGCACATTGTTCAAGTAAGTAGCAAAAAAATATAGAAGGATGCTTAAACTTTCATATCTTGTTCATAGCCAAATCTGGCTAAATCTTCCCATGGATGATTGCCACTTTGGTCACATCACAAAATTGACAAAAAAATAACAGCGGTCAGAGTTAACAGTTAGATTTCAATAGCTGTTAATAACAAACACACTGGTTCCAAGTTCAAGCCAAAACTTTACCTGAAATTCTTACACTGATATGAAGCCTCTTCCATCTTCACAGGGCCAAGAAATTGCTGTAATTAGTATTATTTTTCTGGAGTTACAATATGTTAGGCAACCACCATGTATCATCACTTCATTTTTAATTTAATGTAATCCACAATGGTATGGTATAGAAGTAAGAATGTGATCTTGTGCAGCAGATTTTATATGAGTTCTAAAGAATGTCATCTTTTGCAGCAGATTTTAGATGAGTTCTAGAAGTATTATGGTGTGCAAAGAAACACAAGTTTGGTGTTGCTCCTATACAGCTACTGCAGGATTGTGAAATTGTTGGGTTTTTCTATGAAATGGTGAAGCATCACATTGGAGTGTGAGAAGCATGGTGCAAACAAAATGAGAGGGTTGGTGTCACTGAAAATTTGGTAGTTGAGTCAAATCAAGATCATATGTTTATGACACAATATCATTTCTTTTTGCGCATGTGAACAAGCCACTCATAACTGTGTAATGGCTCTATCCTTTATGGCAAGTTCAAACAAAATCATGAGAAGCTATGAAAGTGTATAACATGGTTATGTAATTTGAGTGCAAGATGAATTTCTGTACGCTCCACATAACTATGTTAATTGCGCATTTAACAATGAGAAATTTCCATTTCTCAACCAAATTTCAAACTTTTATTTATCAAAAGATTAGCTTGAAGTCCATAACAACTGCACTAAATCAGATTTTTTAAATCATGATATTTTACATGACTAATAGGGTGGTTATTTGGGTGTAACTTCCTCTCTCACTTGGCACAGTTTTAGTCAAATGTCTAAAAGGCTAACTACGACCCCTAAAGGCTAACTATGAGCCCTAAAATTACTAAAAGGTATTTTATGCAACTTGTTTATCATAGATTTGTTTCCCTCATTTGGGTTTTTCTTTGTCACTGAATAAGTAACCAAAAACAACTAATTAACCCCTAAACATCAGGGTGGACTAAATTGGTCTGCTTTTCAGTGTGATTTTGTCTTTATGTGATGTTTAGGGGTTCAGGCTCACTTTACACTAGAAGTGAAGGCCAAGATTGAACTCAAATCGAGCATTACTATTGGTTCAATCACTGAATTCAGCCCCAAGGGCTTTACACTAGGAATCAAGCCTGAATTTTTTAATTATTTTAATCTACCTCTTTATGGCCTTGAATTGGCCCCAGGACAACAAAAGAAAAAGAAAGATACCTATCAACTTGGGAGGCTGATTTTCAACCTTTGGGGCCAATGTTGCTACAATAAAATATTATTGTTTTGATGAAATCCACATTGTCAAATGAAAGTAAACTCTAAATCACACATTATATATTTTTCTTTTTTATTTCATCTGTCTTCATTTTCCTTTTTTCTTGTTGAACTTGTATGCTTGTTTGTAAATGATGGAGGGAGTTTTTTATTTTTAATTGCTTAAACATCTTTGTTGAATAGTTGCCCCAAAAAAATTTCCTTTTGTAAAACCACTTACTTGTTCATACCTTTATACAAATCTTTTTCTTGTTGCTCCGTTTTGTTTCATAATGAGAACAACCATCAAAAATGAAAAGAAGAATGATAAAAAAAAAAAAAAAAGCAAAATGAGGGGCAAAAACCAAAAACATTAAATTTTAACCTAAAAAAGAAAAAAAAAAAACACATTGAACCCCAATATATTAAC
>Ga0116227_10007185_pt1 | contig 21934 bp, 18 predicted proteins | sample S1TSphgellanicum_FD_89693 | JGI IMG/M metagenome (GOLD analysis project Ga0116227, IMG submission 89693) | Host-associated microbial communities from peat moss isolated from Minnesota, USA - S1T2_Fb - Sphagnum magellanicum MG | ecosystem: Host-associated > Plants > Peat moss > Unclassified...
GAAAAAAAAAAAAAAAAACAAAAAACCCCCCCCCCCCCCCCCCCCCAAAGAAAAACAAAATGGGTCCCAAGTTGGGTGCATGCTAGCTACTCACCTCATTGATTGCCAAGAATTCCTATGCCTAACTGTGTTCTTCACAATTTTGGCCTAGGCTATTGGAAGGGGCAGAATTGTGGTGGGCATAGTAACAACCTCCACTGTATTGTTCAGTGTATTGTTTGGGGAGTCCCCAACAATAATTTCCTGGTTCAAGTTGGCGCCCGAGGTAATGCATAAGGTTCATCTAGCTAGGGCCATTTTGGTGGCCAATGAACCTTGACTATCAATCTAAATTGATCACGGCCTTCCAACTCATGAAGGGCCTTGGTTGTTAGGCTGAAGGAGGTTCTTGTGTGTGTTAAGGCATTATGCTCTAAACCTTAGGTGCCACCTCTGGTTACTAAAGTATAATGCCATGATAGCAGGGCCTTCCTCTATACATAACAAAAACCTCGCCATCATTATTTGGTAGCGTATTTGAAGGACTCCTCACATGAAGGAGAACTTCACATGTCATTTAGTTTGTAAGCATTTATTGACTGAGGGAATTTAATATGTAAGTTATAAGAATTGGTGTAAATAGTTATCATTTATGACTGCTTTAGTTTTTTTGTCAAGCCTTTTTGGAATATTAAGTTGGTTGTTAGAAACAATGTCTTTGATTCTTATGACACATTAATATTTTCCATGTGGGACATTCCTAAAGTTCAAGCCCAAGCTTCCCTTCTCACACAGCTTACTAACTTACAGCCTACATTTTACTAAGTATTCCTCCACTGCTGGGAACTAACTCACCCCACACAAATTCTCTTCAAGAATTGCTTCTTTTTGTCTCTTTCCTTTGGTTGTTGGTCTTTAGGATCTGTAGCCCAGACTGGCTTTAGCCCAGCTCCCCAGCTCCTTCTGTGTGAACCAAGCTCTTTGACTATGGTATCTAGTTGGGTCACTCATGAGCAGTTTTAACTCATGGGTTCATGTGGCCAGGAATTTTTGGGGTTTGACTAATTTGTAAATTCCCTTTTGGGGTCTTTTGGATATTGCAAAAAAAAAAAAGAGGAAAATAAATAAATTGTGGGAATGTGAAAACGTCCAGGGGCGCTTTTTTCTAGTGGAGTTGAGGTTTCAAAATTGTGGGGTAAGTGGACTGGCCATCATCCAGAAAAGAACTTAGCCATATTTGGCTAAAGGTCAAAGATCACAGTAAATGTTTTTTTGGAACTTCACTGTATTCTGGCAACATCCAAGAAGCTATGGTCTAAGTTTTGGTGATTTGTCAACTTTTTCCCCTTGAAATATGGCGACTTTTTGCCCATTTTTTCCCCCTAAAAAAACCTTTGTAGTAGGATTTGGGGTCACTTCTTTTTGGTGGCTAAGTGGCCAAATTTCGCCCAAAAATAAAACGCTGAAACTTGTATGCAGTGTTTTAATTTTTCTTATGACAAAATTTCTACTAGTGTAAATTTGACTAATTATTTTGATAAATTTTTGGGGAAAAAAATCACCAATGTTTTATATCACAAATTAGAAAAAAGTCCAAACCTTGTATGGACTGGCATTTCAATTACTGGAATCCAAAAAATACAAAAATTATATTAAGTTTGTTGCAAGTTACAAACTGATATATACAAAATCATGTGAGTCAAGTTTAAAACTCCTACAACTTGTTCATAATAAAATTGCATTTTTACAATTATCCATGCCCCAGGACTTGAACATGTGAGTTCTCCATGAACTTGATATCAAGCTTTCAGCTGGTCCAAGAACTTCCTGGAAAACAAAAAAAAGGAATTTTATCCTTAGAAAACTGGACCTGATCATCTCTGATCATCCCCAGTTGTAAATGCTTTGGCAAAGAGGAAGAGAAATTAGCATTTCCTTCTGTCTTCTTTCAACACCTGAAGTGCAGACCCAAGGCAATAGTGTTACACCAAGAGAACTCGATGATCAGTATTACAGTGCAGTTGCAACCAGTTTGAGACCCAACAGCAGCTTTTGGGTACACCTAGCTATGCAGTCTAAAACAAAACTCCAGTTCAAGCACTTTGTCATGTGTGCAACGAACGTCTGGGCTGCATGCAGCTTTGTGATTAGAATTCCTGATCTCACAATCTAGACTTGCAGCAAGAAGAAGCTGCAGGTTCTTCTTCTTCTATGCAATGGATCTCAAACTGGTTGCAACTGCAGTAATACTGTCATCGAGTTATCTTGGTGTGACACTAGCTACCCGATGTCTATACTAGATCGGGAGTACTAAATCACCTCAGTAGCTTGCACTTCAGCTCATGGGTCGGTTGTAGTGTTGGAAAGACAGAAGGGAATGCCTTCCTCATTGCAAGAGCTTTTACAGCTGGAGTCATGAATATGAACTGGTCACTCACGATGATCATCTATAGATCATGCACATATTAATAAATTGTTATTCTCAGATCTGCTGTGAGCACAAGCTGCTACAGTCAACAGGCAGAAGATTAATCCTGCTGATGTCTTCAGCACCATGCATGTCCAACTTTGCCATGATCAGCTTGATCCCGGCCTTTCGCGGCAGTACTCGGGATATCCGCTGTTGAGGTTGCCACAACCTGCAAATCCGATGGAGGATCATGTCAATAAACTCTCCTAGAGGCCACAAGATGGAGAAATTTGGAAATTTATATTGCTATTGCAGGTATCTATGCTGGATTAATTATCCATGCAATTATTTCTTTTCGTAGATATTCCTTTCTGGCAGCTGAATTGATGGACAGTTGTGATGTGGGTATATTCACCAGCTATGAGTTCATTCCGGGATCTCAGTAGTCCTGCCCAGATCACCCACCCAGGCACAAAAGAAAGGGGGAGATTCTCTCGACACTTGATGAGCTCCCCCCGGCATCGCCAGTAACTAGTCTTAGATGGCAAGCTAGTTTTCAATCAAATCCACCGCGCCAGGATCTAGCTGAAGGCGCACATGGTGGCGCCCTCGATCCCGTGTGATCAGCGCTGCGCACAATCACATCAGACAGAATCTCAAAACAGGCATGTTATCTGCAGCCGTACCGTATCACTCCAAGAGCAGTTGAATACAAAACCGCTGCAACTGCAACTTGGTCTGGTTTGCTCTAGATCCCCCGTAAGACTATACTTCCACAAGATCAGCTCCCAATCGCAGATCACTCGTAAGAGGAGGCTCTCACTGCGCTAAACAGCATCTCTGTGGCCTGAATGATTGAAGCCGAAATCCAGACCCACCCAACACCATTTGCAGAGCTGAAACGGACCACTACGCGATTCAACCCATGACGACGGTTATACTTCATCTCTGAAATGGCTCTGGAAATCTCACATGAAACCCCAGACTGATGCAACTACATGCGAACTGCAAGAAACTCTCCGAACAACGGAAGATTTCATGTGGTGTGTTCAGAACCTGATCTGAAAACTAGAGACCTTCAATCTAGAAACTGAGATTTTCGTCTATTTTCACACCTCTGGAGCTCCCTTTTTGATCTTGCTGCTTAAATTAGACACGCCCTCTTCTTATACGCAGAAGGAGATCTCTCACGAACACGTATTGCAAACCAGATTCAGAATATTAAAAAATAATGAATATTTTGTCTCTTCCCGCCCCGCTGGCTCTTGTTCCGGTTTGAACCGACAACCACTTTCTACCGCGTTCAAACAAGAAAAACAAGAACAAGAAGACAGCTTCGTTGTCATGTCGGGCACCCGCGTAAAATTTTTCGGTCTTGGGGGGAGGGGTGGAAAAAGCCACTAGAACGAAGGTTCTCGAAAGGAACGCGAACTTCGTGACTTCCACGGCGATTTTCCCCAGTCGGAAACTGCCCGCGATCCCTGGAACTCTCTCTCTCTCTCACACAAGTCCCCTGGGATCCCCGGAGCCGGACAGCACTTGCCAGGAAACTGGCCGGGAACAAGACAGCATTGGCCCAAGTCAAATGGGGAATGGTAGGTAGGAAACCTAACCATTGTATTGACCAGTGTTCAAAGTGACCCTGGTAAAGTTCGATTATAAGGTCAAGAAGGAACAGGCTGCACGAGGACGTTAGTTTCTTTTTTAAATATTTTTTTCATAAATAAAAAAAATTTCAGCAAATTTTCACAGTTTTCATATATATATATATATATAAAGAATATTCTGTCGCAAATTCCACTCTTTTAGGAAAAAAAATCAACAAAATAATAATAATAATAAATTGCAAAATGGTCACAATTGTCTACAATATAAAGAGGGGGGGGGGAGATTAGTTGACAAAGGCCTGAGTGAAGCAATAGCCACCAGCACATGATGGGGGATGGATGGTGAGTGGATAAAAAAAACATTTTTTCTTTGACAACATGTCCCTTCCAAAAGATATTACAGCTCACCATTAGTGGATTCTTGTGTGATTGGCCCAAATAAGACCATCTTCAAAACTCTAAACTTTTCAGAAAACCTCTTCAAAGCTCTAAGAATGATGACTTTTAGCAAAACCTCAATTGGGAAAAAAATCTTATTGGTTCACGTGTGAACTCAAATGTTGTCGGTCTCAAGTGTTAAGGTTGGGACACAAAAGGGCACTATAATAAATATTAATAATGAAAAGGTAGATAAGATGGTCAATGAGAGATTGCCATGCATTTCCTCACGAGACACAAAGGAAATTGTATTTTTATATAGAAATTTTTTTTAAAAAATTAATTAGTTAGAGGGGTTAGAGCCATTTAGCATATAGGTTGGATATAGGGGGCTTGTTCATTTTTGTCAGCTGAAGTTTGGGGCCTGTTGCTGGTCAGTTGGTCAGGAGCTTTACAACAAGCAAGTGCAGGAAAACTAATATGGTTGGTAGGGATCCAAGTTGAATGATAAGCAAAAGGTTTCATCACAAGGGATTTTTGTGGTGGTTTCAATGAATATGATGAAAACTAATTACACCCCGGCTCCTTACTTAAGTTGATGATAACTTTTGCTTCATGCTTTACAATGAGTAAAGCCAAGCCTCGTAAATTTGTGGGTTCTATTTTTAGACACACAAAGTGCACCAAATAAAGGTAATGTCGACACACAAAATAAGACATATGCGCGTAGTGTGTCCCACACGACAGCAAGGCGGTAGGAAGTGCATGTTGCACCACCGCATGTATTCTCTGGGCTCTGGGAACATTTTCGTACTTTCGACACACCCAAAGGGCCACAACAGTGTGTGAATATGTGGAGGTCTCAGACCAAAGGCAAACAGGCTCGTGCTATCATCATGTCTAAGTTGACCAAGCGCACTACGTCGTTCCAACACAAGCATGTGCTGGAGTTGGGCCTCAAGATCGTCAAGCTTGAAGAGAAAGGCAATACATTGGTCGTGATGAGCATGCGCTGCTTGTTCTGCATGTACCACGATCGGGATGTCGAGTTTGGCGAATCACAAGCACAAGCCGACCAACAATATTCATATTTTCAAAACGTCGTTCATCAAGCAACACTATTTGTCACACCTTAAGCAACATGCCAAGACATCGGAGGAGTACAATGAACTTTTTGTCAACGGCAAAAAAACGTACTTCAACGGCAAGGTCAAGTGCAAACACAACGCACATGTACATTGACACCAACTAGGACGCCATCCGCTTCACTATGTCATTGCCGATCGTCAACGTCATCATCAAGGAATTGTTTTGTCGCGATGATGATCAAATCTTCACTGACGTCGATGAGGATCAAATCTTCACTGACGTCGATGAGGTTGACGACAAGGACGACGAGGACCACCACATGAACATGGAGCGGATCCGCAAGAAGGCGAAGAAAAAGATCAGTTTGAAGCGCAACATGATGAAGCTTTTCAAGTTCGATGAAGACAACGAGATGTACACAATCAACATCCCGAACAACATGCACTTCTTCTTGGCGATTGACCACGTTGGGTGCGATGTGTCGTTTCGACAAACCGCTATCACGATCCGTCACGCCAAGGACCGCCTTAAAGTGCAGAAGCTAGGTGGCATCAATGATCATAATGTCGGCCAATACATTCGTGTTCTGGTCACCACCGACTTGAACAAGATCACGAATCTGTTGCTACACCCATCGATCTAGGCGTTTTCGATCACTGAAGATGGAAGCACGCATCGTAGCAACTTGTTTTTCGACATGCACATCCGCATCTGCATCAGTGGCGTCATGTCCAATCTGCACCTGGTCGCCATCCCAATGTCCGAGTGGCACATTGCCAATAACATTTTGAACTTTCATGGATGCATTGAATGACGTGACAATGATCTGGCATGCCAAGTTCATGTCTATGTCGACCAATGGCGAGAACACAATGACCGGATGCCATCATGGTGTCATGACTTGCCTCGAACAAGCCGCCAAGTTCCTAGTGTTATGCATCTAGTGCATGTCGCATCAGATTGACATTATCATCAAGAACACGGCTGCCCTGCCTCAAGATGTGTAATGGATTGAAATCATTTACAAGTGGTGCATGCTCCTGTGTCACCAGGAGAAGCTCATCATGGATATGAATGGCGAGATGTGCCCAAAGAAGACGAACCAGTGGGCGCACCTTGATAATACGTTTAAATTCTACATCTTGCACCGGCACCATAATGTTGAGCACACGGATGCCCATGCGCACTTCAAGTCGCCGTCAACCAAGTGGTGGACAATCATGCTCATCATCGTTCGAACGATTAGCGAAATCAACAAGACCGTCATCTAGTTACATAACCGATCTTTCATCATCGTCTAGTAGAAGATCAAGATTGGGCTCCTAAAGGACTTGTTGATTGGTATGTTCAAAATCAAAGGCATCATCGAAATCAATGGCAACAAGGAGGACATTGAAAACAAGTTCTACATCGATGGCGATTAGTGCATTGAGCACCAGCACATCATTGAACACGTTAAAGATCAGGGGTCGTTCAACTAGGAGTGCTACACGGGCCTCAACAAGGACAACCAGAAGGACATGGTGCTGCAGATTGCCTAGTTCATCGTGTTTGTTATCACCGAATATGATTACATCAAGGCCGAACGAAACGGCAACAACAATGTGAATAAGCTTGACACACTGCTTGTTGTGCCACATGAGCTCATCAAGGTGGCGTCGCAACACTTCATCTCGGATGCGTTAAACATGTATCGACCCCGTCTTGATCAATTCTGGTCCGAAGAGGAGATGGACGAAATCGAAGCCAAGCAACGCAACTTGATCAAGTGATACAACAACAACCAGCACATCAAGCAAATCATCGACTTGTACAAGCACATGGTGTCTTTCAATGAGGCGTGGGACAAGATTGGCTTCCCTTTCAATCAATTGCACCAATTCTACGGTGGGCTGGCAATGGCATTCTTGAACACGACATTAGTCGAATCAGATATTTCCATTTTGAAATGGGAAAAGGACGATGTTGCAACCCCACTTTGAGGGAAGTGTGAGGGCGCCACTCACACTCCCGAAAATGGGACTTGGGAGTCCTTCTGGGACTCCCGAAAATTCAGAACACAGTTGCAAGGGTCAAAACACCTTGCATTGAAGTGTTTTTTATATTGTTGGAAAGGTCTTGAACTGTAGATGTCCAAAATGGCCTCGCATGAGCCATTTGGACATCTGTAGCATGAGTTATGGTCGAAAGAAGGGCCGGGAGTCAAATTGACAATTTGATTCCTAACCACTAAAGTCGGGAATCGACCCGATCCCAATATGTGCAGGTGGAATGCAACACGGCATTAGAAAGCTTTCGAGGAGAACTACAACTTTGTTTCAGACCTCGTCCCAATCGGAGGTTGGAGCGAGAAGTTATGAACGCCCAAAGTCCCGGGAGTCCAAACCAAGATAGTTTCGGGACTCCACTTTGGGAGTCTCGGGAAAAAGTGCCATTCAAATGCAAGTGCGGCGGTGAGACGCAGAGAATATTATATGGGGGAAAGTGGTGGCTTTCCCCGAGTTCGGGCCGTGGTGAGTCAAGTGAGTCCAAGGTTGCTCGTGACTTGTCCCAACACCAAGAGTGTTCCGAATGAGAACTAACCAACTTGTTGGTTGGTTTTGGATGCAAGAACGAATAACTAAATAGTTTGTCCCTCTTCCTAGTCTAATCCCAGAGTTTTCAGCACACCCCTCTTGCCCCCCTTTAGTGCTGAAAGTTGGGAACATGCCCCGAATCCCTTCCCAATTCCGCAACTTGAATAAGTTAGTCCCAACTTGGGACTAACTAAGGACTTAGGAGCATGTCAGACGATAATCACTCATCCATGACCAATCTAAAGTTAGAAGGAATATTCCAGTGTAAGCAAATGAATCAAATTTTGATCTTGTAAACGTCGAACCCTGCCCATCCATGCAATACAATAATAAACAACAATTTCTTGCCCAGGGGCGTCGCAATCATAAAAATCCATGGATGCACAACTTTGACCAAGGTGGTGTGCACAAATTAGTTTATTTTGTTTGATTTGTGTGAACACACAAATTTATGAGGCCTAAGTAAAGCACTTATGGGGACAATCTCAAAATGCAAAGCTGATTTCAGTAATCACCTTGTCCTAGGCCCTTTGTTTTGAAAATGCCCCCCCACCATGAGCTTTACCTTACTACATAAAAGGGCCTTCAAGGCTTTTGAAATGATAAAAATAATATGTTTTTGACAACTTAGGATAATTTCAAGGTTTTCAATCCAAGCATCACACATTAATTACATTCCACTTGGCTTCAATAAAACTAGGCAAGTGATAAACAAGGTTTTATTGTTTTGGTGATAATGAAAGAATCATTCTTTTGTCTTTGTATTGATGCATTTTTCCATAAATTTTCCATTTAGGCTTATTCACATTTGAGAATGCTTAAACTTATATGTACACAAATTTGGCAACCAAATAACCCATTCTTGTACAACCATGGACCATAAAAAAGATTTAATTTTAAACATTTAACTTAATTGAATCCTAACCGAAGTGTTTATTTAATAAAATATGAGATTGAATACAATCAAATGTGAAAATTTAATCTTCACAAATATGTTGAGCTATTCCACTCAATGATATGTATGATAACCTAATGTAATCACACGCCATGTTACCATAATTACACATCAACATCATCAATTGATTCAACATAAGAACTATAAATCTATTATGAAACAAAACTCTATAGGGGATAAAATGACTTCAAGAACACAAATATATGAATTACAACAACATCAAAATACAATACACAAGTTTTGTGTCTTCCAAGCATGCATCAGACCACCTTTAAAATCTTTAGACTTTTGGAATAAAAACATTGGTTCCACTAAAAATAGTCAATTTCCAAAAATATCTTTAAAATTGGAAGAAATAAAATAGTATCTACTATTTGGAAATCCTAATTGGTAATCCTTAAATTATCACTAATTTTTTTGTACTAAAAATAAATAAAACATTTTGATGATCATAATTGAAATATTTTTGGTAGAAAATTTTGGATAATTGATTAGTACAATTCTTTTTAGTAATTTTCGATAGTGACTTTTTTATAGTAATTTTTTATAGTTGGTGTTCAACAAAAAAATTCCTAATAATTTTCTTGTAGTGATTTTCTTGTATTAACTTTCCTATACTAAAATATTTTTGCCTTCAACAACCTATGCCTATTAATAAACTGATATTTATGGAAGAAATATTCTATGATATTAATATGAAAATGTTGGAAACAAGTTATAAATTAAGATTGGGACAATTGCTAAAAATATCACTGAATGTTTTTTTAAAAAAATTAAATGACTCTAATAGAAAATGAAGCCAAAAAAATTATAAGGGAATGTTAACCCTAGATAGAACAAGCATGCAATTATTACTTTAGACCCTACACTTGAAATGGGAATTATTATAATGGTTATTAACAACCACATGGTAGTGATTCAAATATAGGTTGGCCAAACACTATTGAGGATGTATTCTTAAATGGAGGTTCAAGTATCAACATTATTATGACGCAATTATGCACCAAGTTACACTTACCCAAACCAAAACCTACTTCATACAATCTACAAATGGTAGGTCAAACCACTACTAAACCTATAGGTTTGACCAAAGATCTTAATGTATGTATGTGCATGATATACATTATATAACTATGTTCATTGTGTTATAGAATAATGTGATAAACTCTAGTTATTATATGTTATTAGGTTGACATTCACTAAAAGATGCAAAAGTAGCCCATGATATGGTAATGACATGGTTATTATCTAGGGAAATGGCACAATCAAAACCATAATTGGTACAAAAAGTATAGGTAGTAATGGAAAGTAACTTGAAGTGTTATGGTGATATGATTTCCAAAATAAGATTACAAATGAAAAAGAATCTATATGATGTTATTATGAAGCTTGAATTTTTTTTCAATTAGAATTTTTAATCTATCTAAGGAAACAATTCCATTATACGTAATAAATACAACTACAAAAACTATAAAATTTGTTGGTATAGATGTAACCATAAAGTTGGTTAATGTACGTCCAACCATAGGACATTCGGCCAATATTCAATTACAAAATTTATGAATGGACCTATAATAATGTTGGAGGATAAGGTATAACTAGGAAACTATTATCACAATGAATCTAGACATATACTTATAGATGCAACACCTATTAAGGTGAAAGTACAAGAACTACAAATTGCAAAATGGGCCTTGACTAAAAAACAATAGTTAACAAAGTTCAACCTAAATACAAATGACAATTCTTAATATGTCAAAGTGAACGCACATCTAAGATTAGACTGAACAAAGGCCCTAGAGTAATTACTAAAGGAGGACAATGACATATTCCCCTAGACATCTAAAGACCTCATAAACATACCACTAAAGTTGGCACAACACAAAATTGAATTTGATGAGTTTCAATTCCACTAGCCCATTAAACCAAGTACAGGTTAAACCCAAACTACATCACAAACTTCCTGTCTCACAATTTGATAATGGAAAATCGTGCAAAAGTCATTTTTTCATGAGTTTGTGCACAAATATGGTGTGTCACTTGGGGCCACAAATTCTAAGCTTAACAAATACAAAAATCAATCAAATGGTTAAAAATTGAATCATTTTCCTTGTTGCCCTTTCAAAATGGATTTTATAGCCTTCAAAAAAATTATAATATTATATATTATTTAATCAAATGCATTATATGAACATTGTCAAACACAAATGTATGCATTACTTATTCATGAAAGAAAATTGAAATCAATTGCATTGTTTAATACATTCATTTTGATTCTCTTAAAATGAAAATTACAAATAAAACAAGGACTCAAATTATTTAAGAGGATTCAAAAGGACATCTATATTGTATCCAATCTATTCTTGAACTTTTTTATTAGATTAACAAAACATCATTCTAGTTATAGTCATATACTAATCTGTTATAATCATGAAATAGTAAACGTAATAAAAATTCAAAATAGTCTTTTGTAATCCTTTTTTCATTAGATCATCCTTTTGGGTACCCTGATTATGAATATGCCCAAATATTTGTGAATATTTCAAACCATTTGAAAATATTTTCATTTGGGTGATTATGTCATTTGGGGTTTAAAATCAAACACCAACCTACCAACGTGCAATGAACAAAACTTTCAAATAATACTTGAACAATGACATGACAATCATCTACTTTAAACTGAGGTTATGTTTTAATAAATATAAAAAGTATGGGATCAATATGAACTTAGTAAAAAAAATTATGGTATACTTTGGAATGATTTTAAGGTTTATAGTTTCAAAAAAAGAAAAAATATTAGAGATTTAAAGAAAACACAAGCCACAGTTAGCATGCTTATAGCTACAATCCACAACAAATCCAAATGTTTAATAGGTGCAGGTCCTTTAAGGTGGCACAAAAGCAATCAAGTATTTAGTGATTTTTGCATTATAGAATACCCATGGGTTAGTTGCAAAATGAAGGCCATAATTGGAAATTAGTAATAGCCTTAATGAATCCATGTAACTTGTATTTTATATAATCATCAATTAAGGGACCACAATTCAAAACTTTAGATGTGTGGTGCCTCTTATTATTTCCAACAATGAAGGAATAAGGAAAATACCACACATGAGTTAAGAAATTGATCATTATGTTACTAAACCATTAGAAATTTTACTTGAAAACTTCATATAGCGCTAATACAAATCATTTTGAATAAACAAAATAGTGAACAATGTCATAAACCACAAAAAATAGGTATTTTGAAAGGTGGATAATTTTTTTTAGTCCAGCCTAGTTGTAAACATCCTAACTACTAGATTGCTGTTGATTCTATTGGGGCCAAGCACACATCAAAAAGATGCACACATATGTTACCTATTCATGGCCTAATTTGTTGCACAAAGTGGTTTATGTAACATAATATTTTCATATGATGTAATGAAAGCTAGATGTGTTATTTTGGACAAACACAAAATACTTATAAAATACCATGCAAGCAACAAAACCAATTGCATTTAATCCACCTTTTGAAATCATGATTTTCTTCTTGTGCTTAAGAATTTTTTCCATTTAGAATAATGTTATAATCATTTTGAAATTGTTACATATATGACCTAAATCACTAAGCTAATGAAGAAGAAAAAATGTTTCTTGTGGAACAAAAAATGTCAACAAGCTTGGCAATTCATAAAGCAAAAATATGTAGAAACATTGAAATTAATATTTCCAAATTGGAAGGTAGAATTTCATGTCCATACAAATGCATCATCACTCCTAATAATAGGTGCAATGTTGGCTCAAAATCTAACTAGGAAACATGATCAATTTATAATTTATGCGCAAGATTGTCGAATAATGTAAAGCATAACTATAGTTACATAGAACGTGAAACATTGGCAATGGTGTTTGTGCTTCATAAGTTCAAGCATTACCTTTTTTTTATTTATGTGGATGACATGGCATTGGTTTATTTAATGAACAAACCAAAGGTTTTAGGATGTATTGCTAGGTGGTTACTATTGTTTCTAGAATATGAATTCATTATGATTTATAACCCATGTAAAACCCATGTTACGGAAATTGCCTTTTCTAGATTGTTTAATAATACAAAGCCTACTAAAGCAATGAATTAAATTGTAAATGCAGCATTGTTCCATGTATAGCCAATTTGACTAAAAACAATTAGAAATTGAACAAGTATTGGAAGCCATGACATTGCCATAGAAATAGAGGGTGGCAAGAAGTCTAAAAAAACCTTTCACTATGAAGGAAAGGGTGTTGTTCAAACCTGGCCAATATTTTGTCTTACCTCAAAAGAAATTCCAATAGTTTTGAAAAAACTCATGAAGGAACAATAAAGACATTTGCAACTGACATCACAACAAGGAAAATATTGGATGCAAGATATTGGTGGCTAATGTTGTTCAAAGATGCTAATGAATTTTGTAGATCTTGTGATGCTTGCCATAGAACATGAGGATTAATAACTTAAACTTTGGCAAAACTAATGAGCACATTTCCAAAAAAACCATTTATGAAATGGGGGTTAGATTTTATAGGTCCCATCAAACTTGTAGAACATTATACAAGGAACATCTATATAATAATAGTCATAGATTATGCTACAAAGTGGGTGGAAGTTAACGCATTATGTACAAATATTGTAACAATAACAACCAAGTTCTTATATGAGTGCATTCTCTCCAAATTGGGTGTCCCATAGTTGTCACAAATCAAGGACTGCATTTCATAAATGATGCCATAAAATATCTTATTGATCAATTTATGTTACAACATATGAATTAAATTAATCCACAAGGAAATGGATAGGTTGAATCCACTAACAAAATCATTAGTGGACTATTGATAAAATTGGCCAATGAAAATAGAATACATTGGGATGAACATTTATCCACAATTATTTTTTTTACAAAGTAGTCTACAAACTTGTTACATGGTGTACCCCTTTTCAACCGATCTATATGGGTTGCATCTTCTAATGTTAACACAATATGTTTTGACAATCATTAATGGGCACCACATATGCAAACCTAATACATGTGATCTTTACAAGTAGGATTACAAATTTGGAAAAACTACATAATGATTAATTACAAGCATAGGAAATTACAATTAATTGAATAGAGCACTATGGAATCATCAACGTCATATTAAAAAAAAATTAAATTTGGTGATTCTATAATGTGGTTTCCCAAAGGAAGTAAAATTCATTTAAGTGGGCTTATTCAAGGTTGGGGTTCCAAAAAAGGAAAATTGATTCTAGGACTTTTGTGGGGCTAGTTTTTGCAAATAACATTTACTTGAAACAAATTTAAATGAAAAATTTTGAATAGTCCAATTTAAAATAATTCATGCGATGGTGGTGAGTTTTCAAATTCATACATAATTATGTATGAGTATTTTGGTTTATAACTAGAAACGCAAAAAATCCCAAAATGAATTTCAATGGACAACCAAACATGTTTTTTTGCAAGATTATTTCCTTCACATGTGACTTGCACTTGAAGCTACATATTTTGAACCCATTGAACATGATTTTTTTGTCAAATGGTTTAAAAAATGAGTCCTTTGCCTTGTAACCCTTTCCTTCAAAATTTCAAAACTTTGAAATTTTATTATGATTTCAGTTTTCATCAAGTTCATCCAATGAACATATACTTTCATAAAAAGGGCATGTTTTATTATACAAAAAGTTTTAAATCAAATTGTATGACTTTATGCATTCATTTTGATTCCTTAAAAAAAAAAAGTAATCTAAAGTTTTTTAAATACAAGTCATTCCTTCTTGGTACCCCAATCATGAATACACCCAAGGAAGTTTACCAAAAAATGGTTTGGGCCTTATAGAGTGTAGTATTATTTATCTAACAACACATGTTTGTTAATTACTATTGATAGGTTTGACCCTAACCCTATACTTGTGAATGTGAACAAATTAAAATCCTACAATTATGTCAACAAAAAAATTTAAGGGCAAACCATCATAACCCCAATATATTGGGATAACAAAACTAATAATATACCATTGGTACGCAATTTGTATATGATGAGGACAACTTTGAAGAGGATGGCGAATTAACATATAATTGTTATGTGGTTCCAAAACCATTAGTTTTGGCCATGGATGTAGCTCATGTACAAATAATGACAAGATCATCAAGGGTACAATGTAAATCGGGCATGTAGATGACTATTGTGACAATTTTATTAAAACAATAACCCTAGAAAAAAGTCAAAAAGTAACTACGATTATCAATTTCACATAAATACTTATGATAACCATTGCAAAAAATAAATACTATATCATTGTCACCTTTCATCTTTGTTGTTGTTAGTCGCCAAAATGAACAAAAAAAAACTTGTTTGAAAAATTTTAAAACCTTACACGAGAATGAAAGGAAGAAAATAGATAATAAAAATGAATAATAAAAAACACTCAACAAACTAACCAATGTCATTGCAAATGCAATCTTTCGACCATGGTCCACCAACACCACCATCTTCACCAAAGTATAACCCAAAGTAAGAAACAAAAAGATTCTTCAACAAATATCACACACAACATAAGATGTTGAGGATTGGATTTGTCATATATGAAAGCAAGGACCAAATGCAAGAACACAAACATCACAACTGATGGTGATTACAAATGAAGAGGAAAATGAATCCCAACAACAAGTTTGACCTAAAAAACAACAAATGCCCAACTCTTACATACTATAATTCTACTTCAAATCTCCATTTCATAAACCTAAAACCTCTAGTTGGACAATGGCCAATAGTAGTGGCAAAACACCATAGGTATCATCGGTTCTTCCAGACAAACCAAATATATACATGTTTCCTCCATCAAAATAAAGTTATGCTCTAGAATTGAAAACTATAATTATTTGGATTAATATGGCAGCAATAGAAAGAAAATGAGCTAATAGGGCAAGGTTGGTAGGATTTTTTGACATTTAGTGGAAACACAACGTCATGAATTCTTAATGGAATGCTTTAATACCCAGAAAGAATAGGGAGGAAAATAAGTTTTTGCTAAAATAAGAGAGAAAGTTGTGGTTGTAAACAAACACATTTTAGGAGAAATTTTTAAGATTTTAACCAATGGGCTAAAAGAAGAGAAATAAGTAAACAAGATTATGGCATATAAGATGTTGAAGAACATTGCAAAACTTGATGTTCATGTGAGTATAAAACAATGGAATGTGGCTAAGTTGAAGTCACCTTATGAGATTAGATTCCCTGCACTTATTCAAATCATATATCGAAAGAAATTTCATTATTGCAATAACAAAGATGTCATTTCAATGATGAAGACAGACAACAAGGAACAAATAGATTGGGCACATAATATGTATAGACACTTGGCCAAGTAACTGGAAAGGTAGATTAAGTCTCAAGTCAAGATGTTGGAAAGGAAAGGTAAAGTGCATGCTAATAAAGTCGTGTACAACTTTGCACTTGTCATTGAAATAGTGATGCAAAAATGGTTTTTTGGCCAGCATGCAGAGAAACCATAGCCAGCATCAACATCTAGAGCATAGGTACCCACAACCACACCAAGTACAACGGAACTAAGGGGCAAGCTGCAAGTACAAGCAAAAGGAACACACCTGAACATTGGATGGGTTTAGCATGTTCATCCCTTCATCCTTGTTCAAGAACCCTAAGAACATTCACCTCATGTTTTACAATAGGTACAGCCCAAGGTGGGGAACATCACTGAAACAAGGGGGCTAGGAGGAGGCAGCCCCACATTTTGGCAATGTCCTAAACCTTGGGGCAAACCCTACATAAAAGGTTGGAAAGTCATGTTTCTTACTCTCTTGTTTCCATTCTCCTCCAAGTGTGGATTATATAATTGGCAAAGCTTAGAGCTGACATAATGCACTTGAAAAACCCTAATCAAAATGCACCCAAACTTGCCAATGCTAAAATCTCACACAAATAAAGCACCATCATGTGGGAATTTCATGTAAAATATGTGTTAAATAGGAGTTGATCCAGTTTGGTGACTGTAAGGTGAATATGTACATGCATGTCCTTGGCAGCTTTTGTCCTCTGAGAACAGAGTTTCAGTCTCTTCAATAGTTGCACAAGTATTGGCATGTTTGGCATGTTCTGTTGCAGTAGTTGAGGCAGGGATCTGCACTGGGATTTTATCTCGATCTAAGTTACTGGGAAGCAGGTCTTGGTCACTGCCTTCACTGTTTCTTTGGACAATTCATATTGCTGAATACCGAAGTCTAGTGGACGCTTGAGCATCAATGTTTGTCTCTGGCATGGCACAAGGGATGCAAAATCCAAATGTGTTAGTGCAACCACTGTGCACACCACCTAGTCGAGGGCTTTCCAACAGTACCAAAGGGTTGGCAAGGGGCTCCACAGTTTGGGAGGGTTAAGGTGTGGTCACAAAACAAACAAACACTTATACATAGATGTGTTCAAAGCACAGGTCAAAAGCTGTCAAAAGCTGGTTCTGCTTGGGAATACACATTTGAAGCAATTGTTACTTCAGGAAGATCAGAAACTTTGTCTATCTTGGAGTGAATGCCCAAGGGTTCTCAGCCAGCTGTGGTTTTCGAGGAAATGAATTCTTCTATCTCCAAGTTTTCTGTATGTCATCAGATGTTCAAAAGGGTTTTAAACTGGTGCTTCTGGTGTGAGGGTTTTGCTGGTAAGGATGTAGGATTGCACAAAATCTGAACAACCACAGCATTCCTGACTATAGAGTCTGAACAAAATACAGACACAATAACCTGCTGTTTCTTTTGTTGCGTTATGTATCCCAGAAAAATAATAACAATCAACCTGACCAAAAACCAAGGACAATCCAATGTGAGTATTCACAAATGATCCAATGTTGCTCAATTTTACCTGGGACATGCCTGCTTACATGTATCACCATCTCATCAGATTTGTAGAGCAGAATGTGGATCCATTCTACAGAGTTGTACAAGATACAGAGCACATGTAGCCTTATACAGAGCCTGATTTTGTAGGCTTCTCAAATCTGACTTCTGTTCAAAGACTGCTCATTACTGGATTACTTTTTACGTACACTACTTGCCTCAAGCTGATCTTGCCACTAAAATATGCAAATTAAGAACAGAGCAAAATCTGCATGATAGGCCACTGGTGCAAGAGTCACTCAAAGACATACTGCTGTTCTTACAGCTTCAAGCTTCTAGTTCTGTGGGGAGGAGTTTGCCTGTTCAATGGCAGTCTAAACACTCCATGTCTAAGACTAGATTGTGAACAAAGCAATCTACAGGATGGGACAGCCACTGGACACATGCCAAGAAGAGCCTGATGTTTGTTTCTGATTTGGAAAAAGCATAATGACTACTACCTATAAGCTGCAACAAAACTATCAAATCAAACGATGCATAAATGATGCGCACATCATCATTGTTACCCATTTCTTCAAGGGGAAGAAGGTGTGTGCATCATCGTCATCATACCCATTTCACAGGAAGTTGCATCTGATGTACTCCAGCCTTGTCTTTGAAGTTCACAGCAACAGCTTGAACTTCTATGCAACTCCTCCCAAAGTACATGGAGACAGTAACTTCAGCTTTGGTCTTCAACTTTGCACTGTTTGATGTGTCGATCACAAGCTCTCCTTCCTTGACACATGACTTGCCAGTTGTATATCTTGGAGAAGTCTCATCAGAGCTAAAGAGCAAGATTGTCATTGCTTTGTTCTTTACATCAGTCCCGTAGAATTGCTTTGTGATGCATTGATCAACCTCGACTGGAGTTCCTTTTTGTACAAAGCTGTAGAACCGGTTTTTGCACCTCTTGACACCACCATCATAGCAAACGTTGGCAGGATCATCTCCCTCTTCGAAATCAGGCAAGATTTCGACACCATAGGTTTTTCTTGCTATCCTTGACACGATGCCACCAGGGTTTAATGCAAGTGCTACTGCTCCTTGACACACAGCACTTCCCGGACTGGGAGGACTAACTATCTCTAGAACCTCATCTTGAAACCTCTCTCTTATCCTTGCCATAAGGTATGGCGATCCAGCAAAACCACCTACCACCAACATGGCCTTGATTCCCGTGGTCTGTGACAATTGTGCAGCAATAAGTTCAAGGTTTTTGTTCACTACTGGATCGAATATCCTTTGCATGTCTTGATAGGTAAGCTGGATTTCATCATATGCATCTCGTGGAGGCAATCCCAGTCTCTCTTCATAATCCTCCCATGCGGATGCCAGTGCTTGATGCAGTTGAATGTCAACATCTTCACCAGCGCTGAGAGGATCACCAAAACTGCATTTCAATTCCTCCCAGGTCTTGAGCAATTGAGACATGTAGCCAGGGAACTGCTCGAAATAGTCATTCAAGCATCCAATCTTCTGACAAAGAGTTGCAATGAATTGCTTATCCACATATGTACCTCCACACAAACCCCCGGTGCTACGCGTCACTTCCTTCACTTTGAAGCTGTCTTCATCTCCAACCCATTCTTGCACAACGATGTCAGCAGTACCACCTCCGATGTCAGCCACCAAGAGCTTATCTCCCCGTTGAAGACGCAACTGCTTGAGATTCCGATGACAATGACAAGAAGCAGCTTCCGGTTCAAGAACCATGACAAGAGGATGAGGACTTGCTTTCTTGGCATCAGGACGACCTACCACAAGACCCGCGTCCACCATGCACGCTCTCATCTGTTGCTTTGCACTATCACTCCAAATGGAAGGTACGGTGACACACCATTGCACAGACTCCATCGTCAACTGCTTACCGTAAGAGGCTTGCAGCTGCTGAATGATAAGCCTACCGAGCTCTCTCAGATAGTCAGAGATGACACGATTGAGACTCAACCCCGATGGAAGATCGCAAGCAGATGAAAGCGCCTTGCCGCCGGCGGTATCATCACTATTATGATCCGCAAGATGAAGCTTGAAGCGCGTGAGATAGGATCCCACAACAGGCATGTCAATGGGAGAAAGCACAGGCAAATCGACAGTGGAATGAACAGGCAGATCAACTGCAGACAAAACGGGAACATGGTCTCCCACTCGTCCTCGCATCTTCCTCACTGCAGTGCAATCTCGTTGGAATTCCGTGCGAGCCGGATATCCCCAAGACCTAAAGCGAAGCTCTCCGTTGGCCATCTGTTTGTAGTAGATCCCTGTGATGGTTTTGCAGTAAGGTTTGGGTGCTCCAGCCCAGTCATAGAAGGTGAAGATGTCCTTGGGTTCTGATTTGTGTGCGAATGCATAGCCAGAGTACGTGGTTCCGAAGTCCAGTCCCACTATAACTCGAGCTTCTGTACCATTCTTCCCTCCATCCATGATGATCAACCCCAAACCCCCCCACCCGAAAACGCAAAAATATAGATCTATCTACCTATGTTCTTTGTTAGAGATCTGTGTTCTTTTAGAGATCGATGTCCTTTTGGTGAGGAGGGGTGCTTTTCTTTCTTCAAACCTCCACTAACTTCCCACTTACACAAATTGCAGAATACAACACAAGAATACACAACTACTACCATCACAAAAACGCATCAAACAACACAACATACACAACTAGACTACCCATCACAAAATGGATCAAACAACAAAACATGCACAACTGGTAGTATCATTACAAAATGCATCAAACAACACAACATACACAACTACGACTACCATTACAAAATGCATCAAACAACACAACATACACAATAACTAGTAGTACCATTACTCCTACACTCCTCCACACCCTTCTTCACTACATCAACAAACAAGTGAAACACAGAAAAAAAAAAATTGTTATAGCAATCGCTCTTGATTCTCCACCTCCTTTTTAGAAGACTACCTAGCACTCTTTCTTCCCTACCTCAACAATTCCTCTCTCATCAATCTCACGCACTCGCACACAAATAGATTCTCCCTTTCCTCAGTACCTGCAGAAGAGCTCTTCTTTCATCACACATATTACACACGTAGATCATCCCCTTTTTCTTGACTACATAAAAAATTCTTCACATACACACATAGATAGATCATCATCCCTTTTCCTCGCTACGTAAGAAACTCTTCACATACAAACAAAGGCCATCCCGAGTTTCTCTCTCCCCTAATGAAATTTTCTTGTCCTTACCGATTTTCCTGCATTCTCTTCCCTTCCGCAGTTCACGCGGTTCTTTGACTTACCCACAAAGGCCTTTTTCGAGGGTGGGGCCATTTTCTTACTTACTACGCTGTTGCTGTTTGTCGCTGAAAGACTTAAGACGCTGTGTAAGTCCCAGCTGTTCTCTGTATCTGTTTTTCAGTAGAGTTTTAATGAAAGGAGGTGGAACGGAGGCCTCATGACCATCATGACCATCATCAGACGCTTCCACTTGCCAAGAAAGTAAAGAAGTGAATTGGGTCCCATTTTCATGACACAACAATCAAGTAAAGAAGAGAATTGGGTCCCATTTGCATGACACAACAATCAACTCAACTGTAATTGCTGAGTTGTGGGGGATGCTTTTTAAGTATTGGTTGTGTATTGATGTAAAGTATTTGCAATTTCTTATTATTCTCAGTTTTGATTGTTCACAAAAGCCATATTTTTCATGTACATTGCGGAACTTTTTTCTTTCTTTTTTTGGGTTTAAGACTTACAACATCTTTTGAGTTGATTTCTCCTTTTGTGTGTCTTTGTATGTGTGCATATGTGTATGCATGTACGACACATGTGTGTGTGTGCATATAGATGAGGTTTTTGGTTTATTTCATGTGCATTTTTTGAATTATTAAGTATATCTATATCAGGAAAAGTGTGGTAACAATGAACAATAACCACCAACCCTGGTTGTTGTGGGATTTTCTTGGTTTTTTGCACCAAAGTGCCCACTAATCGGGTTTAGTTTCCCCCCCCCCCCCCCCCCCCCCCCCCGACCCCCCCCCAACCACCCCCCTACCCCCACTCCCACCCCCAC
>Ga0116227_10007186_pt1 | contig 21931 bp, 14 predicted proteins | sample S1TSphgellanicum_FD_89693 | JGI IMG/M metagenome (GOLD analysis project Ga0116227, IMG submission 89693) | Host-associated microbial communities from peat moss isolated from Minnesota, USA - S1T2_Fb - Sphagnum magellanicum MG | ecosystem: Host-associated > Plants > Peat moss > Unclassified...
ACCATTGTTTTGGAGAAATTCTTCTGCCAAAGAAGATTCATCATAGACTTTATAAGTGGGTATTCTTTAAGAATGGCCAGAGATTAACAGTTGGTTGCTCTTGTGAAGAAATTACAAAGCAAACAAAAGTTTTGCAATGTTAAATTCTTGAAAGGTCCAATTGCCTGATTGTGGGAATTGGATTTGAAGCAGATGATGAGAGCTTATGTCAGGAGGTGTTTGGGTGCTTAGAAGAGATGCATAGTTTTCATTTGTTCCCACATTTTGAGGAATGTTCACCAGTTATTTAGTTACTGTATATGAACTGTGGAGTTCATTTTGTGGGAAGCTTATGGAACATTTCCTATTTTGATTGTTGCTGGAAAGAAGCCATTATGTGATCATGAGCTGCTTGTTTTATGATGACAGTAGTGAAGCTTAAAAGCCTTCTGCAAGTGTGAGATGGACATTCTGTTCTGCTCAGTTTCTAGACACACACAAACAATCTGAGTGATTGACACTAAGTTATCATCAGACATGCAACAAAGACCCCAATTTTGGTGATGAAAACAACTGCAAATCAGTTTCAACAGAGTGATCTAGAGAGAGAGAGAGAGAGAGCTGGTTTCACCTCAATAGTGCAAAGGTTTCTGAACACAAGACTTTTGTGTCAAAATTTAGCCATGAGGGTTTAACCTGTCGGGCGGTTATTAGACACAGGAACAGACCCCATTGGTTATCAGGGCAGTCCTTAGGATTTATACCCGTGGTCCTCCAAATCAAAGACCCAATCCCCCTATGTAACCATGTTTCTCTATATTTTTTGAAACAAATATGTCAAATAACCGGCCAATTCATTGCCAGTTCTTTCAAGAAAATCTGGTGTTCGTTAAGGCTTTTGAAACAATCAATTGATTTTGAAATAATTACAAAAATCAAAACCCATGGTTCTTCATAAATTCCAATAACTGAAACCAGCAGTTCTTTGATTTTTTAAATAATAAAAAAATAGAAACCAACGGTTCTTTGTAAATTCCAAACGTTATGTAAATAAAGTAAAATATTCAATTACATGTGTCTCTTCCAAAGAAGGTCACTGAAAAATACAAAAGTGGAAACTAAAAAAAACAATTCAAAGGCAACAAGGCCAACAAATGGAAGTAAGCAGCTGCTCGAGAACAAGAAAAGATGAGGAAGGATTAGAAGATAAAGGTGTAATCTAAAGAATCTTGCGTAAGCAATAAGCTAATATTTAATCACCCATTCTCCACAAAAGATGGTGAAAAACATGGACGATCCTAGAAACATGATCTATGTAATAATAACTAAATCAACTTTTAAAATTATTGACAACGGTAAGAGTGTGGTTATTTTAACACTCCCTCTCCCACATTCTAGTCCATGTATAAATCTTGGATTAGCTTCAAATCTTGGACTTCTATCTAGTCTCTAAATTTCTGAAACTTAATGTTATCAAGCAATTTGGTAGGAATATCAACTAACTAATCTGAAGTTGGAACATGGAAAAGTTTTATATGTCATGAAATCACCTTCTCACAAATGAAATGGTAGTGAGCTTCACTATGATTGGTTCTAGCATGAAAGACAAGATTTTTAGCAATCTTCATATAACTTTGATTGTCAACATGTGAAATTGTAACACAATCCTTACTTGCTCCAATTTCTTGTAAGAAAGTCTACAACCATGTTGCCTCTTTGGCATCCTCAGTTATTGCACAATATTCAACCTCGATAGAGGAAAAAGCTACATGTGATTGTTTCCAAGAACACCAAATGATGGGTCTCAATCCCAACTTAAACATGTAGTTTGACATTGCTTAACGTTCATTAGAAGCTCCTACCCAATCCATATTAGTGAAGCCGAATAAGGTGTTTAAGTCCCCTTCTTGATAGAAAATGTTGTACTCTTGCATACTCTTGAAATATTTGAGGATATGTCCAATTGTTTTTAGGTGCAAGCTATGAAGGGCATTCATGTATCTATTAATTATGTTGACTACAAACACGATGTCATGGCTTGTATTGGTTAAGTAAATGAATTTCCCCACTATCTATCTAAAGGTGGTAGGTTCAATTGGTTTGAAATGCTCTTCCTTCCCAAGTCAAAAACCATCTAAAAGTGGAGTTAATGAAAGATTGTAATCTTTCATCTAGAACTTTTCAAGGATTCTATTCACATAATCCTTCTATGTCATGAATATTCCTTTATTCAACTTGATAAATTCTACACCCAAGTAAAATCTCAAGTTTCTCAAGTTAATCATTTCAAACATATCCTCCAATTGTAACTTTAGCCAAGCTATTCATTCTTTGTTGCTTCCAATGAACAACAAATCATCTACATCTAAGACCAAAATCATGATTTTACTATTTTCACTTATATAATATAGATTGCAATATGCATTGTTATGCTTCAACCCCTATTCCTTAAGATATTAGTCTATTTTTTTGTATCATGCTCTTAAAGCTTGGTGTAACCCATACAACTCTTTAACAAGTTTACAAATTTTATTCTCTTGCCCTTTGACTACAAAGGCTTTAGACTAGTTCATGAATACCTCTTCCTTCAATTCACCATTCACAAAGTTGGCAATTTTCACATCAAGGTGAAAATGTCCCAATTATTATGTGCAACAAAAGCAATTAATGACTTGATAGTGTTCCACTTTATGACAAGGGCAAAAGATTTTTTGAAATCAACACCCTCTTTCTATTCAAATCCACATGCCATCGATCTTACTTTGAGTTTTTCAAGTTTAACATTAAGATTGGGCTTTACCTTGTATACCCAACATGTTGTGATTGGTTTCTTTCATTGTGGCAAATCTGCAAGCCTCCAAGTTTGATTATTTTGAATAAAATCCATTTCATGTTGCCTGGCATTGAACCATCCTTCATGCTATGATGCCTCTTGAAAGTTTTGAGGTTTTTAAATTTGTGGTAAACAAAATTAACTATTCTTCCAATGTTGATTCATATGCATCTTCGTCTAGATTGATTATGCCCACAAAAATTTTCATCCATCTTGGTCTTCTTTTTATTACTAGTGGATATTCATTGTATTGCCTCTAGAGTTAGAATTTCCTTAAATAAGTCTTCTATTGAAACACCATTAGGTATAAAGAAGTGCACATGGTTGGCATTTGCAACACTTTCTAGTGAAATTCCACTTGAATGCATGATTGAACATTTTGTAGCTAGTTGTAAGAGCTCTATGGTGATGTGTTGTTATGATGATGTTTTGTTGTAACTTCTAGTTGAACATCTAATTGAATACTGGGAAACTTGTGATGAGGTTCTAATTTGACCACAATGTCAAAACAAAATAAAGTAGACAAAAAAAGTAAACATCTCCATTTCAATCTTGCAACACTCATATAACTACCATAAAGTAACATCAAATTAGGTGAAAATATGTGTCAAATTGCATTAGTTTGCTCTATTAAGTTTCTAAGAATCTAATTCTAAAAAATTTGAAAGCAAATGAATTTTTAAAACTAATTGAAAAATATGTATTCAAACCTACTTTTTTAGTAAAAAAATTAATGAAATTGATATGTAATGAGTTAGGAAATGAAACTCAACATATGTTTTAGCAAGTCAGCAAAAAAAAAATCTATTTCTTTTTTGTAAAAACCTACTTGACACCTATTTGACACATACTTGAAACCAAAAGTTCACATTGAAAAGTAAATGTCAAAAGCTATTTGTATTTTGAAAAACCTACTTTTACAATTTGAAATATGAAAATCAATGTGCACATTAATGTAAACATATTTTTTTAATCATTAAAATGAAAACATTCAATTTTCCACAATTTTATAATGGGTTTTGTTGTTATTTTAAATTTATTTGTTCTAGTTTTGAGAAGGTAATCAAGTTGTTCACTTTATTTTACTTACACCTTACAATATATGGCTAAACATCATGGGACTATCTTGATTCACTAATCAATGGCAATGAAACCTTCATGCGGGTTTGAATAACTAACAGTAATCCATCATTATTATATTTTAATGGAAAAGGATTATACAAAATGTGTTGCAATGTAAATACAAATAACTTATCAAAGTTTACATCTTTGCTCATAAAGATCTTTTTGATGAGTTGAGTCATAACACCTATAGACTTTTGAAACCATGATGCATTAGTGCTTTTGATATTATGCATGGTATTCAATCTCCTCTTTATTTATTTATTTCCCTTAAATCATAAATTGTGTAAATTTGTGCGACTTCATACAATTTTGTAAATATTATGTGGGAATTATATGTAGAAAGGGCAAGAGGAAATAAATGGGTGAAAACATAGTAAAAAGAACTAGGGGTGCCAAGATAAAAGTCTTTTTCCAAAGAGGACACATGAGATGTGTAATTTTTGTGTTGGTTTATAATTTATAATTTTGTATTTTGAACATTCATTTTAACATTGCATGTTAGAAATATAAATAAATTTTGACTAAAAATTGATTTTATATCATGTATATTATGCATTCATACTTTCTATCACATAAATATGAACAACTTTTGTTAAAGCCACATTTTCAGAATTCGTAATTTTCAAGATCAAAAACAATTTTGGGCCAAAAGTGTTCAAATGGGTTATAAAAAAAAAATTCATTAATTCTAGTGTTTTTCCCCTTCTAATCATCAATGTTAAAATCTTCTCCAAATTTTTGAAGGAATGGTAAAAGATTGGTGCATTTGGTAGGAAAAAATAACATTTGGAAAAAAAAATGTCAACTCTCTAAGTTTGTTTACTTTGAACATGCAAAAACATTTTTTAATTGTGTCAAGCTTTCAGCATGTAAATTTTGCAATTAATGGAAAATATTTCAAAAACATTTATGACAATTCAAATTTTTATGTTTCCTTTGTGATCTTTCAAACATACAAAAATGTAATTTTAAGGAGTGTCCACTCACTTGGGTGACTCCTTTGACTATGTTTTTACCCAAATTTGAATGCATGTTATGAATTTAACAATGATTCAATGAAAATGTGTTTTGAACACAAAACAAGAATGAAGGTTGAACCATAGAATGAAAGATATTAGAATTGTGTAGAATTATGTTTATATCATGTAGATTGTGATTTTTTATCGAACATTTTTTTGTCATGAGTTTTCTACATTTAAGCATGCATATATGTATTTTCCTTCATTATGGTTTGCATTCACTTCAAGTGTTACACAACAAATGATGTTCATTTCATTATGTGTGCATTACATGAAAAAAAATGATTGAAAAATTAATGGACCAAAAAGGAAAGATGTATTATTTTCTTTAATATTTTTCCTATGTATGTTTTTCTTTAATATATATATATTTCATATGTGATTTGATCATTAGATTAATTTTTGTGCATCGCATCATTATTATGTAACATGAATCATATGGTATTGACTCATTTATACTTCTACAGACATGGTTTAAGCGAAATAGGTCTTCATCTTTCAAAAGAGAGGAAAAAATTTAAACATTTAAAATTTACATAGTTATCAAATTACTTAAATAAGATGAAACAAATGATATTTTTTTAAAGATGTAATAATAATAATAAATGATCAAATAATGGTTGAAGAGGTACATTTGTGCATAATGTTATATTTGAAATCCAGATTTCACATTTGGTTGTAATCTTGTAAAATCAATTTTCAACAAAATTGAATAAGGATTTATGAATGTTTATAAAACATTGTACATGTAAAATCTCATTTGATCATTGATACAAGATTGTGTGCATATTATGAATAAATAAACTAAAATAACTTTGTGCATGTTTTAAGACAAAATAAATGGTTATCAATAATTTATTTATATAATGGTATGTTTGAAAATTTTGCTAATGATGCACCCCAAGCTCCTTGATAGATTCAACTATGCATTGAGAGGTGAAAACAGTAAAAGGATAAGGAGTTAAGGTACGCTCTTTGGTTTGAAGCACTTTGGGGGTAAAGGGGCGTGCTGGAGCTCTGGGATGGGGATTAAAATGAGTGACAAGCGGGTCAATTATTCACATAGACCTGTACAAACCAAACAACAAGTTGGTTAATGTGTAGTTGGAACACTTTTGGTGCATAGACGAATCACGGACAAACACAAATTCACAAGACTCACCATAGTTTGGACTTAAGGGAAGCCACTGTCTTCCCCCCTTATAGTATTCTTTGTGTTTGGCCATGAAGCCTACATCAAAATGTTATTTTGTCCGGGACTCCCAAGTTGGGAGTCTCGAAATTCTCAAAATTGGGATTTTTGTGAGTTTGAAGGCCCATAATTTCTTGTGTAAGCCTTCGATTAAGGTGAGGTTTAAAGAAAAGTTGGAGCCTTTGTCAAGATTTTTCCTATGGTATGTGACACACCACCTGCACATAAGTAAATCATGGCGATTTTTGAATTTTAATGGTCGGGAGTCAAATTGGCAATTTGATTCCTGACCCTTCTCTTGGCAATAACTTGTGTTTTAAGTATCCAAATGGGTCATGTGAGCTCATTTTAGATATCTACGTTCTAAAACCTTTTCAATGGTATAAGGAACTTTTCAATTCAATGAGTTTTGATTCTTACAATCACCTTCTAAAAATTTGAAAATTCATCGAGATTTTAATTCCTACAATGGGGGCCCACTTGGGAGTGTGTGGGTTCATTTTCTCACATTCTCTTATAATCTCGAGAACATGAAATGTGACTTTCAAGCTTCACCCTTAACCCGCACCTTTGCAAGCCCTTGCTTTGGTCACGAACTTAAGGTTAAGGTTGCAACAACTATCATAAATATATAAAATTATATTTTCATGAATATTCTATTGAATGAAAATAATCTTTTTATGTATTTATGATTGATTAAATTTGTGATATTTTTATTACTTATTTTTTGAAAATTAATGAAATAATTACTCAATTTCAAACAACATTAATTATATGGGTAGATGACCAACAATATTGTTTTCGTTACAAATGTCATTGTTTAATGTTAAATCATAACAAACTTACAATACAAAAATTAGTTATTTCCTATTTAATGAATTAAAAATATATTTATAACTTATGGAAACCCATAGAATTATTATTGACATTGTAGAATAAAATAAAATATGAAAATGATATCGTAAAATAAACATGACTTGATGAAATCAAATGGTTTGTATGTTTTTTTAAACTCATTTTTTGATATTTTCCCCTTATGCAAATATGAACTATAAATGAAAAAAATCCATTTTGTTTATTACATAATTTATTATACATGGATGTCATTTTTATATTTACATTCTATTTATTATTATAATACCTTGGTATTTTTTACATTAATCATATCATTTGTAAGAAAATTATAAATTTTCAAATTTATTTTTTTCAAAGAAATTTTTTTGTGAAGGAAAATACATAGTCTTTTGAATTATTCAAAAAAAAATTGACATGAAAATTTCAAAATTCATTCATTAAATTATACAAATATGTGTTCAAAATAATTTTATATTACATTAATAAAAAATATTAAAAAATATTATGAATTTATTAAATCATTATTTTTTTACATCCCATGAATATGTTATAAAGGCTACAACTTTCTTTCAATGTGTGTCATTAATTGAATTAAATGCACATAAGGATGAATGAATTGTTGCCATAACAATTTTATTGAGAAGGAAAATGGAAAATAAAGAATGTAACTAAAAAAGGGAAAAAAAGAAGAAATGATTTAATTTGTGGGCAATACACCAATGCTTGCAAATTGGGTGCAAATTGAAATGGCCAAGGCTTTGAAAATCACAAAAGTTGACCACAGCAATTTTTTTTAATTATAAAAAAATCCCATTTTTAGTGTAGTTGAAACATGTTGAAAGTTTGACTCTTATTAATATTTAATCAAAATGGCATTTAACAATATTTTAATATCACTTCCACACATGACTTGGGGGTGGACATTTTGAATTTGTGCTTTCTAATCACCCTCTCCTTGCAATAGGTGAACAATTTTTTCTTGAATCAATCTAATATATTTTCCCCATAAGGAGAAACTTGATTCATTTAACATTTTTCCAAAGATTTTTAAGCCTTCAAATTACTATCATTGTTTCTAGGTCAAAATCTTGAAAAAAGCATCCCAAGATGGGATGTTAACCTAGCAAACATTCGCAAATCTAAACACCCGCAATCAATTCAGGTCAATTCAATCTTTTGATTTTAGAATGGCCTAAGCTTGATCAATAACAAAAACATACCCATATAACACCAAGGATGATGACATATGAAAAACAACAAAGTGATGGAAATGTCAACAAGGAATGCAAAATGGCAACAAATAATAACACATGTGTTGAAAAGGGATGTTGAAACATTAGGGGTACTAGTTTAGACATGAAAATATCCTTTTTGGGCAATAGGGGGCATCAAGACATTTAGGGTTGAAAACATTGGAGATAATGTCAAAGGACACCAATAAATACATACGGGATGTCAACATTAGGGTTTAATATATTTTATTCAAACCAAGGGTTGTTGGGAAGCAAGGACATTGGGATTTTTTGGAAAAGCCCAAAAACATTGCTTTTGATCTAATGAAGGTGCCAAAAAGGAGATCATGGGTGTTAGAAAAATCAATATTTTAGTATGTGAATATTGAAATATCATATTTTAGAATTAGTGGAAGTGAAAAAGATTTGACAATCTAGATATTATCAAGGATTATCAATCTTTCATAACTAATTATTTTTCAAATAATTTATTTAAATAAATTCTAGATAAATTTATCTTGACCTTACCTCAATTGACCATCATTGGTAATCTGAAGCAACCCAAAGCCCAAGTTATATTTAAAATGTAATGTACAATTCATGTAATATTAAAATAAAAGGAAACTATTGAATGCACCCCTTTTATATGTATGTGTTAGTTTCAAAAATAATTATCAATGTTGGTCAGTTATTACTTTAAAAAAAATTCATTAGGTATGTTACTTTTTTTAAACCACATAAATTATCAATATAATTTTTTTGGGGGGTAGGTTAAAAAAAATTGAGTAATAAATTACTTTTTTTTCTCATGAAAAGTTGCCATTTTTTGGCAAAGAAATTGGGAATTAAAAAAAAGTAAATTCAACTAGTTAAAAAAAATTGTTAAAATTTTGATATAACAAAATGAGGAAAAAAACTAATAATAATCATCAATTATGCTTAAAGAGTAAGTTATCAAATAATCGTTTGATAACAACTTGTTATCATGTTTGGGTATTATTTAGTTAAACGGTTTCAACAAAAATTGAAATTAAAAATTTTTTAAATTAATTTTTAAAGATTGATAACCTACTAAAATGATGATTGAATCATCCAAGTATGTTATTAATTTTTTGAAAATCCAATATCAAATGATTTTCAAAATCTCAAAAATCAATTATTAGGTTATTAACAACTAACTAAACAACCAGGTGAAACTTCAATTATTGGTCAACATTAATAATTACCACAAAATGCCACTTTAGACAAGGGTTTTAAGACCAAAAGTCCAAGGAACCAATTTGAAGCAAATTGAACCTTGAATTGGACCCTTCTTCACATTAAAAAAACATTTTAAAAAAAAGTATAATGAATGTGTCTAAAGGCTTGGGGTCTAATTCGAAAAATGTGTGATTGAAATGTGAGAGGATTAGGTTAACCTTTGGTTTTTTTAATTTTTAATTTATTCTTATTACACACAATGGATGTGCATAGACACAAGATATTGGTGGCTCTAAATACAAATCTCCTTCCCTTTGTGAAATTGGTGTTTTAATCCTTCACTTTCTATCTCACCCTCTAATTCATCTTCATTTCGTGCATTTAGAAAGGTTGAGAATGCACTCCTTCTAACAATCACCTTGTGAAGATCCACATAATCAATGATGTCAACTGTAGTATTGATCAAAAATGGGGGAATTGATTATTTTCAAAATTGTCCTCAATCCATAACATGTATTGTATTCTCAAAAATTTGAGCAATAAAGGTGAAAAAACAATAAAAAAAGCCAAAAAAAACAAAGAATAAACAACCTTGGGCTACACTTACATTTGGGTTCTCCAAACCGTGAGCTGACCTTGAAGCTATTTTTTTTTGTGGTCTGGACCAGTTGGTTCTCCTTCCAAAACGATGCCATGTAAGCTAAATCACAATTTGATTTGTCTTGGTCATGTACCTTCATCTAAAGGCCTTGCAACCAATAGGAACGTTCAATTTCATTGGACCTTACTCCTTGGAGCCATGTCTAAAGTGGTCCTAAAAAACTTCCAACATACTACAATTGATATGGTGTTCTTAGTGACAAAATCAAATTTCAATAACAAAGGTAAAACAAAAGAGAATAAAAAACAACCTACATCTCCATAATCTTTCTATGATGTAAAGAAAGCCTTTGGCACAATAAAAAAAAATGAGGAGCTCCATCAGTTGTACAGCTGAGATTGATTGACATCAATGGCCAAGGTTGCATGACACATAAACACCCCCTCACCCAAGGGACAATATGTGAAGAAACTACACTTCACACTCAAAGGGAGGGAGGAGGACACCTTATGCATAAGATGCCTCCTTTTGGACAGAAGGTGCAGCATCATCTCACGTCTCCACCTGAATATAAAAAGCAAATTCATAAGAGGCTAACAAGTGGAGCTTTTACCAAAATAGTGGCCCACACTTGAGCTCAGCCTTTGCATATGACCATTATTTCAATGTAACAACATGACATGGTTTCTCCTAGGGTACCATGGTAGGCTATTTCTCCGTTATGTGTGATGTGAACTATGTGGTTTCATCCATTGCAATGAAAAATATATGTGATATACATATCATAATTCAACATTAGTGTATAAAATGCGACTTTACCCAAGTGTGAACCAGCACTCACCAACACAACATGCAGGATGGATGGTGTGTGAACAGAAAACACTTTACATCAACATTTGTGGTTAACTATGTACTAACCGTCGATATAGATCTACTTGATCTAGTAGCCATCAAGTGACACACATAGTAACCACTTACATTCCCTACCTACTTACTTTACTTGTGATTTTTGCCCACCCACTTAAGTAGCTTACCTTGGTAGTGTGAAGTGGTAGAAGTAGGAGGGGTTTAAAAAGATAGGTTACCAAGGTGGTTCCACCTTGGTAAGTTAGTTGTGTTCATCCACAACTTAAAAAGTCATGATGGGTTACAATTGGATGGTTCACTTGTGGTTGCTGGGTCACATATAAGGTGAACTTAGTGTTGGCTGGTTAGTTAGTTAGTTAGTTGGTTTGGTTGGTTGGTTGGTTTGCACCATCACAAAAAGCCCTGACATATGTTAGAGAGCTCATATCTTAGTAAGTGTGAAACTGGATTGAACTGGACTGGGTGCATACATGATGAGGGATGGATGGTAGGTGCACAGGCGACACTTTCTGTTGGTTTCCAGTTCCTTAGTTAACCACAGTAGTTAGTTCACATTCTATTTCAACTAACTACCCACCTACTAACAACTCATTGGTACTTATTTATGTAAGTTGGACAAACCAGTGAGGTTTAATTTTTTTTTTTTTTTCCAACTTTGTCACATCAAGAAAATGGAAAAAAATGTATGTAATGCCAAGAAAACAGAAAATTTAGTGGAAATTAAAAATAAAAAAAACAGATTTGTCCAAATTTTTCTCAAATTTTTTTAGCAAAATTAGCCCCCCACCCCCCCAAAAAAAACAAAAAAACCAAAACTGATCTAAATGCATCTACTAATTACGTGCTCAGTAGCCACTTATTGTGATACCTAGTTAACCACAGGTTTGTATTTTTCACAGGAGAAGCTACCAAGATGAAAACACCATAATAGGTTCATCCACAAACGGAGTCATAAAAGGGCGTCCAATGGATGGATGGATGGATGGATGGATGGTGCCCAACTGGGTAAGCTGTTGGTTCTCTCTGGACCCCTGCAAACTACACATGAGCAATGGATGGGAAACTCCAAACAAAAGAAGCTACAAAATAAATGCAGCAAGTCCTTATAATAAATGGTACTTTTAAATAGTACATATTATTAACTTCTGACACAGTTGCAATATACACTGAATGAGGACACCTTTTTCCCAAAAAAAATTTAATAGAAATTTTTTTTTTTTTTTTTTTTTTTCAGATTTGTTAAATTTTATTAAATATAAAGTTAAAATTTTTAAAAAAATAAAAATTTTTTTTTTTTTTTTTTTTTGGTGTGGTGGCAAGCCCAAATTTTGGGTCCAGTTTCCCAGTTACGAAACAACTGCCGAATTTTCGGAAGCCTTCCCCCCCTTCATAGTTGTGACAGTTGACGACGATGATCCCCTTGAAGGACGGCCGACCCCGGCGCTCATGTAAAAATAGAAGTTGCTGAAGAAAGAGTCCACTGCGTTGAGATAAGGTTGAATTTCTATTTTCTTTGTTGAAGTCGCGACAAACAGGGCGAGAGGAAGGAAGGAAGGAAGGAAGGAATTTCTGAAGAAACGGCCAAGAATCAATCAATAAATTCTCAACGAAAAGCAACACTCAAGCCCAGTTTCCGCAGCAGCAGCAGCAGCAGCAAGCAAGCAAGCAAGAGGAATCACCAATTGCAGCATAAATAAAATTCCAAATCGCCAAAATTAGCAAACTAAGTAGGATTCAAACTTCAGTTGCTTCTGTCCCTGCCTGCTCAATAGAGAGATAGAAGAGAATCTCACAGAGAGGGAGAGACACACAGAGAGACAGAGAGACAGAGAGAGATATCTGTGGAAGGTAAAGAGACCTGCTGCTTGGGTCGTTTCTCCGGGAGCAGAGCTTCTGCTCAGGTTCGTTTATTCCGAAGGCTGGTGTTTTTCTGTTTCGACACAGCGTTTCCTGATTCTGTTTCTCAGGTTTTTATTTTGTTTTCCCTCGCTTTTCTTTCTTTTCTTTGCAAAGAAAAATGTGAGTAGACGTGGTTTGCATTCCTCGTACAAATATTTGGATTTCGGCGTGCCCGGGGAAAGCTTTGGCCTCCATGTAGAGGGATTTTCCCACAACCGCCCCACCCTCCCCCCGAAGCGCTCCCAAGATTTAAACCGCTATTGTGGGGTTTATGATTTGTAGGACATGATTTTCGTGATTCTTTCTTAAGTTGTTGGGGTGGGGGGATCCTGTCACAGGTGTTGGATCTGAATTCTGGAAGCAGCAAGCTCCTCAAGAAGAACACAGCATAAGGGTGGAGTTGGAAATAATAGACATCATTGTTCCCAGGGGCTTGAAAGATGATGGCACATGCAATTGGGACCATCACACGGCCTACAGCTGGGCTCATGGTAGCTATGCCTGATCCTGGTGCTGCATGCTTTTCGTCTTTTGAGGGCTTGAGGGCCAGCAAATCAGTGCAGCAGATGGTTTTTTTAGCTTGCAATCAGGCTTCAAGCTCTGCAGATCCTTCTACCTTTCTGCAAATCCAGTCTGTGTCTACGGTGTGTATTTTCTTTTCTTTTTTTCCCCTTTTGTTTGCTTTTTTTCGACTACTCTTGGACCTTCACAGATATATGAAGTAAGCTGCCCTTTCTTTAACTAGTTTGATTGTCTGATCACCAGTCTGTCTGCCAGTTGAGTACAGTTTTATCTTCATTTAAGCAACTGCTCTTTGAAAACTGTAATTGGAGATGTAGATATTTGTGTGTGCCATGACCAACACTGATATCTATACATACTCAAAATCATGACAATGCTTAAAGATGGAACCTGAGATGCATGGTTCATGTGTTTCATATGTTTCATTTGATTGTTGTACCTAATTCCATGTTTATAACATTTATTCTGATGATGTTGGTTTGCAGCCTGTGAAACCTCCAACAACAATGCCTCCAAAACGAAGCAAAGTGGAGATGATTAAGGAACACAGCAACTACTTGCGGTATCCTTTGAGGGAAGAGCTTGAGACAGAGGCTCCCAATGTGAATGAAGATGCAGTTCAGTTGATAAAATTCCATGGCAGCTACCAACAAGACAATCGTGAGCTGCGAGGACCCGGACACAAGGCTTATCAATTCATGTTGCGCACAAAGAATCCATCTGGCAAAGTTCCCAATCGATTGTATCTTGTCATGGATGACCTAGCTGACCAGTTTGGGATTGGGACCTTGAGATTGACAACTCGTCAGACATTCCAGCTTCATGGAGTCTTGAAGCAGAACTTGAAGACTGTGATGAGCACAATTATCAAGAACATGGGATCGACCCTTGGAGCTTGTGGTGATCTGAACAGGAATGTTCTTGCTCCAGCTGCACCATACAATGGAAGAAAAGAGTACATTTATGCCCAGGAGACGGCTGAAAAGCTTGCAGCACTTTTGGCCCCGCAGGGTGGAGCTTATTATGATTTATGGGTAGATGGAGAGAAAGCAATGTCAGCTGAGTCCCCAGATGTGATAGAAGCTCTGAATGACAATTCACATGGGACAAATTTTGAAGGCTCTCCAGAGCCAATCTATGGCATTCAGTTTTTACCTCGCAAGTTTAAGATTGCAGTCACGGTCCCCACCGACAATTCAGTTGATGTATTGACCAATGATGTGGGACTTGTAACTATCTGTGACAATGATGGCGAGCTTCAGGGCTTTGACATTTTTGTAAGTGCTTATTAGAGCAGCAGGAGGCTATTATTGTACCTTCTGACAATCCTGCTCATTTTTTTGTCAAAGTTTTTCTTACTTGGATGGGCTTGGTTGGTGTTTGAAATGTTTGGAAACAGAGTTTGATGGTGAGAGCATCTTGGTGGGAATGCAGGTTGGAGGAGGGATGGGACGGACACATCGCATGGAGGCAACTTTCCCTCGGTTGGCAGAGCCACTCGGCTATGTCCCAAAGGAGGATATATTGTATGCAGTGAAAGCAATAGTGGCCACTCAGCGGGACTATGGACGCCGGGATGACCGGCGCATGTCCCGCATGAAGTATTTGCTTGATGATTGGGGCATTGAAAAGTTTCGTTCAGTGGTGGAGCAGTACTATGGAAAACCATTCCAGCCTTTCAAGGAGCTGCCCCCATGGAAGTTTCAGAGCTACTTGGGTTGGCATGAACAGGTATAAGCTGACTCTTTCTGTATCTCATTTGTACATTTCTTGTGGCTTTATGTGCAGTAGATGTTGCCAAGGTATTGATGCTAGATACTCAGCTTTATTTTGCACTTGAAATGAGTTGGTCAACAGGATCTTTTCCAAGAACATGATATAACATTGCACATCACAGCTGGCAATTTTGTGAAGAGAAAATCCTTGCACTGCTAGGGATGAAATAGGGTGTGTGCCATCTTGTTCTGCCAAGGGGTGTCATCTTTTTTTTCTTAAGCTTTTTATTGCAGGCTGAAATTTGTACTTTGGTGTAGGGAGATGGACGTCTGTTTTTTGGGATTCATGTTGAGAATGGCCGCATCAAGGGTGAAATGAAGAAGGCTTTAAGGCGTGTGATTGAAAAGTATGAACTTAATGTACGGATCACACCCAATCAGAACATTATCCTGTGTGATATTCGACCATCATGGCGATCACGGATCACTAAGGCTCTTGCTGGTGTGGGACTTTTGGTAAGCAGGCTTCTTAGAAGAGGGAGAGAGTGAAAGTCAGTTTCTTAAAGGATTAGTCTTGGACAGGGTGTAAAATTGTGCATTTTGTTTTTGATGTATCTCAGAATATTTGTTGTGGACAGAGTTTTTTACATGCCTTTTGTGGAGATAACTGACGGCATTTTTTTTTCCATTGTTGCAGTCTCCTCGATTTGTTGATCCACTGCACTTGTCAGCAATGGCATGCCCAGCACTTCCACTGTGCCCATTGGCAATTGCAGAGGCAGAACGGGGTGCACCAGATATTCTACAAAGGATTCGGGACATGTTTGAGAGGGTTAGTTTTGTGTGCCATCCTCTGGGGTTTTAGTGTGAATATGGATTGATAAGCTTTAATGCCATAATTTCTATTTGAAGGGTTCATCATTCATGGTGTTGTGACTAATCACAATGCAAAGTGATATATAGGGTTTTGGGATTCTGGTCCACATCAGGCCTTCACCTGCATAATGACGAAGTTTTTTTTCTGGGAACCAGGTTGGATTAAGAGCTTCAGACTCATTAGTGGTGCGGGTAACTGGATGTCCCAATGGGTGTGCACGACCCTACATGGCAGAGCTTGGACTGGTGGGCGATGGACCTAACAGCTACCAGGTATTGCATCTGCCTTCACTTCCCAATTTATCTCAAAATAGTCTTAGAATATATTGATTTGGAAGTTGGCTGATTTGTGAGTTCACTCTTTGAATATACGCACATTGAATTCTGTTTTAGGTCTGAGCCCTTGTTTGACAGTATTTCCTTTATGGAGAGATCTGTGCAATGGAAGTAAAAAAAACTCAGGAGTGTCCCTTGATCTGCATAAACTGCTATTTTTCGACCAGCAAACATTATTAGCTTGAAGATTCTATATAAGTGGAAGCTGCTTGTGACTCATCAAGGAGAAGACTCTAAGGACTTACAGCAAAAGAGTGTGTCCAGATATGGCTAGGTGGATCACCAAATCAGACAAGGTTAGCTGAAACATTTATGGAGAGAGTGAAGCTGCAAAACCTGGAAGCAGTGCTAGAGCCTCTTTTCCACTTGTGGCGGAGAGAGCGCCAAACTGGAGAGGCCTTTGGAGATTTCACCCATAAACTGGTGAGTAGCTTATGGTTTCTTAGGAAGATCTGCACCCTAATGCACCCCAAATGTGTCTCACATGGTTCAGCAGACATATTGATTATACTCAATTACTTGGCATTTGCATATTGACTGCTTGTTGAAGTGTGAAGATGTTCAATTACAACAATTAAGGGTTGTTCCTGACAGTTTTCTTGCTGCAATGTGAGCAGGGTTTTGCAGTTTTGAAGGATTACATCGACTCCTACAAAGGCTCAAACAAAGTGAAGGAGCCAATTGTTGGGTGAACTCCACAATTTTTTCTTCACCTGACATTAGGCCAAACTTGAACTTGTGGTGGAAAGAGCTAGGATGAACGTGACCACAAAGATTGCTGTTCGATGAGTGGTTGCAACCCCTCAGGACAGATTGACCATGGCAAAGTGCTACAATGGGTGGGATGCCTAAGTCAGTATCATGACTGAGAGTGGGCTTTTTTCATCCTTCTTTGACTGGCCACAGGTCTTTTAGTTAGATGTGCGGTTCTATTGTTGAAGTTTGAGATTTGAGTTTTTTTTATCTTTCCTTCTGACGGCTATGTCTATGCTTGCCTTTCAGTTCTTTGGTTCCCATTATTTTCTCTTCACATCTATGTTCCAGTTATTTGGAGTAAGAAGAAGAATTTTGCAGAATTGTCAAATGCAATATGCAATGTTTCTATGAACCACTTTGTGGTATGGAGTGTGAATTATGCTGACTTGATGTAAAGTGACCGCACAGAAGCCTTAAAATGGTATTGGTGGACATAAATGTTTATTCATTGTTGTTTGGAAAAAGATTGCATTGCACAAGTCGTGCTGGATGTACCATGGTACTGGACAGTTGATGTCAGCTAGAGCATGACAGTTGCAAGATCACCCATCAAGATCTCACAGGAACTCTGAAGCTGGTTAAACAGCAAAATCTATCACTGTTCTCTCAATTCTGCTGATCATAGCAAAAACCTTGTCTTTGATCCACACTTCCTTTCCAACTGCCAAATCCCCCCTTCACACTTCAACAACCCAGCCTTTCTCACAGTCAATTGTCTATTTTGTCTTTTGTCAGTTTGGAAGCAAACAAATCTAGTGTATACATACTTAGACTTCGTCTGGAGATCATTTTCAGACACTTTATAATGGTGAGATCACATTTCAGAGAAAGTAAAATGGATCTGATTTGTGTTGGGATTCTCTTGTTGATGCAGGACATCAGTATGTAGCTTCCTTGCTTATCATAAAGTAGCGTAGTTGGCATTAGCTGCAAGGACTGAAGACCTGGTCGGCTTGATTTGGGTATCAGGTTTTAATGTGAATGCAAGGTATTCTGATTTCAAACATAGGAAGGACATAGGAGGCACTCTGGCTCAAGGACTGACAATCAACAATGTACGTACAAGAAGAGATGATTGTAATGGCATTAGGGGCAATTGAACAGCTTTTAAGAGAACATGGGGTTTGGAACGTACCAGTTTCTGTAGAAAAGGAAGACAAGACATAGAAAAACGTACTGCAGAGGAAATACATAGACCACAGTAACATCTGTTTTAACAGAGAACAACCTAAACAATGATTTTCAACCACTAAAGGCCAGGGAATGCAACAACTCCCTTCTATTTCAGGCATAGAAAATGCAATCACCATATCAATTCCAGTCTTTCCAATGCTGCTGTTGCCATTTCTCAACATCAGTCAGCATCAAGAAGAAGCAGCCTCATACAGTCATTCACCCTGTGAAAGGAGAGAACAGCATATGTACCTCAAGGCACCTTTGCAGCATCCAAGGACAAGACAAGAAATGGTCCCCACCCAGAGAAATATTTTGTAAATAACACACACACACACAAGACACAGGTTAGAGCAGCTGAAACTGTGTGCCAGAGTCAAATCAGCTTTAACTACAAAGCTCGAAGTACTGAAAATCAAGGTCATGTTGATGGCAACGTACCCTATTCTATCTGCTGCAATCAGCGTATGAGTTCATGGTCCAAGTAGACCCTCCACAGAGATTTTTGAGCAATCTTTCTTCCATTTTCTAATATTTTGGGCCCTGCCATTTGACTACCCAAAAATCATAAACTCAACACGGTTAAAAGGCATCCCAATCTGAGACCAAAATAACCAAGGACCTACTGATAAACCAATTTGATTGGACATCATAAACCCTGTAAAACAAGCATCTATATGAGGTGAAACAATTTCAGTTCACCTTGAAACAGCCAGGGCAGATCAACATTTCAGTTCAATCTACAAATCAATACTAACTGCAAGCACGCAAAAACCAGACTAGGAGAGGGCCACTTGCAACTAATCAGCCTAAGTTCGAGCCTGATTGCCTAATTGCTGCATATCTCTTTATCTTCCAGTGTCAGTGAATGTTGAATTCTTACATTTCTCCAGGTATCATCACTTGTTGAATTGCCCATGCATAGTGCATACAGTGTGAATGTTTTTTGTTCTCTGTGTTTGAAACTGACAGAGAACAAAAACATTCACATAGCCATATTACTCTTTGGAACTCTTTTTCATGAGCATAAGAATGCCTACTTCCATCTGCAGTTTTAAGATGGTTGTCATCGACAATTTGTGTTTGTCTCTCATTGGCAATCAGTTTCTACTCTGGATCACAACATTTCATGCCAATGCTTCCCTTCCCAACAAAATCAAAGTTTCTGAATAATCCACATCTCATGCTGTTGGCATTCCATATTGCAACCATGTGCACCAGATGGCAAAGTTCAGGTTTGCTGTATGATCCCGTGAGAATCCACAAAAACAAAAGCTATGGGATGACTGTGCACACAATCTGCCAGACCCTAGGGACCAACATCCAGCCAGACGATTTACCTTAAGGTAAGCTCAAAGGACTGGCCTAAACTCTGTAATTGAACAGGACCTGAACCATTTCCACAACCAAATGAAGGACTCAAATACAAGGATCTAAAAGAACAGCAAATAAGGGTTTCCTATCTCTGACTGATGAGTATCATTGTATCTACTTTTGATGCACCAGTTTACATCACAAAGTTTCCACTCAACTGAGAATATCAGTAATTAGTGCCGGACTTAGGCATTGTGGCACAGGATACACTGTCCAAATCAGGTATGCTGTATACATGCATCAAGCAGTGTTGCGATGGTGCAAGACATGGACAGCAGAAGTCAGTGAGTGTAAAGAAAATTTCAACTTGGCCCAAGACATAGATGAGGATGAGACAGAGGAAGAACAGGAAGTTGATGATCTTATTAAGAAAATACTGAGATTAGAGCAAGGTGAGATGAGATGGCCACATGTGAGGCCCAATGATGACCATGAAGATGATGCTAATGATGATGAAGGTGGATATTTATGTGCTTGCAATGTTCAATTCCACTCTCCACCCAAAGGATTCAAAGCTGAGGTCTGTGTTTTTCTCTTGGTTTGTCATGAAGTTTACTCTTTCTTGATTCTCAAGCCCATCTATCTCCTCACTGGCATATCCAAAACTCCTCATTCTGTTGCAGTTCAAATAACTGGTGGTAAAAAAATGTGTTCCTGAATTATGTAGGGAGCTGACATTGCCTCCGACTTTGATAACACCAAATGGTGTGATGACTGCAACAGTGTGCTTATGTGGTTTATATGTGAATCTCAGCCATCACCATAGGAGGGACATTGTGCTGTGTTGATGGGAAATTTTTGGTTGATTTACTTCTCTAATGTGGAGTTATTGTGGAAGGAGAATACACTAGGTATCAATGTTTAGGACAGTATTCAAGGCCTTGAATGAGTGGATATCAGCAATGAGAATCTGGTCGCGGGGTGCTTAAGTTTTGGAACAAACTTGGAATTGCTGGAATTGAAGCATTTCATGTCACTGAGGGACTTATATAGAGGCCGAAAATTTTGCAGTTTTTTTAGGCCTATGATACTCACTGAGTGTGTTTTCTTCAGTCAGAGCATTCTATTAGTCTCTCATTAGTCTAGCATTCACAGGCTGGATATTCAATCATGTGATTTACTCTGCTCTCAATGAGAATCCCTCACTTTTGATTTTGTTTCTCATTAAAATGCTGCAGGGTTGAGTGATAAACACAATGAGCTTTTATGAGGCCTTACCACCATTTGGAATAAAACAATGGTGTCTGGTGACCTTGCTTTTGTTAGACGTCCTTACTGAGCAATGTTTACCTGGACTTGTGTTGTCAAACCAACCAAGTCATTACAGGAAAGGTACTACCGTGCATCATTTTCTCAATCCTTGAATTATGCATCCTTCATAAGGTTGAGGTTGAGGTTGAGATTGCAAGGGCAGGTGTTTTTTTTGGGTTTTAAGATCATAACGATGCCCATTTCAAGCTCAAGCTGGATGAGACTACAGCCACAATAGAGGATTATGTGGTGCTTCCTTTGAAATTCTGTAGCCTTACTGACCTGCCAGTGACCCAATCATATACAGCCTTGAAATTCTGTAGCCTTGCTCACCTGTGCCAGTTCATACAAGCTTTTGATTCAGAGTGGCAAATACAGAAAATTTGTGGGAAAGAATTGCCATTGTGGAAAATGACTTCAAATTGAAGACTTGTTTCTTATTTGTTTCCATCAGGATCTGTGTTCTAGATTGCAAATTTGTAGTTGCAATGTCTGTTGTGCAAGGACTTCTGTGAATGTTATTACTTGAGAACAAAAGAATTTAGGTTATTGAAGTGCAAAAATGTGATGGTCCATGGGCTGTCCAGAAAACCTCATTTGCTCTTCTACCATGTATTTTTTGGCTGAAATCCAGGTTCCAGTTTATTGATCCACACAAATCAGAATAATTAAGTTGTTTCTGTAGGACATCCACTTTGAAGTCATCTAATATAAAATTTGAGCTCCAGGCTGCTGTGCATTACAAGTGACAATCGACTTTTTTTTTTTTTTTCTATATGTTTTCATATGGTTTACAATAATTCATCATTATTTATGTCAATGTCAAATTTAATTTAAATTAATATACACTAGTGGGTGCCCGTGACCTTCAGCCATTGTGAAGTCCCCCGGTTTCTTTAAACTTGGTTCGCATTTTAGAAACTTTTAACTTTTTTATTTTTTTATTTTTATGTGTTTTCTATTTTTATTATTATTTTATGATCATCCAACCGGACGGACATTTCATCCATCCCCTTAATCGGGACGGACAGTAGCTAAAAGAAAAAAAGCTTCCCCAAAATTCGTCCCGTCATCAAGCCGGACGGACATTTCATCCATCCCCTTAATTGGGACGGACAGTAGCTAA
>Ga0116227_10007188_pt1 | contig 21922 bp, 19 predicted proteins | sample S1TSphgellanicum_FD_89693 | JGI IMG/M metagenome (GOLD analysis project Ga0116227, IMG submission 89693) | Host-associated microbial communities from peat moss isolated from Minnesota, USA - S1T2_Fb - Sphagnum magellanicum MG | ecosystem: Host-associated > Plants > Peat moss > Unclassified...
CTACTTATTTTTTCTTCCATGCACTAATTAACTATGTAGTACATAGCAAATTGGAATTAAAATTTGCATCACAAAAACCACCACATAATTTTAAATCCACCATTGAAATTAGGGTTCGATGAATCCATTAGATCTAGGATGTTTGAGTTTTCATGAGGTTCCGCTGTCACTCTCACACCTTACGCCTACCCTAATTTGTTAAATAAAAAAACTTCAACCCCTTCTAAACGCAAGTACCACATTGTTTCTGCTACCTTTTTGGTTTTTGTTGATGCATGTGAGAATTTAATCATGGCGAATGATCTCGCTATGCCCTGGAATCCTTCAGTTTCACTAGTAGAAAAGGAAGAGCTTGAAAAAGCACCGTTTGACATGAATGTTTCTCAACGATCGCGCGAAAAAGAACCGTCCAGAAGAGTGGTGCATTCTCGAGTCGATCGTTTGGCATGGGATCGTTGATTGTTTCCTAACCCACATGCCTTAGCAATTTATTTAGAATTTGTTCTTGCTTGTGGAGTCGCACCAGAAAGGTTTGAAGAGTGTCAATGTGAAGACGACAATGTTCGTTTTCATTAACGAACTTGGGTTCTCGGTGATGGCCATTATTGTTGGCTGCGAGGCCTAATCAACCCCCTTTCCATGGAGCATCGAGCCGAATACCTAGCTTGCACCATTCGTCGCATTTTGGAGTTTTTGCAATTGTGATCTATCCCCTTTAAGTTGTTACTAAGTTGTAATTCACCAAATGCCACTCAGGTGGAAATGTTAATACTTAAGTTTGATTTTGATTCTATTTAAGAGTCTGATAAAAATGAAGACTAAATAAAGATGTATTAGGACTGCATCTTAAAAATCTTTCAAGTACATCATTCGTGCCTGAAGATTATTCTACAGACTAACTTAATATTGTCATGGTGAAATTTTATTGTTGATTATGGGCTTGTATTCCCAATATATCAATACATCACATCTAATTCTACATCCCCTTTCCCTTCTCTACAACATAAAAGAATAATGCACTTAAATTTTTTTATTAGGTCTTAAAATTAACTAAACCTTGCATCAATTTAAATAAAAGAGTCTTCTAAGCTGAAATATCCAAAGGCTAATTCAACATTTAATAATTATTACTTGGAGGTTTATCAGGATTCAAATCATTAATACTAAGGAAAACTATGAAATTAAAGCTTAACAATTTGTGGTATTATAATCCATGATTCACACCTACGTACTTGACCAAATATCAATTTGATTATCAAGACAATTATTTGATAAGTTTCCCTTATGCATAACAAGTGGTTATTACTATATAAAAAAAAACTAATTAAATTGATAATTGAGATTATTATTTTGGTTTTAAAATTGAGGTCTATATTTTTGAAAAAAATTTGATATTGATTTAATTATGTGGTCCCAAAAAATTCTTTTAAGAAAAAACCTACCTATCCTAGTGGTTATTAAAAAACAACAAAACTTTGTACCTTGACCGTTACAACACATGTTTCTCAAATAAATAATTCAATTTGAGGTTTCCATTTCAACAAATGCTATATTCTCAAACATTCCATCATATTTTTAATTTTCATTTCTGATTTATTTTTGTTAAAAATTTCAAAAATTTCTGAAATAACATAATTATAGTCAAATTGGCCGAAGTAGTATCATAATTGGCCAACACTAGTCTCAACCAATATTGTCTAGTTCTTGCTTTTCAAAAGAACATTTGATTTTGGTTCCAAAGTTTTTCTTTTGTGGAAAGAACAACCCCACATTCTGGTTCAAGGAATTCTTTTTGATTGGATAAAATCTCTTGTTAGAGTCTAGATCAGATTCTTCACATTTCAAGACACCCAGTTTTTGAATCTTTAGAAAAAAAAATCCTTTAGACAAGTGCACTTCCAAACCAGATCCAATTTGACCTATCTATGCGTAGTTGAAAACTGAGTTTTTTCTAATTACTAGCACTGTACAATGAATTAAAAGTGATCACCTATATCAACCAGATTCCTAAACCCAAAAAATAAAATAAAATTGCACACTTGAGACATGTTCCAAACATAATAATTACATTCCTAATGCCATCCCCCCCATCCACCCTGAAATTTATTATTCAAAAAAATATGTGCTTGAAATTTTTTCACAAAATTACAACATGTCTAACCACAGTCGGAAAAAATAGAACATAAACATTTGCAACATTAAAAATACATTTCTTAGAGAATGAAGAATTGGAACTTGTATAAAACAAGTTTTGGTACCAGTTCTGGTTTTGGGTCGAACTCCAGCTGGAGGCTGCTTCTTGGTTTCAGTTTTGAGGCTGGATCTGATTCTGGTTCCAATTATTTTTCCTTCAAAATTTAGAATTGCTAGCCCAAGTGCCTAATAATCAGCCTAAGAACCAGAACCAGTCAAAAAGTAAAAACCGGACAACATAAGTATCAAGCAATGATGGGCAGGTCTCAGTTTTTGGAAGCTAAAACTGATGGGTAAGGGTAGGTATATGTGTATCCTTGATAGATGGTTTTCAAAATCACGGAACCAGTTTGACTGGAGGTTCTAAACAACTCACAGAACTGGTTTTGACCCTTAACTGGGGTTCTTAAAACAATCAAAGAACTGGGTCAAAAAACTTACCCTAAACTGCCCATTCTTTGCTGACTCTGAGTTCATGACAACTGCCAATTTCAAAAATGTTTTCCAAAACATGGAACGAAGCAGACTCTGTAGTTTTGATTATAAAAATTGTAAAGACCGGTGAACCAGACGGTGTGGTTCTGAGATTCTGAAATTTGTCATAAAATCAGGACTTGAGGTTTTTTATTTCTAAAATTAAAAAGACCTAGAATCGAAGGTTCTTATTTCTTATCAAAATCAAAGAGCAGCCCAATACTGGTCTCAAGTGTCAACCTTTGTAACTTGGTGATTAAAACCTGGTTGGTTAGGCACCCTTTTTTGAGTTTTGTGTGAATATTAGTGGTGCATGTCTAGGAGTTTTAAGTGGAAGAGGAGATATGAGAAAGTAATGTATTTTGGGTCACTGTTTTACTTTGTGGCAAAATTTGCCAGTTGGTGAATGTTTTGAAAATTTTCAAACCCTAAACCCTAAAAACATGAAAGATTTAGTGTCATTTGGGTTTTCTAATTGCCAATTTTTTTTATTTTTTATTTTGGAGATTTACTAGATTCTACATAAGGTTCTCACCAGCGTTTTTTTTAAGAGCGAAATTACCCCACTTGGCAACCAAAAAAATTGCAGTTCTTTTAGGAAAATATGTTCCAAAGTCACCATATTTTGAGGAAAACAAACTGAAATCACCATATTTAGACAACAACTTCCAGCATGTTGCCAACACAAACTGTCAAATCCTAAATTTTTCTAATGTCCTCTCTAACTTGGAGCCAAATTTGGCTAAGTCTTCTTGTCAATGACGGCCAAATAACATGCCTCACAAAGTTGAATTAAAAAACCCCAACTTGTGGTAAGTAGCCAACAATATAGAAGGATGCTTAAATGCTTATTTTGGCCAACTTTGGTTAAATCTTATTGTGGATGATTACCGCCGCAGCTACATCAGAAAATTGGGGGGAGAAAAAACACGTATCTGGATTCTGGGTCTTTCCACAGTTTGGGAACAAGCATAGAAGTGATGCAGTCAATAATGCTTTGATTGTGTGAGAGTACTATGATCGTTTTCTGTACAGCGATTTTGTAAGTGTGCTGAAATAAAGTTCAGAATCAATATGTGTATCAAATCAGAATATCAGAATTAATACATGTGATCTGATAACTTTCTAGCAAAGAATGTATTTCTAGTACCATCAAACCTGAAGATCAAAAGCAATACAAAGAGTATAAGATACCGTAGTTCTGGAGAGCCAGTCGGACAGACAACTGAGAAACTTTGCTTGGCATCAGGTAGAAAGAAAAGAGAAAAACCAGAAATTGATGAAGATAAAGCCAATATAATAATATGTTTCAGTAGACTAACAACACCAGCAAAATATGAGAAGGCATGAGAAGACACTATGACAGGTTTCAGTAAGTTAGACATGAGAAGGTAGCAAGACAGGGTACAGCAGTACCCAAGAATGGTGAACCCAGAGTTCAGGGAGTAGGGGTGTCCAAAATGAGAGGCTCTTGACAGAGTAAAGCAGTCATATGTTGGCGGCTCCACTTTTGGGGCAATCAGTGTTGGTTTTAATGTGAATGGACTATGGAGAAAGGAGCTTGAAAAGTGAATCACTCACCCAAAAAAAAAGAATTGATTACATTTTGAAATAGGCCCTAAAAGAACCTGTTACCTGGTGCCACCAGTCTGTAAATCCCAGATTAGTAAATCGATTACTTGTAGGGTAAAGCCCCGGGGTGGGGGGGGGGGCTTTACAGGAATAAGGGCCCTATGAGGTGGAGCTGACTGTGGGCCCAATTATCATAAAGCTTGCCTCAAGGCCCCTGGGGTAAAAATTACACTTTTTAGTAAACAATCCCCATGATACCCAATGGGTACTCACAGGATACTTTCAGGGTATCCTGGGAAAAAAACAACAGCAATCTTTACAAAAACATAATACCCACAGAGGTGACCAATTATGTTTTTGTAAAGCTCACTGGCTCTTTATGACAAGTAAGGTGCTCTTCTACTACCTGAAGAGCACCTTACTTGTCATAAAGATCTTCAGGAACAAAAGATAGTAGAACCGTGAAATAACCAGAGTTAGTTTTTAGGTTTCTCAATAGGCCCTAGAAGAACCTCTTAATTACCACCTACCAGATTGGCGGGGGAGCCCATTTGGAACAGGCCCTTCCATAGTATTTTTTTGATGCCACTCTAATTTGCTTTGATTTCATTTCACACATTTCACCTTACTTGTTCTTTGAATTTTGATCCGCTGTTTATAAGGGCAAAACAGCTCCATTGTTGGTCGTCGCACCCCAGTTATTACCCATTAACCGCTACTATAAACGGTTCTACTATCTTTTGTTCCTTTGGTTCGACTAGTCACCACACCCATCACAGCCCTTCACGTCCACGCTCCGGTGGCGTTTTCTCACCATTTGTAGCACAACGGTTTCTGTCTGTGAATTCGAAACTCTAGTTTTCAAATTCTTTGCTCGCACTCCTTCCATATCACTAGTAGGCTGGTCATATTTTTGTGTGTGTGTGATGAGCTTGCTTATGTTTGAGTTTAGAGATTGGACTGAGTTGGACTTTTGTAGCTTACTTTACAGTAGTCTGCTTGAGACTTGAACTTGGTCAGTACTCATCGACGACGCCATCAGATCATTGCAGTGCTGGATCACTACTTTGTTCGTCGGTAACACAACTTTTGAGACCTGATAAGAAGGAACGCTTTTGGTTTCCTGAGCTCTCCATGTGTTCTGGAGCATTTGTAACAGCTTTTGGAAGTTGCATGTTGACTTAGGTCGTAGAGTCGCCAGCTGAATCGCAATTTGGCTTCAGGAGTACTGCAGTTTTCCTGCGATCTCACATTTTGTGTATTGTGTGCGTACTGCAGCTCCTTATTTAGCTGAGGACGCAAGAAATCCAGGATCCGAACACTACCCAATCCCGCCTAGGAAAGGTATACTTTGTGGATTTGCCCATCTAATTGGCTTCGAGCGCTATTGTTTATAAAATCTTTTTGTTTATATACTTGCAGAATCACTTATGTCGTCGACAAGCCCGATGTCCTTATGAGTCCTAACACTCTGTCTTTGTGTGCAGGTTCGCAAAGGCAATCGGCAATCTATGGCTGCAACAGATCGTGCGACAAGCTCAGGCTCAGCTTGTAAGGGAACAAATGGCGTCGACCAGGAGCAGGCAAGCCTATTCTGCTCCTCCGCCCCTGGAACTTTCAACGACATCAGTGTCTTTCAAGAAGACGAGGATGGAAGTAGTAGCCGTGCAGATGTTCCCTGGGGACACAAACTGCAGGACACACTCCGAGTCGTCTTCAGCCATGAACAATCTGATGGGCTTCTATCGATCGGAAAATTTGCACTGAATCAACTGCAATGCATACGGTCGAAGTCGCACGATCGACTACAACAGCAGGATGCTTTTGCCGATTCTCACGAACCTGGGCAGCTTGAGTGTACAAAGTCCTCTGCGGGTAGATCAGATCTGATGCAGTTCATTGAGGAATCCCCCGAAGTAGCTGAAACGACTGTTGCCAACTCTGCGCGGGAGTTAGAAGAAACTACTAATTACAAACTAGGAGCTCCTGACAAGAGTATGAGAGCTGAGCTGCTGCCGAGGGTTTCGAGATCCAGTGCAAGACCTTCTGGTACGGGAGTGTCTCCAAGCCCAAGCCAAGTGTGCCCTTTCCTGCCTGATGTGGAGACAACCATAGAACCGACCTCATGCGCAGGCGCATCTCCAGCTTCGGCTGCGAGCAACAACCCTCTTACTACGCTAGCCTGCGGTCTGCTCCCGACTCGTCTAAGAAGATCAAAGAATCGGCGGGAGGTCAAGGCTGGCGACGGGAAGTTACAGGAAGTTCTCACGCAAGTGAGCAGCAAAGCAAATCCTTTGAGAATTCTTCGTAAGCTATTGCGGCCAGCTTGTGCTGCAGGTTCCTCGAATTCAACAGTAGCTCCTAAGATGATGGCAACTGAGAATGCCAGAAAAAACATTATCGAATTATTTCCCCTAAAATCTCAGCATCAAGACGAGGTATGGAGCACCAGGCCTACCCAATTGGGCAGATGGGAATGAAATTTATATATATATGTGTGTGTGTGTGTGTGTGTGACGATTTCAGTTTTTTTTTAAACTTTCATATTTTCTTATCGCCAAATCTTGCTAAATCATCTTATGGATGATCGCCGCTTCGGCTACATCACAAAGTTGGAAAAAAAAAGCCCTGGCTCAAACAGTGTTGATCTCTTCTCAAGCTTTTGAAGGAGCTCACTATTATTCCGGGAAGGCTGCTGGAAAAGCCTAATGATTCCGTAACCTTGTTTGATATATTTTGCAGCATTTTCCAAATAGGGAAAGCTGCGCAACTCCAAGCATCAAGCTGCTGGCACGGAACTGGCCATATCGAAATGCAGGAGGAGATGCTGACGGCTCAGATCCGGTGCTGCTAAAGCCTAGACTACTACAGCCACAAAGTCCTTCTGGAATGCTAGAGAAGGATAAAGAGAATCACTCAGAAAGGACGTGCCGCGACGGGCAGTGGATAAAGACCGATTCCGAATGTCCGTTTTCCCGTCTTTCCCTCTATTTCCTGTGCATGCTTTTGTGAAAAAAAATTCCTTTATGAAAATTTCGATTTCCATGTGCCGAGGGCATTGTTTCAATTTCGAAGATTTTGGTTCTTTATTCCAGGTTCTTGCTAATTTCCATATCTTGCTTTCAACTTCATTATCAGTCAGTGATTTCGTTTTCCACAAATTTTGTGGTTTTTTCAACAAAACAAATGGGAAAATTTTGGAAAACTGTGTTTTAGAATTGATTTGACTAATTTTGGAAAAGTTTGCCAAAATTTCAAAATTGCTAAACAAAAACCCCTAATTGCTATGCCGGAAGGTGATCACCAAAAGAAAAAATCTAATTTGGATTGGTGCTATTGTTTGCTTGCGCAGATCTAGTCCTCGAGATGCGATATGCAATGTAATTGCTGATCTTCAGAATTTTCACAGGTGTGGCCTCAAGTGCTTTGTTTATTTTACTCATTTAGCGCATGCAAAGTCTATCTAAAATCTCTCTGCCCAGCTGTTGAGCTCTCTTCCAGACATGCTTAGCAGAGAATGCCAACATCTGTATATCATGGATTAATATGATTTTCTTGCAATGCAATCATTATGAATCAATCTTTTTGAGTTCGTGCAGACCATTGAAATATCAATTTATTGTTGCTTTTCAATTCATACACCTACCAACCCCACTAATGAGCAAATGAATGTGGGAGGTGGAGTGGGTTTCTATTTTGTTTCTTTTGAACATTAGTAAAAAACTTCTGTAAACCTGAGGTGCAGTTGTCTGCTGTGCATGAACATGAAGCTGTATCTTTCTGTTATTTTTCTGGAAAAATTACAAGAATGGTATGCAGACAGGGCATACAGATTGAATCAACAAGGGCAAAAAGTACTTGATGTCCTTTGACTTGATTAGATTCGCCAGTCATGACCAAGGATTGTAAGAATTGCGGTCCTTAAAATCAGGGCTTAATGTTGTGGGACTTCAATTGGGTCTGCATCTGCAATAACCTTTTGGTTCCATTGTGCTATACTTGCATTCACTTGTGACCCCTATCTCCCTTTTGAAGCTGGTTCTGCATATCTAATTCATGAGAAACTTCTATCTTGAATAGGAAAATAGGGAATGACATTTTTCTGAATCTGATGATGAGTGAAACAAACTATCATAAAACAATGAATGTGTACTTATGCAACACTTTTGAAAAGGTCAAAGCTGATGGTAGTGAAATATATAATGAATACAATTTATGATGAACCCCTAATAATTCTACTTTCTAAACCCTAAACCCTTTCAGCTGAGAGAAAATGCTGCATGAAACAAGAAAAAAAAGGTAAAAGAAAAGAGGAAAAAGAAAAATTGTATGTTGATTGAATGAACAAGGGCAACAAGTTGATTAGATTTCATTAATTTCACAAAATCAATTGATTAATTGTAACAATTTGGGCAAAATCAAGAGTATACTTGCTGCTATTGTCTGAAAAAAACATTCACATCAACAATTCCAATTATTAAGATTCAGTATTGTGCATATGCTTGTATAGGAGGCCTTGTAGTGTTCCAACATATACTTGTTGGCAGAATTATTCAAGTGTTTTTGCTTATCCATTTTATTATGCTATTAATTCATGGAATCCCTCACATTGTTAATGGTCAAAATGATCATTTTGAAAAGGTTAGTGTTTTACAGTCAACTAATGAATTAAAAATGGAGTAGTACAAATCCACACCACCGGTTTGAACTTGACAAGGGTGGAACCCAATGCTATCACAAAAGATGGTGTACCTAAAAGCTTTCCATGTCTTATAATGTAAAATTCACATTATTTCACTTTGCATAAAGTTCAGCTTCCCTTAACTCAGTTTTTATAAAAAATCAAGCGTTATATTTATATTCATCCTTTTTCTTCCAAAATTGAAGCTGGCATGAAACGCACAAATGGTGCATGTGTAAGGTGAAAGCATCACAACATGCTAGAAGGAACATTGTCTTCATTTCATCACTCTTCTCCATATTTATGTTGGAAATATCATGATGATCGATTTTGCCTTCATGCACCCAATTGATAGAGAAAATCTTAGCAAACAACAATAAATGGGATTAATTTATGGTGAATTTTTCCGCTTCAGTAAAGAAATCCGTAAATTCACCGGGAGTTTCACAGGGTGTCTCACACCCTATTAAAATTTTCGCCCTGAGTTCCTGTGGTCCGTAAATTCACCCTGACTGTGGGCGATTTGGGAAAAAGACAGGGTGAGAAAGGGTTGACCACGTGGGTGCCCCTTTCACTGGATTAAATTAGGTGGACAGTCCAAAAAGTTGACAATTTCAACTTTTGGATTGGGGAGAGGGGAGGGGAGGGTGTTGGGGGAGGCTTTTTTGAGGTTTTGAGGGTGGGCGAGGGGATTTGGAAGGAAAATACAGGTTCCGGGGGGGTAGAGACTCTATTTTTATTTTTTCTTTGAGGTGGGGAAAGGAGGGTTTGTTTTTCTTCCAGAGTGGGTGGGTTAGCACCTTTAAATATTTAATTTTAGTTGTTGGAGCTGTAGGGGATATTTGGAATTATCCCAAATTTTGTATATTGGGTCTAGGTTTTAGGGTTTAAAGTTTAAGGTTTATGGGGTTGCAGAGCTTTTCATTTAATGCCATTGATGTTATATAAGTGGGAGGGATCCCATTTTTCTCTTCTCACTCAACCACATGTGTCGAAAAAAACCCAGGGCGAAACTCAGAAATGCACCGATTTTGGTGCATTTCTGAGTTTCACCCTGTGTTTCTAACTGCGCCCTGTGTTTTCGACGAACATAGGGTACTCACCCTTTTTGGGATTTTACCGATAACTTTAATAATCAGTGAAATATTGACAATATTTATCTTTCATTTGGTGAAATCTGGAATGTGTCCTTTCATCAATTTTTGTTGATCTGTTTAAAGTTCATTTTGCAAGAAGTTGTAACTGAGTCTAAATGGAAGAGATGCATTTTTTTTGAGACTTTAGGTTTCCCAATATTGTACCACTCATGAATGGTTGAACGCTTTTGTGAACCAAAAATAACATGTTTCAATTATTTTTGTAATGTCAATAATAGAAGAGTTCATTGCACATGGTTGAAAATAGCCCATTTTTTTTCCAATTGGAAATTTCATTCACAATCTTGACCTTGGATTTCCAAACTAAATTGCAAATCTTGTGTATCAGATTTTATTTAAGGATTGTTAGTAAAAAAACCAAACAAATCAAAGATGATCAGGCTTCTTTTGGATGAATGACAATGAAAATAACATTGTTACAATGACCTTTATTATTTTGATTCTTTTCTCAAAAGTTTTGAAAAGAGTTACCAACCACCAATGATATTATGCAAATGCAAAGTTTAAACATTGTCTTTCTTATACACCAAATTGTATTGGTGCACCAAATCCATAGAATATCAAAATCTAGCATATCAATGAATTGAAATCAAAATTATGTTTAAGCTTCCATAGTTGTGACAATCATTTATCATTGTTATGTATGACAAAATTTAATGTCCATGGCAATCAAACAATATATGGAATTGTTCTCAATATACAAGTATAGTAATCTCATGGGCAAGTGCAAGTTGAAGTGATTAAAAAAGTGATAGTTGAATACATCCCCCAAAGTTCATTTCTTTTGTATTTTTTTAAAACTTTGGGAGTATTAAATAAATAATCAACTTGACTATTCAATTCCAAACTTTATTTATTTATTTATGTTTAAGCCCAACTAGACATAATTGTTTTATACATGTGTGCACAAACAAAAAATAAAATAAATATTTGTTCAAAATGCTATGGACACAAAAAAATATTCATGTTATGAAAATGACTTTTTAAAAAAAATCATTAACAATAACTTTCAATTGATATGTTGCAAATTCCTTAAAACTTGATTTTGTTGATGTATTTTATAATTAAAATGGAATCTTTAAGAATCATAATATCAACTACTACTAGGCCATATATATATATATATGAAATTTGTTGTCAAGTGTAACAATTTATGACTTGAAATTCATAAGTTCATAGATATTTTAATTTTGTAAATTATCCATAGCAAATACTTACATCACAAGTTAATAATTTCAGATTAATAAGTTTCTAGCTAAAGATTTTGATATAGTAGAAACCAAATTTGAAGGTAGTTGAATTCAAATCCTCACCTAGTCCAATCAAATGTAGTAATTGTGAATGTTAGTGATATAATTTTGCAGGTGTTAATTCTAGATTTCCATGAATACATTAACTACCTTTATATCATTATTGGGTCTTTGTCTTATTCCATTAGAATGAATATCATGTAAACATACTAACTAGGACAACACTCAATCCTTTTTAAGTCTAAAGATTCATTCAATTAAATCCACATACAATACTAAAACACAAAGAATGAAAGAAAAAACATATTTAAATATTTCCATAAACCATGAAGCTCTACAATGTTTTTTTCCCTTCCTCTCATAACTCCTCTACTTAATTCCTTTCCTAAAAGATCAACATAAACATACAAACAATCAACATTCAAACCCCTTGTAAGTTAGTTGAAATGTATTTTATACTTCTCACAAAACGGTTATAACTGCCTAACTATCTGGCAAATCAACTTGCCACGATTCGATTACATTGTGTTGTCATAATGATATGTTGGCATACCAATTTGCTTATACTATCATATTGATTTGCCTACTTTGTCACATTGTTTTGCCTATTTTGTCTTTTCGAATTGTTTATGTTTATCAACTTACCTATATGTTTATTACTCTATCTCCTTTTCCTAACATTATTCCCTTCTTAATTGCTATAATGTCCCCACATAATAACTAAGCTTCTTAGGTCTGGTTAGGATGTCCACTACTTTTAGCAAAGGGCACCATTTGAACAAGAGTAAAATAGTTGTTTATCTTGGTGTTAAAAGACTCAGTTCCATCCTTGATTATTGTAATTCATTCACCCCTCATGTATTGGTTGATTCGATTAGGCTTCACTGAATGAGGAAGACATTGTTAGTAGTGCGTAATTTTGCCAATGCGTGGTCATTTTGTCAACTTATCCACCAAGTGTTGAATGCCATTTGTAGGTACAATGCATCTTAGTCAAGATGTGCATTTGTTGCCTAAAACTTTGTAAACTCACAACTTACCTTCAACATGATTGCTTTGCACAATTTCCCAAGTCGGTGAGGCAAGCAAAATCCTATTAGTAATCCATTTGACTCGACATGAGCTCAACTTACCACACAATTTGGAATAGTTTCCATTAATGTCATAGTAAAAGTTGGTTTGCTGGAGACATCAATATGGTGTTAGTGGTAATATTCCCAATACGCATACTTTAACCTACAATAATACTTCAAGGCATAGAACCCCAAGTAGCCCATCATGAACTCTAACACTCCATTTCTTGGTTGATGGTATTGAATATAACAACATGTTATGCTGTAAACTAGGAATTCTCTCCACTCCAAATCCTTTATAACCCACATTGCTAAGAACTGCTTTTTAGTGATGTGACCTTTTAATATTGGCAGTGCTACCCCTACCTTTAAACAAATTTGAAAACGATGTAATAGGTAGTATGTTTCTAAGTTTGGCAACAATGGCAAAACATACTCTAACTCTAACATCATATGCACCATATCATTCTTAAAATATGACCTGACATTTTTTTTTTCCGCTAAAGTTGGATGTTCAACCCTAGGAGCAATAGCTCCATAAATCATCTTCTTCATTTTGGTCTTTACCCACTTTCCATCCATGTTGGTAGCTTGATCTTTGTTTCCCACCTTCTACTCTTGTTTTGCCTTTGTTTGTAAGATCTATTACTACTTCCTACTCCTTATTAACTTCCCAATCGGTTCTATTTCATCTTCATCCTCCTTTGATAAAGAGACTTGCTTTGCTTCTTCTTGAGTTGCTTCTTCACTAGCACCCTTCTTTGTATCTTTTTCCTCGTTGTTTTTCTCTTCCAACTGCCAAATACGCTTGTATGCAACATCGAGGGCATTGGTGTACTTCCCTATTTGCTTGAAATGCCATCTCCTACACTTTGCTCTAGCCTCTTCTAGTAGCTCACCCATTTCCATTGGAAGTTACTCTATGAGTTCATCATACAACGTTGCTTTGGTTTTGTTTTTAGTGGCCACAATTTCCTAATTGGTTTGCAAAGTAAGTAATTCTACCTTGCCTTGTGCCACCTACAACTCCTTCCTTAACTTCTTCTCTTTTGCCACCAGATGCTTCCGATCCTTATGATGATTTTCACGAGCATTCTCCACAATTGCCCATTGAATATTCAATTCCTTTTCTTGCTAGTGTAAAAGCTCCTCCATTCCTTTCAATGTTTCATATAGGTTCAACTGCTCATTTCTAAATACTTTGATCTCCATGTTTTTAAAGTCAATTTTTGCATCAACCTTCATGATGATCTCTTGACAATGTTTCAATCCTTTTTTTTTTTTTGTCTTTGCAACTTCTTTCACCATCTTTAGTTCCTTTAGAACTAGTTCCTCTTGAGTCTATGATTTCAACAACCTCTCATGGTTTGACTTGTCTTGTGTTAGCTGAACCTCAAGATGGAGGTTTCTCTTTTGTACTTTTGCTAAAACTTCACTTGTCTCCTTCTTTTCATTTTCTAGAATAGTAACTTTTGTCTTCAATTGACACATTTCTTCTCTTGAAATCCTCTGGCTTTTTTCATAAAGTGTTTTCTCCACTTGGTTTGCCAATTGCTTCTATGTTTCCTCCAATTGCTTTGCCATCCTCTCATTTTCTTTCTACAACTTTTGAACTTCCCCATTCTTCTTCCTAATCCTTTGTGCCAACATCTCCAACTGTTCAACCACTGCATCCAAGTCCCCATTGGTGGATGCACCACTTTCCATAACTACTAATTGTTTTGCCATATCATTAATAACTTCTTGCCATTGCCGGTCCATCACTACTAATGCTCCTTCATGCAAATTTTCCTCCATTAGTTGCGCTTCTCCTTCCTATTAACTTTTTTTGTTTGTTCATATTTTTCAAGCTACATTAACAACTCCCTTTCCAACTACTGATGAAATGACTCTTTTACTATAGTGATATTTACATCTTCATCTTCTAAATATTGAGATATGTGATCCTCGCCTCTAATGATCACCTCCTCACTAACTACCTCTTGCACTCTCACTTACTTCTCCATATCCACATTTGTTGGAGCATTTTGCATTCCTTTTTATAAAAAAATTGAGTCTCTACTTCTTCCACAATGGTTATTAAGGGTTTTGCCATTACCTCATTAGGCATTTTAACATTCTTCCTTCCAATCTCACTAAAAATGCTTGAAGCTTTAACAACCTCACCAAAATTCCCTTCTTGGGTTGGAGATTCCTTTGTGATCTCCTTGCTTGTGGTTACAACTCTTTTTTTTTTTCTTCTCTACTAGTAGGATTGCATTAACATCAACAATCATCTTCTCCTCCTTGTTTTGGTTTTTCTTCTTGGTCCCAATAGACTCTTCTTTCTCTAGCTCCCATTACTTCAAGAAGCGATGACCAATGATAATCAAAGCTGGTTTGGCTAATGTATTCCCAATTTTTCTTGCCTTGCACTAAATTGCAATAATTTCATTTTGCAACTTTTGGGAAAATCAAGTAGCCCAATTCACTTTCTCCTTCTCTATTGCCAATGTTGTTGAAATCAAAGCACCTGGAGCAAACTTGTTTCCTTGTTTGAAAGACATGATTTCCATTAATGCTTCCAATCTAGCTACCTTTTGCCTGCCATCTGTTTTGGCAATCAAGTATCTTGAGCATGGTATGTAATGCTCATGTTCATTTCCAATGAAATAAATTGCAACGATAAGGTTGTAACTTTTTCTTCCAATTGGTACAATCCCTTCACGAGATAGACCAATAATCCTTGCCATTCCTTCTCCTATGTCGATTTGTCTTCTTTTCAATTTCACATACTAATTGGCATGGTGGTAATTGATGATCATTTCCTTCACTACTAATTCATCAACTAGAGTCCAATCTAACTTTTTGATTTTGGCAAACCCTACTTTCTTTGCCTAGTCTACTTCTTCCTTCATCAAGGTCCACATGCTACCATGTGTACAACCTAGGAAATTAATTTTTCCTAACTCTTCTAAAGTTGGCAACTTTTCCAACTCTTTGATTTTGCATCGCTTTGAAGCAACCCCCCATTACTCTTTTCCATTTCATGCTTCATTTTACCCACTGCCAACTTCTATTCTTTATACAAGTTAAACTCTTGATTCCAAAAGATTACAATGTAGGTTTTGTAAGGTAGTTCTTAAGGTTCTTTATATATCCCGACAAAAAATAGTCAAGCCTTTGAAGAATCACCTCCTTTTCTAGTTGCTCTTGCTTTTGGGAATTGTAAAGAACAAACCTTTTTTTTCACTTTGCCTTTGTGTACTCTTAAACTTCTAATAGACTTGATTCAAGAACAAGTTGTAATCGTTGTATTCCTCTTCTTAAAAAGCTTGAAGTGTTCCTTTCTTGACAGGCACCTCCATTCAATGTAATTTCTCTTGACATTCCTTCACACTCAGATGTGGGTGGTTAAAACTCCACATGTCCTCAAAATTAGAATTCTCAATCATTGTTATTCTAAAACTACTATCTTCATCACTTCCTATTTATTCTTCCTTAGTCTTTTTCATTCTTTGGTCTAGTGGTTGATAAGAAGTTCTTTGCTTATCTAGGGTTGTAGACCAATAAGCATGTTGTTTCCGCGCATATTCTTCTGCAAATTTCTTTCCACTAAATTTTCCAGTGTATGGCTTAAACCAAAAATCTTTTAGCACTCCTTGCTTTGCAGCTATTGTTCTACTATGGATTTCTCTCTCATACACTTCTTTTGTTCTTGCATTCCACTTGGCAATTCGCTCATTATCTCTCTTTGAATAGTCTTTCCACACATGGTATCTGTGTTTGATTGCTTTCAATTTTGCAAACTCTTGAGGACATAGTAGCTGTTCTAGAAGCCATACATGACGTAACTCATTCATGGGCATGTTGAGCATATCATGCATCGTTTCCTTCACATGAACTAATCTAAGCTTAAGACCAACTTTTCTATTTTTATGGCCCCTTTCTTCATTCACATAATTTCTTAAACATAATAATATTATTCCCTTTCTCCCTCCTTTATAATTGAATTTTCTTGATCTTTCATTTTTAAACATTCTTGTTATGCCCCTTCTTGAATCTTCTTCTTCAATCCACTCAATATCATCCTCATTAAAAAAATTTCTAGGTTTTGGGTTAGTCTAGGGTAGATTCTTTGGTTTGGTATGCAAGTTAGGTGGAAAATTAAGTTTTATTTTCTTTTTATGCCTATTTCTAAATTTTCCACTAGGTCTTGTATCAATTGTAACAACTGCAATTGGTTGGTGGATTGTTATGATGGTAAGCTCTTAGTTTGTTAATATTTACTCTTTCTGCCCCCTCATCACTTATGGTTGATAACTCCATAGTGTTAATATCAAACACTTTTTGTATTTTAAATGGACCCTTCGAAGGTAATGTAAATTTACCTTCCTTTATTTTTGTGGCTTTAGGCATCCATAGTACTAACTTTCCTTTTTTTTAAATTTTCATCTTCCCTTTTTCATCCCTCTATTCTTTGCACAACAATTGAATATGGGGTGCAAATTCATTAAAATGTACCAAAATCTTGTCACAATGTCACCCTTTTCAGTCTTTTTTACCTAGTCATTTTTTACCATGCAAAGACACATTTATGGATGATTATGATGGAATCTAGAATTATAATAATCTAAAATATAGTCCTTTAAAAATTTTTGACAATTTTTGATTCATTATTTTTTATGGGGATCAAAATATAGGGTAAAAAAGGATTGTAGTAAGGACTAGGCCCTTTTTGTCTTGTGTGGTACATCTTAAAGGATTTTCACCCTATGGGTAATATTTTTTCCGGCTTACTAACAAATTTCATCCAACCTAATTAAATCCTCCATTCTTACCCTGATAGTTTTGTCTCTAGATCTTCCTATGGTAAGTTGCGAACTCTTTTAATTAGTATCACAAATTCTACCAACATAATTAGTTGAGTGCCATAAACCAATTCGAAAGGTGTATATTGAATTGTCACTTTATAAGCCATTCGATATGCCCATAAAACATTGACTAACATTACATCCCAATTCGTTCAATTTGCATTTACCAGTTCGGTTAATATTTTACCCAAAGTTTGTTTAGTCAACTTGGCTTGCCTGTTCCTTTGTAGATAATAAATAGTTGATTTATGATGTGAAATCATAAATTCTTCAACAACTATCTCAATAATTTTATTAATGAAATTACCCTAGTCACTTATGAGATGGGTTGAGTAGCTAAAGTGAGTAATAGTTTGTTCATAAATAAATTTAGTGGTGCTTTTAGTTGCATTGTCACGGAGTGCTTTTGCTTCTACCCATTTAATAATATATTCATTTGCTACTATGGTATATTGATTTCTAGTATATCTTGCTACTAGTTTGATTGGTCCCATAAAATCAAGACCCCATTTCATGAAGGGTTCAAATGCCATAACCGATTTGAATGGCCTTTTAACACTTTGCCATATAAGTTATAAACGTTGGCAAATGTCACAATTTTGACATAATTCAACAACATATTTATGCATAGTGGGCCACCACTAGTTTGAAGATAATACTTTTCTAACAGTAGTATTCATGCCAAAATGCCCACTAGTCAACCCTTCATGGAATTCTTCTAATATTTTAGAGGCCTCTTCTGGAAATAAACATTATCGTAAGACCCCATCCCATTCTAACTTATATAGTTGTCCATCATATAATGTGTAGGGCCTAGCCTTAATGACTATTTGACTTCTTTCCTCTTTAGGCACATTGTTGTCAAAATATCCTTTCTTTAAATATTCAATGATTGGACCTACCAATCAACTACCACATTAAATAAATGAGTGTCAGGTAACTAATCATCTACCCCTTTGGCTAGTTCCCATGATAGATCTAGTCAGGTGATTTGGTAAGAAATGAACTTGACTCGGTTTGTAGATAACTTTAAAATCAAACTTTAGTAACAATAAAAGCCATCTAGCAATTCAACCTATTATTGTCAATTTGTTCACTAGATATAATAATGCTTGATGATCTACAAAAAAAATTAAATCATTTTCTAGCAAATAATGTCTGAATTTCTTCACAACATATATCATTGCTAAAGCTTCCTTTTCAGTTGTTGTATATATTTTTGCATCATTCATAAGTCTATTTGCATTGTATATTGGTTTATCAATGGTATTGTCTAGGTTTTGACCTAACATAACTCCTAGAGCAAAGTTTGATGCATCAATATGCACATGAAATTCAATTTTCTAGTTTAGTAACATTGGCAAACATGTCATAGATGCTTTCATCCATTCCCAAGATTTATTATAAGCTTCAGTCCATTTGAATTCTTCATCTTTCTTTAACAGTTTGCACTTGGGTGCCACTTTGTTAACAAAGTCTAAAAAATAACGTTGCTAAAAACCAGATGTTCCTAAAAATATCTTTATATTTTTATCACATTAATTGGTACTGGCATTGTAGTGATTGTAGTAATTTTTTTGGGATCTATTAATAACCCATCATTACAAACAATGTGTCCAAGTAAAACACTCAAATTAACACAAAATGCACATTTTTCTAGGTTAAGATTTGTGCCATTTTGTCTATATTCTTCCAAGCATTTTTGTAATTGATCTATGTGGTCCATTTTACTTCCATATACACTAAAATCATCCAAGAATACTTGCGTAAACTTATTCAAATGTTCCTTAAAGGTTCTGGTCACCACTTTTTGAAATGTGGCAAGAGCATTACATAGTCCAAATGGCATAACATTATATGCATATGCAACCCATTCTAAAATAAATATTGTCTTTTCTTTGTCTTCTTTTACCATTTTTACTTGTTTATAGCCTCTATAGCCATCCATAAATGAGTACATTTCATGTCCGGCCACTGAATCAAAAATTGAATCCAAGAAAGGTAATAGGAATGGATCCTTCTTGGTTTGGGCATTTAATTTTTGATAATCCACACATATATGCAATTTGCCATTTTCTTTGGCACAATTACTAAAGGAGATAACCATTGAATGGTTTTTATAAAATATATAAATCCAACATCTAGTAATTTATCAAGGTCTTCTTTGACCCTTAATGCATAATTTGGATTCATTTTGTATTGTTTTTATTTAATAGGTTGAGCACTCACCATCAATTCAATTTTATGCTTACATACTTTTCTTGGAATTTCTTTTAATTCTTTATAGCTCCATGCAAAAACATCTCTGTACTCCATTAACACCTTTTTAATTTGTGCTTGAAATACACTTGGTAGTATGGCATTAATTAGTACCTCTTTAGGTTTTTCTTTTTTCCCAAGTTGAGTTCAACTAATTGTTCTTCAACTATCATTATCCAACTGACAATCTTTTATCTTTGACAGTGATGTGATAACTTCATTTAATGATAAAACTTCTCTTGGTTGATGTTCATAAAATACACTGGATAATCAACTTTTTTTTTGGTTGTAAAAAATATAGTTTTTCAAGTGCTACTTCCTTATAGGCCATAATTCTGGTATTGCATTATAAAGTTGCCCTTTTCTTGTTTTGACAATCTTTTTTTTGGATCAAATTCATCATTTAAATTTTCCAACTATAATCATGAATTAATATTAATTTTTAAAATTGTACTTAATGTCACAATTCGTTCTCCTAAAGTATTAGTGAGGGTATTATCACCCCAATTGTGATGAGCTCTAGCCAATTTTAGCCATGGTCATTCCAATAACATGGAACAAGTTTCCACTCCATTCTCCATATTCAACATAGTGATTGAAATTTTATAATCACAACTTGCCAAGTTGATTTTCAAGTTCCTAATCAAACCAATTGGTTAGTCATTCGCACCACAAATGGAATGATTAAGGTCTCTTTAATTTGAGTTTTTTTTTCAAACTTTCAGAGATAATGTTCACATTGGAGCCACCATCCAGTAACAAATTCCTTACTTCAAACTTTCCTACTTGAACTTGAACAACTAACATAGCTTCATCAAAATCTTTAACCTTTGTTGTTACTTTGCAAACATCTGCAACTTGATCTTTTTTTATTTTGATTAAAGATTTTTCCACCATTCCCATTAATTGAAGACAAATTTTCATTAATTGTCCCAACTTCATTACTAATTTTGAATTCATAATTACTTCTATAGCTTCTACTATTTAGTTCATATTAATTCCATACCCATTTGGTGTCTCAAACATTCCATTTTAGTTTGCCACTACACTTTTGGTATAAGTGAAATTAAAATTCCTACATAATATTTCACACGACTGTAACAACAAATTTGCATTTCACATGCATATGTTCAATATTCTTGTCTTAAGTCTCAACAAAACTTAACACTACCATTCATTCCAGCATCAAATTCATGGTTATTGCATATAACCAAAATCTACACTTTAGAATACATTATAAAAAACTCCAAAAATAAGATTACAATTCCTTTCATCATAATCTGATACTACAAAAAAGTCACACAAAAGATGAACATAAAATTCAATATAGAAGTTGTGTTTTTCTATATTATTGAAAATATGAATCCAAATTATAACATATTCCCATGTTTTATTGAAAAAAAGTCTAAAACAACACTTAAAATCTGTGCTATGTCAAAACAAAGTCTGTGGTTTTCTACTACAAGTACCTATAGCTTCTCCTCCTCTTCTTTAAAACTCTATGTTTCATCTTCTTTTTTCTTTTCCAATTTTCCAAAACTCTAACCTTTTGAACTATCCCAAGTCACATCATCATTAAAACAACAAGAATTCAAAATTCAAACTAATAAAGTTCCTTGAATAGTCTGTATCCTAACTACCTTGTTCATCCAAAATCACATACTTATTTTACCCCCTTAACATTACCCCCTCTGTACTTTGGATTTTATCCTCGAAATCCTTGTAAAATGACATAAATAAAATGAAAATATTCTATATCCTTTCAAACATCTATTTCCTTTACTACAATTCTATAATCTTAATCTACACAAAAACCAATGATTCTATATCTATGTTCAGTTCTATAGTTCTGATCTCCTCCCCCACTAATTCAGTTTGTGATTATTTCCAGATGCTATATCTTGGATATCTTTTTTTTTAATGTTGGAATAACCTCCACCTTTTCTTGTTCCTAAATTCCCTTTGGATTTTTTTCTTCATGACCCCCTCTTCTAGGGTCATGTGGTATCTCTAGTTGTACCTCCTTGTGAAGCATTCTTGCACAACTTCAACATGAAGATATGCATTCATAAAACCCGCTTGGAAGTGGAACTACTATGTAGTTGTACTCTAACAAGTAAGGTGGTTCAATGAAATGCAATGAAGTTCACCAAGAATTTAATACGTTGTGTCCATTTGGAAGATACAAAGACATTGTGGGAGAATCGTAATTCACCATGATGGAATGTGAAGGGGCATTATGTTGATGTTCATTCAATGTCACGCTTGATGGTTGAACCCCTTTTGTTCCATTCGTCAAAACATCTACATATAACCTTTTAATTTAACATGCATTGAATTTTTGAAAAGCTAATTTAAAAAAGGGCCATGTTACAAAATCTTATAAGGTTTTTTTTTTTTTTTTGATCAA